>OGGZ01000693.1_pt1 | contig 34932 bp, 26 predicted proteins | sample 1571371 | NCBI WGS metagenome assembly OGGZ01 (sample SAMEA2582025, study PRJEB24529) | metagenome | biome: Human gut stool | place: China | collected 2011
GGAGTGAAAGGAGAGAAATCATGCCAACTTTAGAAGCTACTGCCGAAGTTACCGGAACTGAAATCATGCATTTCGGTGATTGGTTTATGGGTGGTTCGGCAACTTTCGGAACGCTTGCGGCTCAGGTAGGGTTAGCATTTATCAATTTGACTGTGCTGCTCTGGGTGGCTAAATGGATTTATTCTATCCTCATCGAGCTTAACAGGAAGAAAGGCGGTTTAAGATGATACATCTGGAGGTTTTTCTGTCTCGTCTCCGGAAGCTTCCCGCACTGATTTTCTGGCTTGTAAAGGATGTTTATAGGTACTTCAAGAACCATGAAGGCAAGCACTTCCATCAGTGGGGATTACATATCTATCTTGGAAAGTTCGGTGCTGGTAAAACGTGCAGCATGGTTCGCGACGCTTATTTCATCTGTAAGCGCTATCCTGACGTTACGATCATAACAAATCTCAAGCTTGAGAATTTCACTGAGGACACGAAGATACTTCCGCTTACGTGCATTCAGGATATTCTGAACGCTCCAGATGATACGGTCGTCCTGATTGACGAGATCGGAACGATTTTCAATAGCCGGGATTTTGCCAACGGAAAGACGAAGGACGGCGAGGGCGGTTTACCCAAAATTCTGTTTCAGCATATATGTCAATGCCGACACAGACATCTTGTGATCTATGGCACGGTTCAGCGCTGGGGATTCCTAGAAAAGCAGCTTAGGGAGATCACTAATGATGTTACGGTGTGCAGTGCTTTTACATTTCATCCGTTCTCGCGTATGATCACTAATTGGGTCTATGACGCTGAGGAATACAATCTGTTCTATCAGTCGCCGATCAGACCGCTTGTGCCTCTGTCGGGCGAAGTCTGGATACAGTCTGATTTCTTCCGGAATCTTTACGATACTCAGGAAATGGTAAATACGCTGCTGACTATGGAATATATCAGCGATGAGGACATAGAACGCAACAGACAGTTTGAAGCTTTGGGACTGCCTGCACCTATGGATAAAAAAGGAGAAAAGAAGCTGCGCAATAATCTGCGCAACAGATAATTTGAAAGTTAACTTTCAAAAAAATGAGGAGCGATAATATAATGACTAGAGCGAGGTTTGATTACTTCCGGGTAACTTTGAAACCGGAGCATGAGCTGCCGAATGAACGCGATCAGTACGGCAAGACACCATTTGAACACTGCATGAGTACTCTCAAAAACACGCTTCTGCTTGGCGATCTTATAAAGAAGATGGTTGATTGTGGGCGCTGCCTTCATTATGATCGGCGTTTTTCATATGAGAATATCAGTTTAAAGGTTCCGACAGAGGAGCATTATTCAATTCAAGGCGTTTGCCTTGAATTTTCAGCTCAGGGTCTCGACTACTTTAATGGATATCTTGACGATCTGGGGATCTCTTTCAAGTGCTGGTGTGGAATGCTTCGGGCATTGTGCTTCAGGGGTTATCAGATTGCGGTCACTCGTTTTGATTACGCTATGGACGGAATAACCAAAAGCGGGGAAGAGACACAGATTTCTTTAAAGCGTGTGATCTGGGCTATCCGTGATGGCGAAATGTGCTGCAAGGCTCGTGTATGGTCTGATCAAGGCGACGATTTCCGCAGACTGTTTAGCTATAAGAAGAACAGGAAGCGCGTTAACGGTGATGAGCTTGAAGGTCTTACGGTTCAGCTTGGATCACGTCAAAGTGATACAATCTGTAGATTCTACGACAAGAAAACCGAACAGATTCAGAAAGGTAAGGAGCTTCCGGAGGGCTGTTCTGCCTGGACGCGCTGTGAATTTGAATTCAAGAACAGCAATGCAATGTGCGTGTTTAATGCTTTTATCGACAGTAAGGACGATGAACAATTCAGCGAGTACATGTGCGGCAGCGCTCTAAATTTCGTTCGCTTCGTCGAAAGAACCTCCGACAATGTGAGCCGATGTGCTACAAAACGTTGGTGGAAAGCTTTTCTGAACGACGCTACAAAGAAGGTTGAATTCCACAAAGTTAAGCTTGCAAAGTCGGCATTCGTCAGGTTCTCCCGAGGATTCCGGAAACAGTGGCTTTCCAGTATCTACACGGTTATTGATACCTGGGGTATGGAGTATTTTGCGGATTGGCTTGAGAAGTCCGTTAACGATGAGATCTCAAAGGGGCGCGTTATGGTTAAAGAGGAACTACAGCAGAACCTCCGGGACGGTAAGCGCTACTATGAGGAACAGACCGGATTTAAACGCTTTGATTATACTTCCGATCTCAGCTCTGAGGAACTGAGGGAGAACATAAGCCATCAGCATTTTGACTATTATCAACAGTATTATATGATCGTTCGGAAGCGGGTTGATCATCAAGGGGTGTTATGTAGTGACGTGTGATTATTGGGAATGTAGATACCGGGAGAACTGCCCGGCGAAGAGTCCGGTTTATCCTCGTCCGCCTTGTGCAGGCTGTCCGAAGTTTGACGGCTGCGAGGTGTGCGCGCATTATATAGAGTGCTGCGATCTTGTGGTTAAGTGGCTGCCGAACATGTTCCGGCGGCTCGTCCGGGAGATCCGGCACGGTGAGAACCTGGAGACGGTTCAACAGTACATCAGGCGGAACACTCACGGAGGTAAACGGGATTAATGGAGGTGATTTAAATGATGGATTATTATCACGACTGTTCAGACTGTAGATATGAATTTGATTGCAATGCAGATATTGAATGTGATGGAGATTGTGAAGCTTGCGAATATTCTTTTCAATGTGCATATTGTTACTATTGTACCAGACGTCTTGAAACTCAGTCAGATGTGTGATATAATGTAACGAGGGAAGAGTTACATAAAAATACAGCCTATTGCGTAAAAGAGAAATTTTACGCAATGAATAGAGGAGACAAACCAAATTATGAAACGAACATATGACGACGCACCAAAGTTATTAAAAGATTATTTAGTATATCTTCAGATAGTAAAAAATCGATCTGAGCTGACGGTACTTAACTACTATACAGATCTGCGCTTATTCTTCAGGTTTTACAAAATCAAGACAGGCAGAGCCTCTGATGATCCAAAAGAATTTCAGAATATCTCAATTTCTGATATCACCGAATCAGATATAAAATCCGTTGACCTGATGATGGCGCAGGACTTCCTTATTTACACAAAAAATGAGAAAGATAATCACCCAAAAGCCAGGTACCGCAAAGGAGTTGCGCTAAGGCAGTTTTTCAAGTACCTTACAAATAACAAAGCATTGTTTGAAGTAAGTCCGCTTGCTAATCTAGAGCTTCCGACTCCAAAGGCGGCGCTGCCTAAATATCTGACGCTGGAAGAATCTGTAGACATGCTGTCTAATATAGAAACACCCGATCAAAAACGCGACTACTGTATAATCACATTCTTCCTCAACTGCGGAATGCGTTTGAGCGAGCTGGTCGGAATAAACTTTACTGATATACGAACAACTCACGATCATAATGGAAAAGAAATCTGGACATTAAAAGTCATCGGTAAAGGAAATAAAGAACGTATAATTTACCTTAATGACGCATGCGTCAATGCCTACAACGATTACCTGAATCTGTCCGAAACAGATAACGAAAAACGCTCCGCCGCCGGAAACCGTAATATGACTGCAAAGACGGACGCTCTTTTCCTTAGCCGCCGCAACACTAGAATATCAAACCGCCGCGTCCAGCAGATAGTGGAAGAATGTCTGAAAGCCAGCGGTCTTGACAACAGAGGCTTATCCGTACATAAACTCCGACACACAGCGGCAACATTGATGTATCAGAATGGTGTCGATGTTCGGGTTTTAAAAGAGGTTCTCGGTCACGAAAATCTCAACACTACCCAGATTTACACCCATGTATCCAATGAACAGCTTGAAAACGCAATGAATCGCAATCCATTAGCTGAACTATCCAACAAGAAAGACAAATAAAAAAAGAGCCACACTATATGCTAGTGTGGCTCTTTATGTACAATATCTTATTCGCCGCAGAGTTCCTTATAAAGACCAATGTACAGCTTTGCGGACTGCGCCCAGCTAAAGTCAGCCTTCATTGCCCGGGTAACAAGCCTGCCCCAGGACATACGATTATCATAAGCTTCCTTTGCCCGCTGAATTGCTCCGAGCATATCATGCGCATTGTAGCTTTGGAATGTGAAGCCTATGCCGTTATCTCCATAATCAACGATACTGTCCTTCAGACCGCCGGTGGCTCTGACTATCGGAATCGTACCATAACGTGCAGAAATCATCTGAGCAAGCCCGCAGGGTTCGCTCTTGGAAGGCATAAGGAACATATCCGCACCTGCGTAAATTCTCTTTGCAAGCCCAGTATTGAATCCACGATAGAATCCAACCTTGTCAGGATAGCGCCAGTGCATGTTCTGGAAGAACTCCTCATACTGGCTTTCGCCAGAACCGAGAATAACAACCTGCATGTCCGTCGCTATAATGTCATCGAATACCGCACGTACAAGATCAAAGCCCTTATGGTCTGCAAAACGGGATATCATAGCAAGCAGCGGTATCTTATACTCAGGCATGCCGAACTCATTGAAAATAGCGCTCTTGCAGGCAGCCTTACCCTTGTGATCCTTAGCGCTGAAATTAGCTGCGATTCCGGAGTCAGTCTCAGGATTGTACATCTCGGTGTCGATTCCATTGAGGAAGCCACAGGTTTTATACTGCTTGCTTACAAGGATCCTATCAAGTCCATGAGAGAACCACGGATCAAGGATCTCCTTTGCATATGTCGGAGAAACAGTGGTTACCTTATCTGCAACTTCGATAGCGCCCTTCATGAAGTTGATATCGCCGTCGTACTCGATGATATTAACTTTGTGAGGAGGTATACCAACAATATCCTTTACAAGATCAAGTCCGTACTGACCCTGATATCCTATATTGTGGATCGTGAATACATGCTTGATATTATCATAGCAGCCTCCTGCGTTTCTGTAAAACAGATCATAATAAACAGGAATCAGTGCGCACTGCCAGTCGTTGGAATTAATGACCTGTGGCTTGAACTGGATATACTTGAGCATTTCCAGAACTGCACGGCTAAAGAAAACGTATCTCTCAGCGTCGTCATAATAGCCGTAAAGACCGTTATCACGCTTGAAATAGAACTCGTTATCAATAAAGAAATATGTAACTCCATCGACCTGCTGTGAAAACAGACCGCAGTACTGGCTCCTCCAACCGACTGGAACAGTAAAGTTAGTGATGTAGTTCATCTTTTCCTTCTGCTCGGGCTTAAAGGAGTTTACGTAGTAAGGCATGACAACGCACGCTTCCTCCCCCGCAGCGCAGAGTGCCTTAGGCAGAGATCCCGCAACATCGGCAAGACCGCCTGACGCGGCAAAAGGACGAGCTTCACTTGCAGCATAAAGAATTCTCATCGTAATTAATTCCTCCGATTTTTTAGCTGAATATCAATAACATGGGAGATCTCTCAGCTCCCCTGTATCCATACATATCCACCTTATATATAATATATCACAAATATTTCAATAAATCAAGTATGTTTTCTAATTTTTTACCGTGTAATGCATTAACATGTTTATAACTGTATTGCGTAAAGCTTTTGCTTTACGCATTTATAACTAATAGTTGGGTGTTTCTATGAGAAACACTCTTGAATCATTGCGCAATAAGATCAAACAAAAACAGCCGCAAATCGTATTAAAATACAACTTCGCGGCTGTGTGTATTTGGTACGCCTGATGCGATTCGAACGCACGGCACATAGCGTCGGAGGCTATTGCTCTATCCAGCTGAGCTACAGGCGCATATCAACTTTATATATTATATCACATTCAGCAATAAAATGCAACTGTTTTTTATAAAAATAACAAGAAATTATACTAACGTGTATTGGTAGAGCCATATAATGTAAAATATAAATTTGTCAATTGTTTTGAAATGAAAGATAGAAATTCAACAGGAAAATGCCAGCCAAACCCATCGATAGCAGTGTGTAGCACTACAATATTGTATTATTTGTATCAAACAGACACAAAAGCGGATTGGCTATCACCAGTCCGCTTTGTAAGCTATGTATTACTTTACAGGATTATAAAGCTTGTCGTAATTGACCAGCTCGTTAAGAAGCTGAGGAACCTTTTCCTCCATCTGATCGTCCGGGAACTGACAGGTTCCAACCGCCATGTGACCGCCTCCGCCGTATTTCAGCATGAGCGAGCCAACGTTAACACGGCTGGTTCGGTTGAGGATAGAGTAACCGACTGCGCAGGAGCAGCCCTTACCGCCCTTGCCGTCAACGATCCAGCAGGAGATATTCTGCTCGGGGTAAAGACTGTAAATCAGGAAGCGGTTTCCGGTGTAGATCGGGGATACGCCGCGGAGGTCAGTAATTATTACATCGCCCTCAACGCGTGTGTACTTGCGCACCATTTCCTTGAATTTTTCAGTCTGTTCATTATAGAGCTTGATACGCTCCTGAATGTCGGGCATTGCGAGTATTTCATCAGTGCTCATGTATGCGCAGCACTTGAGCAGCTTCTCCATGAGCTGATAGTTACTGATAGTGAAGTTTCTGAATCTTCCAAGACCGGTTCTTGGATCCATAAGGAAACCGATGAGGATCCAGCCCTGCGGATTTAGTATCTCATCACGGGTGAGGTTGCCGCTGTCCACCTTATCAACAGCTTCCATGAGGTCGTCAAAATTCGGGAAGCGCTCCTTGCCTCCGTAGTATTCGTAGATTATTCGTGCACAACTTGGGGTGATACGGCTTTCGCCCTTGTACTTACCCTTGTATTTTCTGCGCTCCTCCTCACTGGAATGATGGTCGAACCACAGACCACAGCCCTCGACGAACGGAACATTTGCCAGAACATCGTTCTCGGTCACGGGGATAAGACCGTCCTGGAGATCCTTCGGGTGGGCGAATGTCCAGGAATCCGGCTCGACAACGCCGGCACAGAGCAAAAGCGCTCCGCAGGCAAGTCCATCAAAATCCGAACGTGTGATTAGTCTCATGATGATACCTCTCTATGCTTAAATAATTATAACCTGTAAATGATTGGCAGGCATTCAGCATTTTTATGCCTATAACCATTATACCAAATTATCCGTCAAAAATCAACAGGGATTTTCACTTTTTTCATCATTTTTTTGTGCAATTGCAAATGATGTGAAGTATCTTGGAGTTCCCTGGCGTGCTGAATGGTTTCAATGTTCTGATGATTTTATCCAGTTCAGCAAAAAGCTGATCACGCTCTCCGTCGGAAATATCATGGCTGCCGAATTCCATTTTCTCAAGCAGTTCAGTGCAGCTTTCAAGACTGCTTCCAAACGTCTCATCTACGCGGCGGAAGAAATCCAGGGGAAGTTCTCCTGTTCCAGGAGTGCACCCCTTTTCCTCGGTCAATGCCAGAATCAATTTGAATATCTGACCTGCACAGAGCGTAGGCTCACCGGATTTCAGATTCTCAAGTACATTTAGCGCGCGTTTCCTGAGTGCTCGTTTTTTACTGAGAATCACTATCATCGTCACAATGACAAGCGCGGCTCCAACAAATGCAGGCGCAAAAGGAAGCAGTCTTTGAATTGTGCCAGGTTCTGCCGGTTCCTCAGATGATACAGGCGCTGGCACAACGTCCTGCGAAGGTGCGGACGTCTCAGCGGGTCTCGACGGCTTTTCTTCCGGTTTTGCGGGTTCCGGACGGGATTCCTGGTTCTGGCTGGGCTGACTTCCGGGCTTGTCAGGCTCGGTTGTTGAATCCGATACAGTTCTTCCGGGATATGCGGAAGAACTTGTGGGGTCGAATGTTACCCAGCCGTACTCTCCAAGGTATACCTCGACCCACGCGTGCAGGTTCTTTTCACGAAGAAGAACTGAACCGCCTCCGTTTTCTCCCTCGACATAGAATCCGGTACAATAACGCGCCGGAATGCCAAGCTCCCGGAGTATGAGTGTCATAGCGCTGGCGTAGAGCGAGCAGTGGCCGCGCTTCGTGTCGTCGAGGAACTGCATAACGGGGTTTCTGCTGTTGTTGCTTCCGTCAAGGGAATACGTGTAGTTCTCGCGCAGATAGTTGCTTACCTGATTTGCCACCAGATAGCGGCTGTCCGGCAGGAGTTCATCGTTCTCGCCGTAGATTCCAACAAGGTCTGGAAGATTGCGCTCGATGTAATCGCGGATATCTTCGCTGTACTCTGGCGGTATCCCGAGATAGGTACTGCTGACATAATCCTCATACGCCGAGATAACGTCCGGATCAGTCATTTCAGGGACAACGGAGGAATATATATCGTTGACGGTGCAGCCCGCGTCGGAAAATGCTTCCATCAGCTCAGAAACGTAGAAGCAGCCCTCCATGCTCGTCTCGTTTGAGGTATAAGCCGGGATCAGCGCGGTGCAGCGAACGCTGTTCACATGCCCTCCGGCGCTGTCGGATACTCTGACCGCATAATCCGCAAACACGTCGAAGCTATCATTATTATAAAAGGAGAACTCCGCTGTATACGGCGGCAGGAAAACAACGCTGGTGTCGCACAGATAGTCGATCGTGACATCAGACGTGGTAATGATCTGAACGTCCTCGCCGTAAGAATTCGCGGTTTCTTTCCCGGTTGCAGAGAGCAGCGCGGCAATTACGCGATTCTCGCAGGGACGGTAAGTCTCCTTTAAGCCGGAGCTGCACCACATTCCTGGTTCGTTGCTCACAGCGGTAGTCCAGGAAGTTCCATTGAAATCAATGCCGATATCGCCGCGCAGATAGAACGGTCTGTCTCCGGTGTAGTCCACGCTGATTATTTCGCGCTCTCCCCTGCCCGGGGTTATGATGTTGAGCATTTCGTGCTTGGAGTTCTTGTCGCCGCTGTGAGTGAAATACTCAGACGCAGCACCCTGCTCAAACGGCGACTGCGAAATGCTCCCCTCTGAAGCAATGCTCGTTATCATCTCGTATGCCTTGGTATAGTCGATGCTTCCGCCTGCCGGGATTATAGCAGCTCCGATCAGCAGACATGCCGCTGCCAGCGCTGCGCAGTACATTCCAACGCTGAAATACTTTGAATAGAAGTTGGACTTCATTTCGATACGCTTGAAATACGGCGCTGAGCGTATCCGGTGCATGAATGTTCGTTCCTCGTGCCTTATCCGGCGGCGGTAGTCGGAGGTACTGCTGTGCTTCACAGCAAGGCCGCCGGAATAGTTCCTGCGAATAGCAGCGATTCCGGCAAGGGCAGCCAGAGCAGGAAGTAGCCACAGGGAAAATTCCAGCCGCTCCGACAGCAGAGCCGGAACGCACAGCGCGACAAAGCACAGAACCGCCGGAACAGGAACAAGCCTGCCGGAAAAGCAGGCTGAAATTATAAGCGCGTAAACTGCACAAAGTAGCAGAACTCCCAGGAAAACTCCTTCGACATAAGCGGAGTTCATGCCGTCCAGTATTTCGCCGCGGTGAAACAGAAATCTCCTCGGATAAAGGAATCTTCCTTCGACAGACAGCATGCATGCGTCTGCAAAATAGGAAAGTTTATTCGATATTTCATTCCACTCAAACCAGGCGATAATCCCGCCGGCGGCAATAATAACCGGAATGGAGATGCGTTTCTTCACAAACGTGAACACGGCTGAGAACACACAGCACAGTGCCGCAGCAATACCAGCCATAAACAGTGCACTGACCGGAAAATTCAGCTCAGTTACAATGTACCCGAAGGAACACCCGCAGAACACAGCCGCGAGAAGTATTCTCTTTATAACCAGCAGCGGAGTCACTGGCTTTGAGCAGTAGTACCTGTCGTAGACCAGCACTCCGTCTGAAAAGAAATCTTTTGTCATTAAACGATCCTTTTGTCAGGAAAAAATCCTGATACCATGTTTTTTCAGCGAGTCGTTAACATAAGCGTAATGCATGTTTTCCCACTGTTCATATCCGCTGAACTTCTCAAGCTGCACTCCGCCGCAGACAGAGGCTGCCGCCGTGTAATGCGCACATATCGAGCCGTTCCAGATATAATTTACTCCGCGGAATTTCTTCCGCAGCTCAATTATATCCTCCTGTCGAACGGCGTTCGGACATATGATTCTTGTTATCGCGAATTTATCGTCCACTGGGTCTGTCACAGCGGAGCCGCTGATGCAGTCGTTTATTGATCCGCTTACCCGGTCTGTGCGCTCAAGCCACCCGCACATTTCTGTGAAATTCGTCGAAAGCTTTTCAGCGAAACATTGTTTTAGTATTTTTACGACCGCCTTGCCAAGTACGCGCTCGTCGTCCTCCGGTAGATTCAATATCCCGGATTCTTTAAAGCATTTCTCAAGTTTCTCATCGGGAATCTCATCAGACAGCCTGTCAAGCTTTGCACGGATATCTTCTGCGTTTATATCGAACGCTTCAATTATGCATGCGTTCGCATCGGGCAGTTTCTTTATGTCGTCGATTATGCCTCCGCGGTTCATGGAGATCTGCTCAAATGGCGCTATTGCCTTCTGAAGCACATTTTCATAGTACTCTGTCAGTCTGGAACTTAACTGCTGGCAAAATTCGATCATAGGTCTGCTTGTCGAGACAGCGGCTCCCGCGTCGGCGTAGTATTTCAGTTCTACAAGGTACTGTTCCACTGCCTTTCCAGAGAAAAGAGATGAGCTTCTGACCTTGCGCATTGCCGCTCGTTCGATGTCACGAGTGCGGTTTATCTGGTCTGATCTGTCCTCCTCGCCGGAGCTTATCTTTGCCTGAGCGACCCGGAGTTCCGAAAGGCATTTTTTGATGATTTCCTGCGCGTAAAACGGACCCTTTGCAAAATCGGTCTTTGCCGCTTCGCAGTCAGCTATTATGCTGTCCGAAATTTCCTTGACGCATACCGGGGTTCCGTTCGTTACTGCGGCGCTCATAGCGCTGATCCACTTTTCAACCAGTGACAATGCGGCTTCCCCGCCGCCCTTTATGGCTCTTGCAGAGAACGCCTGGTCGGCGCGTTCGTCTATTTCAAGCGTGGGGAGCTGTCCGCTTTTAGAGGCGACAAGTTCGCAGGTCGGGGTAACAAGCCCGGAGTAACGCTTCAGCGCCATTTCGCCCACGTCGTTTCTGTTAAGCGAGCGGTTGAGCCTCTCAAATAACTTTATCGCCAGGTAGGACATTATCTTACCCGTTGGAATTTCACAAGCCATGACGTTGAACGCAAGGTACCTGAAATCGTGTGCCGCTTCCGGGCGGAGCATGTTATAGGAAATTATACGTTCAGCGTCGTCGTCTTTGCTGAATATGATCTCCATGCGGTTCAGAATTTTTTCAGCGGTCCGGGACATAGTGAGCCCGTAGCTGTCTGCGGCAGGAATCAGGAAGCACGCGCTATATGGCGGCTTGTCTGAATCCACCTCGAAAGTGCGGCTGTACTTCTGCGTGAACCGTTTGCGGTGGAGCTGGAACTTGTCAAGCTCCGCCTTCGCAACGATCGTGTTCGCCTGATAGCAGCCGACGTCGCGCTGATCAGTTTCGACCAGCGAGGCTGTGTCCGCCGCAAAGAAGTACCCGGTGAACTTCACAGGATACGGAGCGTCGGAAAACAGTTTGGTCAGGATATACGGCAGGTCGATGAACATTCCGCCGCAGAACACATCGCCGAGATTTCCCGTGATCACAATTTCAAGGGAACGGTCGCTGCCGCTGAAATCCGCCATAGCCTCGCCGGTGAGCTTCATGATCTGCTTCAGGTAATGAAACAGTGCAATTCGGCCGCACTGGCGCTTTGTCAGCCCATAGGTCGGCGCGGCAGGAGAGTAATTCTTCAGACCGCTGTCGAACCATATCTGCGCGGATTCCGGGAGTTTCGCAGGATTATTCAGATATTTATAGATTGCTTCCTCCGGGTCTATTGGCAGAGTGAATACGTCACCCGGAGCTGAACCCTCATAAGAGCGCTCGCCGAGCTGCGTTTCCTCGCCTATGCAAAGGAACCTTACCTTCTTCGGGTCTTTCCCGAAGCGCTTTTCTGTCAGATGCATGCAGCGCAGAACACAGTCCACACCGTTTTTCCCTATTCCTATCACAAACAGTCTGTTCATGCCGAATGGACTTTTCTGCCCGTCGTAGAGCTTCTGTATCCTTTCTGGTCTGAGCCATTCCATTTTCTGTTCGATATTCACGAAAAAGCACCCCTTACTTCGCGTAAAAATCTCTGTATAGTTCTAATTTTCTGTCCTGCTTTACCGGAAATAACTCTCTGGCTTCCCGGCATACCTTTCCGTTTATTTCAGCATAGATAAGCTGCTCTTTATATGGCTCTGCCTTGGCAGCTTCCTCGCCCCACGGCGAGTACACGGCGCTGTCCCCGGAATAATTAAGTCCGTTGCCAGAGCCGCAGCGGTTGCACCCGGCTATGAAACTCTGGCACTCTATCGAGCGCGCTTTCAGCAGCGTCTGCCAGTGATCGCGCCGTTTATCCGGCCAGTTTGCTATATTTATAATAAGCGTGCAGGTCTGCGAAAGAGCCTGGTAAAGCTCCGGAAAACGCATGTCGTAGCATACCGTGAGTCCTATAGCCTCACCGAACAGCTCCACACTTGCCGGGAGATTTCCGCCGGTATACACTGCGCATTCTCCGCCATAGGAAAATGGGTGGATCTTGTCGTAGCATGCTACAACTCTGCCTGCATTTACAACACAGAATCGGTTAGTTATACCTTCCCCTGTCCGGCAGGCAAATCCGAAACCTACCGCGATCCCGATCTTCTCTGAGAGCCGCATTAATTGATTTACGGAATCCCCGTCAGGCGGTTCGGATAAATCCTTATTCATTGAGAACCCTGTCAGCGTAAGTTCCGGAAACACAATAAGCTGTGCTCCGTTTGAAGCGGCCTGTTCAGCCAGAACCGAGCATTTTTTCAGGTTTTCAGCTTTGTTTTCCCATGCGATATCCATCTGAGCTGCACACAGCTTCAAACCGACCGCCTCCCTAATTCTATGCACATGAACCCTATGTAATTATTATACAATATTAAATCATATTTGTCAACACGGAATGTAACATTTACATAAAAATATTTAAATCGCTTGCTGCGATATTTTATGACTTAGCAGTCAGTTTCTTGTTTCTGAAGTACGCCGCAAGTGCGATAATATTAGTAACAGCGTAAAGCGAGAACCCCGCGGTAACAACAATGAATATCGAAAGCGTCCCATTTACAATGATCTGCGCCGGTTGATCGTCAGGGTATATAAGGATTATCCACAGGGGAGTTTCCGCCAGGGCGACAACAGCGTTATAAATCACCTGCTTCCCAGAAACGCCGAACAGACACCCCTTTACAAGCGCGCGAATGTTCCACCAGAGAAAAGCGGCGGCAGCGATAAACACCATTCCAGAAAATGAACTTTCCAGGAATCCGAAAACCTCGTTCAGTAAAACGCACAGTGCAGCCGCAGCACAATATATCAGAAGCGCTTCGACGGTTAGCTGAGTTCGCTGCTGCCTTTGCCGCTCGTCGAAAATTTCTTTCTGGCTTCCCGGTTCAGCAAGTATAATGCGCTCGCAGAATTTGTCAAAACTTTTCATGCTCATTTTGTTTCCTCCTCAGTCCAGAAAAGCTCGTCAAGCGTTTTGCCGAGCGCTCTGCATATTGATATGCACAGATTGATCGTAGGGTTGTAATCTCCATTTTCCACGGAATTGATGGTCTGGCGTGTAACGCCGATTTTCTTGGCAAGAGCATCCTGCGACATGTCAAGTGCGGCTCTGGCTGATTTCATTTTTAAATTTTTTGCCATTGTCTCACCTCATTTGAATTATAACATATTTTTGTCTTTATGTCAAGTATATTATACATATTGTTAAGTTCACTTGTCCGAATATTCAGAAAGCATTTTCAAAGAATATTGTATGATTCTTTAGGAAATGAACTTGTATTTTTACTCCCGCTTTTAATTTCCTTTTATAAAATCTCCGGCTGTGCAAATAGTAATGTCGTGGGGAGAATTCCTCAAAATCAATTTCGGGGTGAACAAATGGAGAAAGCGGGAAAACTAATATCCGGGGCGCTTTGCTGGCTTATCGCGGCTGCGGTGGGAGTCCTAGGATTTTATTATGCGGTGCTTCCAGGAACTTTGAGCGCCGAGACATTCGGTACCGTAACAGGCAACTTCTGCGGCGCGAGGGTTACAGAACTTAGCGACGGCGGGTGCAGGTACACGCTGTGCGGAATGGAAATCAAGCCTGTTGAGCTTAAAGTGAAAGCACGAAAGATGCTGATCCCCGGCGGCGAGCCATTCGGGATAAAGCTGCGAACGGACGGGGTTATGGTGGTTTCTGTAAACACTGGTTCGCCGGCTGAAAAGTGCGGGATACGAGCGGGCGACATGATAACATCGGTGAACGGCGTGGAGGTCGGGACAAATTCCGAGATCGGCGAAGCTGTTCAGCGCTCGTCAGAGTGCTGCACCGTTATCGTCAGGCGCGGAAACGGCGAGAAGCAGATACGGCTCACACCAGAATCCGTGGACGGCTGTCTGAGACTCGGCGCCTGGGTTAGGGACAGCGCCGCGGGAATCGGCACGATGACCTTCTGCGACCCCGACGCCGGAATGTTCGCAGGTCTGGGCCACCCGGTCAGCGACGTGACGACCGGGGAGCTAATGCCGCTTTCCAGCGGCGAGGCTACGACAGCCGAGATATACAGCGCTATAAGGGGCAGAAACGGCGAGACAGGCGAGCTTTGCGGGGAGCTCTGTGAGAAAGTCATCGGAAGCATTGACCAGAATACACAGGTGGGCGTTTTCGGAACGCTCGACGGAGAAATGAGCGGAACTCCCATGCCGATGGCGTTCAGGCAGGAGATCAAGTGCGGCCCGGCTGTTATTCTTGCGACTATCCAGGGCATGGAACCGCAGGAATACAGTATCGAAATTGAAAAGGTGAATCTCTGCGCTATGGGCGGGTCAAAGAGCATGGTGATTCGTGTGACCGATGAGCGGCTGCTCGACTCCGCAGGCGGTATAGTCAGAGGCATGAGCGGCAGTCCGATAATACAGAACGGAATGATTGCCGGGGCGGTCACGCACGTTTTTGTAAACGATCCTACTCGGGGTTACGCCGTATTTGCCGAAAGCATGGTGGACGAAATGGAATCAGGGGCAGCTCAGGCTGCCCTTTTTTATAGGTTCAGGGAACCTCTAAAAACAGGTTTGAAGAGGGAAAATGGGTAGAGTGCGCCGAATGCGATGAAAGCCGACGAAGTAAGGCTGTATGCCTTACGAGGAGGTTTGAAGAAGCAGGCGGTGTGCTATACACATTTTCACTCAAACAAGGTTTTTAGAGGTGACCTTAATTTAAACGCTTCAATTTATAAGGTTAGGGTTGTCGGAACTGTCTGACGTTTCGCAAATAACAAAAAAATCTTTAATTGTCTGCATAAATGCCTTGATTTATCCTAAAAATCTGATATAATGTAATTAGCATATTTTTTTTGCTTTTCAAGGGGAAAATACGGAAATAAGATAAAGAGAGGTCATTAGAATGGATAAGGTACTGCTGATAGGTGAACCTATGGAGCTTCTGCTCGCCGAGGAAGAGGGCGCGCTTTCCGATGTAACGCACTTCCGCGCCAGCGTTTCCGGTGCGGAGATGAACGTAGCAGTCGGGCTTGCAAGGCTCGGACTGTGTCCCAGGTTCATGACGCGCCTCGGCAGTGATCCCAGGGCGGTGCGAATTCGCAGATTCATGAATGAAAACGGTATCGCGGACGACCTTATCATCACCGACCCGGCTCATCTTACCGGCGCAATGATGAAGAACAAAACGGAACCCGGCAAGCACGAGATCTACTATTTCCGCCAGGATTCCGCAGCTTCGTTCCTCTGCGAAGCGGACGTTGACTCGCTTGACCTTTCGGATATCCTCGCCGTACATTTTACGGGTATTTTCCCGTCTATTTCGGACTCTGCCGCCGCTGCTGCAAGACGACTTGTGAAACGCGCGCACAAAAATGAGATAACCGTTGTTTTCGACCCGAATCTCCGCTGTCAGCTCTGGGACAATTCCCCGGAAACCATCGCGCTCCTCAATGAGTTTGCACAGTCCGCCGACGTATTCCTGCCCAGCTTAAAGGAAGCCGAGACCCTCTGCGGTCTAACCGACCCGGAGGAGATCGCGGACTACTACATCTCGCGCGGCACCAGAAAAGTAGTAGTCAAGCTTGGAAAGCAGGGTGCGTTCTACAAGAGCGCGGTCGAATGCGGAACCGCTCCGACATTTGCGGCTGACGAAGTAGTCGACACCGCAGGCGCGGGCGACGGATTCGCCGCGGGACTCATCAGCGGCATCTGCGAGGAAATTCCGCTTGGTGAAGCGGTTGTCCGCGCTAACGCCGTTGGCAGCATGCAGATACAGAACGCCAGCGACAACGCAGGTCTGCCGACGCTTGCAGAGCTTCGTGAATACATGCTCGACCACAGATTTGTTGATATAAAAGACTAAATTCGGAGATACAGAATGACCCTTTACGCCACCGACCTTGACGGAACGCTGCTGCGACCTGACAAAAGCATTTCCGATGAAACTGCTGAGATCCTGAACGGCCTTGTTTCAGACGGGGTGCTTTTCACTTACGCTACGGCGCGTTCTTTTTCCAGCGCTTCCCCGCTGCTGACAAAGCTCCATCTCAACTGCCCCGCTGTGACCTTCAACGGGGTTTTTGTCATTGACCCGCGTGACGGAAGGCATATTGTAGAGAACGTATTTACTCCGGTTTCCTGCAAAATCGCAATTGATTATTTCAATAAAATAGATCTTGCTCCGCTGGTGTACTCTTATATAGACGGCAGGGAGCGCGTCAGCTACCTTGAAAGCCGCCTTGAGGACGTTTACGGTTACGTGAGCACAAGGCAGGGCGACAAACGTCTGCGCCCGGTGAAAACCAGGGAGGAGCTTTTCCAGGGCACAGTGTTCTATTTTACGCTTCTGAATCCGATTATTGACGTTGCAGAGCTTGACAGCGTATTCAGCCGAGAAAACGGATTTGCAGTAAATCTCATGCCGGATACATACAATAAAGATGAGATATGGTACGAAATCTTCAGCAAAAACGCAAGCAAGGCAAGCGCGCTTCTCCAGGTAATGGAGCTTACACACGCAGACCGGCTCGTTTGTTTCGGCGACAATAATAACGACCTTTCAATGATACGCGCCGCAGATGTTGGCATCGCCGTATCTAATGCATGTCCGGAGCTGAAGAAACACGCGGATAAGGTTATAGAAAGCAGCTCGGAGGGCGCTGTTGCGCGATACATAGCCTCGGAAACCGGTCATTCTGCTGATATATCAGAGACCCAGCCTGTTCTGACCGACAAGGACAGGTTTTCGCAGGCTCTGAGCGCCGCATTGACCAGGGACAGAGGGCTTCACGGCTCAGTGGGTACTCAGAATGAAAAGCTCATTCACGCAGTCTTGAAAAACTATTATGTTCCTTTTTCGGATTCGCAGGAGATTCGTATTGGGAAGTACTTTGCCGACGCTGTTTCCGACGAGGGAATATTCGAAATACAGACCCGGAAGCTGTACGCACTTCGCGGCAAGCTGGCGGATTTCACGCAGGCAGCACGGGTGAACGTCGTTCACCCGGTGGAGGTTTCCACCCGCACGGTCTATATCGACGGTCAGACCGGAGAAGTGATCGAAGAAACAAAATTCCGAAACGTGAATCAGCGGCTCAGGCTGTACGAGGAGCTGTATTCGATGAGGGATCATCTCTCAAACGACCGCATAACCCTCATAATTACAAAGCTGAAAACAGAAAAACGAGTAATATGCCCGAACAGCAAAAAGCCGGAGCTTCGAAGCCGCTCAGCAAAGAAAAAATGCACAATAACCCGCATACCTCTTGAACTTGTGGAAGAAATCAGGATACAGCTTCCCGAGGGACTGAAAATCTGGCTTCCAGAGGGACTTCAGGAACGGTTCACTAAAAAGGACTTCTGCACGGCTGCGAAGGAGCCGTACAGTTCTCTCAGGCTTGAGGTGCTGAGAGCCGCCGGTATTATTGAGAAAGTCGGCGAGAAGAACCGCTATTACGTTTACTCAATTTGCGGAGGAAAGGAACAGAAATGACAGAAATGCTTACAGGAACGGCGTGTTCCGATGTCACCGGAAGGCTTTACGAGCGCATATATCAGATCGCAGCCGATGGGAAAAACGCCGCGATTGTCGTTCCCGACCAGTTTGTTTTTGAAACCGAAAAGGCTCTTTTCCGGAAATGCTCCGAGCATGGCAGAACCGAGCTGTTCCCTAATATCCGCGTTCTGACCATAGCGAGGCTGTCGGACGATATCGTGACAAAATTCACAGTTGAGAAACCGCCGGCTGACGACATCACAAAGGCGGTCATTATGTACAACGCCGTGCGAAACCGCGGAGTTCAGCTCAACGCGCTCGGGAAGATCGCCCGGAAGCCCGGATTCGCTTCGAAGATGGTAAAAACGGTTTCCCTTTTCAAAACCGCCGGAATCGACTGCGCAAAGCTCGGAGATTCCCTCGAAGAGGAAAATTTCACGCTCGCAAGCCCTTCACTTCTTGAAAAAATCAAGGATATATACGCGCTTTATCTGGAGTACGACCAGATGCTGTCCCAGAACTATACTGATAAACTCGACGTCACAATGCGCGCCGCTGTTCTTGCTTCGCAGAATCCTTATTTTGAAGGCATGAACATCTTTGTTGACGGCTTCAACACCTTTTCAGGAAGCCAGCGAATGCTCCTGAAAGCTGCTGCGGAGCGTGCGGAACTCTGCTGTTTTGCGTTCGTATGCGACAAAAACGATCCCCGCGACATATTCCGCACCGTGCTTGCGGATATCGACGCGCTTTCCGGCGGCGATGGCATTTCGGAGCCTGACTTCGAAAACTCGCGCCATATGTCTCCGGGAATAAAGCGCGCTTCGGAGCTGGTCTACGGCGAAAGCCCCGATCCTGAAGCAGATATGAGCAGCGTGAGGATAATCCGCGCTGACGATATCTACTGCGAAATGGAGTTTATTGCCGCGGAAATAAAGCGGCTCACTTCCGACGAAGGGCTGAGATTCAGCGACATCGCCGTGCTTTGTTCTAATCCTTCCGAATACCGTTCGCCGGTTGAAAGCGCTTTTTCAAAATACGGAATTCCCATGTTCTGCGATATTCCGGAAGTAATTCTTAATGCGCCTCTTACTAACCTTGTTCTATCAATGCTCAGGGCGCTTGACGAGCCTTCCGCTGAGAATCTTCTCAGCTATGTGCGCAGCAGCTTTCTGCGGGTGAGGGACGGCGAGGGTTTCCGGGCGCTCTCTTTTGCCGACATCGACTGCTTTGACGGGTATATTTTTAAATGGCAGCTCCACGGAGATCAGCTCAGGCAGGAGTTCATAACCGATAAAATGAACAAGGCGGATTCAGAGCAGGCTGTTCAGGCTGAGGAGGTACGGCAGGCTGCCGTTGTTCCTCTCCTTGAGCTCCGCAATACGGTTCTTGCGAAGAAAAAGCAGCACGAATGCACCGGCGCATGGTTTACGGAAACGATTTGCAGTTTCCTTTTTACCGAGGCAGGCATTGAAAACGCCGTGCTTTCCGGTGATGACAGCTGTAGAACGCTCTGGGACATACTTGTCGGAATATTTGAGGCTATGCACTCCGCGCTTGGAAAAACTGAGATATCTCCGGCGGAGTACTATGCGCTGTTCCGCGATATCTGCGCTGAAACAACTCTGGCTAGACCTCCGCAGGTAGCGGACTGCGTTATAGTAGGCGATACCGGGCGCACCCGCGCGGACGGCATAAAAGCAGTGTTTATTGCCGGTGCAAATTACGGACTGTTCCCGGACGACAGCTCAAGCTACGGACTGTTTTCCAATTACGAAGCGGAGCTTCTCGGCGACAGCGGGCTGAAAATCGCACTCCGTCAGGACGAACTCTATCACAGCAGCAGGTACCAGGCTTACAGGGCGCTGACCCTTGCAACAGACCTTCTTTATATTACCTATCCGCTGCTCAATACTGCCTGCTCTGCGCTTGCGCCTTCCGAAGCAGTCACGGAGCTGCTTGGATTGTTCCCGCAGATACGCGAGGAAAACGCCGCCGACCCGGCGCAGTTCGGGGACGAATTCTACTGCCGCTCGCGGAACGCTCTGCGCGGAAGGTACGCTTCCCTTTTCGGCACAACCTCCGGCGACCGCCGGAGCACGCTGAAAAGGGCGCTGGAGCTTTCCGGAGATTCTGCGTACGCTGAAAAACTCGACATGCTCGTTACGGAACGTCCATCGATATACCGCCACAGGCTTTCGCCGGAGACCTCGGAAAAACTGTTCCGCTCGGCGAAGGTGTCCGCTACCAAGCTTGAAAAGCTGAACAAATGCAGATTCGAGTACTTCTGTCAATTCGGACTGAAAATAAAGGAGCGCCGCACATTGAACACCGGAAACTCCGATGTGTCCTGGAGAAAACGCTCTCCGAGTACTGCACCAAAATGGATAAATACTTTGCGCTTTCACGTGAGGAGCTTACCGAAATCGCCGTAAAGTACCTCCAGCAGTACGCAGACGAGAATCTCGGCGGAAGCGCGTACAGAACCCAGGCGTTCAACTATATGTACAGTGGACTTTCCGTGTCCTGCGCCGATATGCTGGTGCTCCTGCAGAACGAATTCAAGAGCAGGCGTTACCGTCCTGTGCTGTTTGAATTGCAATTCAAGGACGGCAACAAGGCTGAACTGCCCGATATCACCGGCGGTGATACGTCTGAACAGCTAACTTTCGACGATATCACGCAGGTTTCCGATGAAGATAACGAATCTGAGGCGCTCAGGGTTCTTCCGCTCAAGACAACGGAGCTTTCTATCCCGCCGCTCAGAATAAAGCTCAATGACCGTATGACCGTCGCTATTACCGGTATTGTCGACCGGGCGGATATGTTCCGCAGCGAAGGCGGAAACGAGTATATCAGAATCGTGGACTACAAGACGGGCGGGCATTCCTTCAAGCTGTCGAACGCGATGTACGGCGTTAATACGCAGATGCTGGTTTACCTCATTGCACTTTGCGACGCTAATCCGAACGTTTACCCCGGCGGCGTGAGCTACCTCACGGCAAAAATGACGGAGGCCTCCCCGACGGAATCTGGACTGCTTGCACTGCTCGCAAACGGACACCTTCCGAGCGACATGTGTGTTGCAGACGAAGACACGCGCATGGAAATGGAACAGTTTGCCGAAAGGTACGCCAGGGCTGTAGCGGCTCCGGCTGACTCGGTCAACGCCAAGAAACTCATGCCGAAGGACGATGCTCAGCCTACTCCGGCGCAGTTCGAAAAGCTCCGTAAGGAAATACTCGAGCAGACCGAAAATGTACTGAAACGGCTTTACAAAGGCGATATCCAGGCAGTACCCACAATCTACACGGAGGAAGGCAAGGCAGGTCAGCAGAAATCCTGCATGTATTGCAGGTACAAGGCGGTGTGCGGTAATCAGGATCTCCACGGCGTTGTTGTCGATGAGGAGATAACGGAACGCAAGCTGGGTATTTCAAAGAAAAAGAAAGCCGCAAAAAAGGGCGCAGAAAATCCAGAGGCGACTGCTTTTGAGAATAATCCCGCAGTTTCAGAAACGAAGCCTGACGAACCCAAAACGTCCGGCGTGAAAAAGGGAAAATCCAAAAAAACGAGCGATGAGCCGGAGGAAAGCTGGTTCATCGGCGAGATAAAGTGAGGTGAGGTTCGATGGCAACCGAAATAAAATGGACTGACGAGCAGGAATCCGCAATAAACTATCCGTCAGACAGCTCTGCATGCGTATCCGCGGCGGCGGGAAGCGGCAAGACCGCCCTGCTGGTAGAGCGCGTGGTCAGGCTTATCCGCGGAAATGAAGCTGCGGATATTCCTCCGGTCAGCGCCGATAAGTTCGCTGTAATGACATTTACCCGCAACGCGGCGGACGAATTCCGTACCAGAATGACCCGTGCGATCGACGAAGCCTCCAGGAACTCCGGTGAAAACGCAATCCCGCGGGAGCAGCTTATTAAATTCAGAAGCTCCGTTGTAAGCACGATCAACTCATTCTGCCTTTCCGTGTTAAAGGACAACGCAGAGATGTTCGACCTCCCGGTGAATTTCACGATAGTTGAGGAAAGCAAGGGCAAAATCATGCAGCAGACCGCCCTTGACAACGCTATGGAGTTCCTGTACTCGGCGGAATTCGACGAGAAATTCCCGGAATATTTCGCAGCTCATGGCGGAGTTACGAACGGTACGCCGCCGGATAACCTGGGAAAAATGGCGCGCGAACAGCTCCTGAAATCATTTTCGTACAGCAAGGACGACGCGCTTCGCGACGCCGTCAACGACATATACATGAAAACCACCTCGCTCGCGGACAGCTCCGGCTGGCTTGAGGGAAGCGTACGTGCTTTCAGCAGCATAGATACCCTTGAGGAGCGGTTTCTCCCCGGAATAATCGACGTACTGCGCAGGCAGTGTATCGTTTTTCAGTCGGTGATGTGCAGATATTCGGCGCTGGTTGCCACCGCTGATGAAAGCTACGCATGGAAGTTCCAGGAGGTTTTCGAAAAGGACAATGAGCTTGTAAACGCTGTCACAGCGGCTTTCGATGATGCTTTCCCCAGAGACAGGCAGCCGCGTATTTCCCACTTTGCCGAATTTGTGGACAGCGTTCCGGCGTTTGATTTTGCATCGTTCAGCCGAAAAGGAACGCCGAAGAAGGATCCGTTCTACGAGCAGCTTAAAGCCTCCGTGGACGTTATCCGCGGCAGGCTCAAGAAGGAGCTGCCTAAATTCAAGGAAAGCTGCGGCTATCGCGAGGACGACGTACGCTCCATTCTGCTCCAGCAGCAGGCGGCGATTTGCGCCATAGTTATGGTAGTCGAGCGAATGACCGTGGAATACACCGCGCTGAAACGCAAAGCCGGCGTTGTGGATTTCTCGGACTGCGAGCGTTTGCTTTACGAAAAGCTCCGGGAGGAAGGCTGTCCCCTGCGGCAGACCCTCGCCGATCGGTATCAGTGTATCATCATCGACGAGTTCCAGGATACCAACGACCTGCAATTCGAGATTTTCCGGCTCATCTCACGGGACGAGAAAAATCTGTTCTTTGTCGGCGACGTCAAGCAGGCGATCTATGCGTTCCGCGGGGGAAATCCCGAGATCATGGCGAACTGCTGCGCTCCTGACAGCGAATTTGAAACGCTGCCGCTTAACAGGAATTTCCGCAGCCGCGAAAATATAATCAGCGTAGTAAACGCGATGTTTGAAGGGCTGATGACCCGCAAATACGGCGAGGTCGATTACTCCGACAACAATCAGCTTGCGGCCGGCGCGAAGTACCCGGAAAACTCCTCCGGCTCCGACTACTCAACTGAAATGTACCTTCTGGATTTCCCGAAGCGCGAAAAGCCCGGCACAGGCGGCAGCGAAGATGAAACCTCCGATGAAATCGTGCTTGAAGCAACGAACCCAGTCGCAGAGGCTCGATTTACGGCTTCGCTGATAAGAAAAATGGCGGTGGAACAATTCCCGGTAAGGAAGGACTCAAACTCTGTCAGACCCTGCACCTGGGGAGACTTTGCAATACTTCTGCGTAACAAAACCCACATTGCGGATTATAAGTCTGAGCTTGAAAAACTCGGCATTCCGGTTTCCTCCGACGGCGGAAACTATCTTTCAGCAGATGAGATAAACCTGATATTAAGCTATCTCAAGGTGATCGACAATCCACAGCTTGACGAGGAAGCCCTCACTGTAATGATGTCGCCGCTTTACGGCATTACTGCGGAGGAACTATCCCTTGCAAGGCTCGGAATACTCGGCTACGACATCGACGAGCTGGACGATTCCGGAATCAGGCTGAATGCGCTCTACGACTGCTTTGCAGGACAGTCGCTGTTCTGCTGTATCGCTTCGGCGGGCGGCAGCGAACTTGCTCAGCCCGTCCTTACCGACAAGGCGTCCACAGTTCTGGAACTGCTCAGGAATCGCGGAATAACAAGACAGCCGGACGAAAAGTGCCGCAGATTCATGGAACATTTCAGTGAATTCAGAACATTTGCGGCTAATAACTCAATTGAGCGGCTTATACGAAGAATATACGACGATACCGATTTTTTCTCGGTCATCTCCACGTATGAGCGCGGCGACAGGAAGCTTGCCAACATCAGGCTGCTGTTAAAATACACAGCGGATTTCGAGTCCTCCGGCGGAGGTACGCTCAACGACTTCCTGAGATACACCGACGCAGTTCGTGAAAACTCCGGGAAACTGGAGGAGGCTGTGGTCCCGCAGGAAGCGGCGGACGCAGTAAAAATAATGACGTTCCACGCTTCAAAGGGGCTGGAAATGCCGATAGTTATTATGGCTGGTCTGGGTTCTTCGGTGCATGAGGAGAAAGGCTCCGTGGCGATCGACCGACGAACCGGAATAGGTCTGAAACACACAGATATAGAAAAGCGCCTGAGAACTCCTACTATCAGCTTCAACGGCGCGAACGCCTCGCTGAACTGCACGCAGTACGGCGAGGAGCTCCGACTGCTTTACGTTGCAATGACCCGTGCCCGGGAAAAGCTCGTCATGATCGGGCAGTGCTCCGAAAAGGAAGCCGCTGAATGCCGAACCGATGTATTCTCACCGGAATTCGCGCTTTCGCAGAAATCCTACATCAAAATGATACTCAGCTCAATGATGAGATACGGCAGCGACGACCCTTCCGCTGGGAATCCGGTGTTTTACAATACGGCGGGTATCCGCGTGAGCGTAGTCAACGAGCGCCTTCCCGAGCCAGAGCAGCTTCTTGCGGAGCTTCCGGAGGACGGTGCCGCTGATGAAGAAACAGCAGAGATTATCAGCAGAAATCTTGCGGTAAAATATCCGTTCGAGTATGAAACTACGCTTCACAGCAGATTCAGCGTCACCGAGCTTGCCCACATTGACGACCCGACACCAGATAAGGGTGATATCCAGCTTAACAAGCCGGTGTTCCTGACGCCGGACAAGGCGGGCGGTATAAAAATAAGCGGGCTTCTCATGGGAAATACGTTCCACCATATAATGGAACTGTTCCCGCTTGAGGCGCTGCGGTGCGGCTACAGTGAGGCAGATATGTACGCGGCGGTTGAAAACGCGGTCGAGAGGCTCGTTGACGAGCAGCGGCTGAAGCCGGAGGAATCCTTCTTTGTACAAAGCGGAAGGCTCCCGGAGATAGCGCAGAAAATCACGGCGTTTTTCTGCGGACCGCTCGGGAGGGATATGCTCGCCGCTGATAAAATCGAGCGCGAGTACGAAATATTCGCCGAGATCCCGGCTTCCGATGTATTCCCCGGTGCTTCCGGAAGCACCATGATACAGGGTCGAGTCGATATGCTTTTTGTAAAGGGGAACACGGTGGTTATCGTGGACTACAAAACTGACAGCGCCGGAAACCTTGAGCTGGAGCTTCCGGCATATGCAAAACAGCTTGAACTATATAAAAAAATACTGCCCATGCTGATGAGCGAGTGCAGAAACGGAGAAGTCCGGCTTGCGCTGTATTCATTCAGCAGGCAGAAAGCAATTTTCTTATGAGGTGATATTACGAAAAAACAGATCTTTTCAGCGGCAGCGGCTATCGTCGTTGTACTGACAGGCACAACAGCTTTCGCACAGAGCAGCGGATTCAGCGATGAGAAGGGACGCATAAGCGCTTCTCCCGCCCCGCACGACAATAAGTATACGCAGATACAGTGGGGCGGCGACGTCAAGCGCGAAAACTGCGGAATTCCCGTTCCGAGCGGAGAAATGGTGTTTCTCCCGACATGTGACAAACTTCTTGCATTAAGCGAGGCTAACGGCTCAGAAACGGCTTCAGTAGAGCTTCCGCAGAACTGCTCAACCAGCTACAGCGGCGCAATTTCTGAGAAGAAGCTGCTCCAGCCCACCGAACGGGGCGTTTCTTATATTGACACCAAGAGCATGACAACCCTCCGCTCGCGCAGTCTTGACGGTGAAATTGCCTCGGACTGCTCGATTAATGACGGGCTTGGATATTTCGCGGTAAAGCTTGACGGCGGCTACGAGTTCATGTGCGTTGACCTCGGCTCTGACGGTCTAGAAACTGTGTGGTCTGTCGAAATGGAAAATCAGCCAACTTCCGCAGCGCTTCAGGGCGACTGGCTGATATGGGGCTGTGGGGACGAGCTTTACACCCACCACTACAAGCAGGACATGTCTAATGTTATCCCGCTGGGCAAAGCAATTTCGGGAGCGCCGTTCGCCACTGAATACGCGGTTTTCTTCTCCACTGAGGACGGAAACGCCGGAAAACTCCGGCTTAATCCCGATGGAACCCTAGAGGAGGACACCCTGACATGGTGCGAGGTCGGAAAGTCTCCGGTGTCCCCGGTGTCCTGGAACGGACGGCTCTACGTTCCAACTGCCGACGGCTTCTATATTCTGGATAACCTTAATATGGAGATCTCCTATATTATTACTGATATAAAGGGCGGCTGCACTCCTCAGGTCCATTACGGAAACGGTCCGTATATTTACACCGTGGCAAAGCGCGAGGATAAATGGGCGGTCTACTGTGTTCAGGATATGGACGAAAAGTCGGAGCCAACCGTCGCAATCCTTGCCCAGATGGAGGACTACACCAGCGGAGCGTTCTGCGCTTCCGACAAGGGAACGCTGTATTTCCGGGACGCAATCGGCAGGCTTTATGCGCTTACTGTCGCTCCATTCGATGTGTTCTCGCTGATCCTGAGACTTGTCGTGCTCCTTGCTCTGCTGGTTCTGGTGTTCTTCTGGCTCAAAAAAGTCGCAAAACGAAGAGCAGATATTCACCCGAAATATTAATTTGCAAAAAAATCATAAAATGTATTGATTTTTTTTGTAATGTGTTGTATAATATAGATATAAGCAATTGAAAAGGAGAGTACGTCATGGAAAGCAATATACTCTTAGAAAGCGGCACCAATGAACTTGAGGTGCTGGAATTCATGGTCGGTGAGCAGAGCTTCGGCATTAACATCGCTAAAGTAACCGAGATCATGAACTATCAGCCGATGGTTCCCGTGCCTGATTCACACCCTGCCTTTGAGGGCGTTTTCACTCCCAGAGACAAGGTTATCTCTGTGATAAATCTTCACACTATCCTGCATAAAGAAAGCCCCGACCCGGAGCATGACCTGCTGATCATCTGTCACTTTAATTCAAAAGACGTCGGTTTCCACGTTTCTTCTGTTAAGGGTATTCAGCGTATCTCCTGGGAGGACATCGAGAAGCCGCCGGCAATGTCCGGAGACGGTCAGAACAACATCGCCACCGGTATAGCAAAGTTCAAGGATCGTATCGTGCTTATTCTCGACTTTGAGAAGATCGTTTCTGACATGGATCCTTCCGCAGCGCTCGACACCTCCGGCGTCAATGCAGTAGGTGGAGATAAGTCAGATAAGCACATCGTTATCGCTGAGGACTCCCCGTTCCTGAACACGCTGATTGTAAATACCCTGCACGAAGCTGGTTACAAGAATGTTGTTCATTTCGACAACGGTAAGGACGCATGGGATTACGTCAACGGCCATAGGGAACTCGGCGGAAATATCCTCGATCAGATATCCTGTGTTATAAGCGATATCGAAATGCCTAAGATGGACGGCCATCACCTCACTAAGATGATCAAGGACGACCCGATACTCAAGGCGATTCCTGTTTACCTGTTCTCTTCTCTTATCAATGAGCAGATGAGAATTAAGGGCGAAAGCGTCGGGGCTGACGGACAGTTCTCAAAGCCCCAGATTGGTCAGCTTATTCAGTACCTTGACGAGCATATCTGATACATACAGCCGCCTTTCATGGGCGGCTGTTTACATTATAAAAATCCTCCCGTTTGCGCGGGAGGATAGTTTTTATACTTTCGCTTTATGCTCTACCGCTGTGATTGCATAAGTGAATGTCTTTTCGGCAGCTGGAGCGAGTATTTCGATTCCGCGTTTCTCAGCAAATACGCCGGAGCAGTCGTCGAAGTCCGCGGAACCGCACCATGGCTCAATGCAAAGGAACGGAGCGTCCTTCGCCTGCCATACGCCAAGGCTTGTGAAATCCGGGTAGTCGACGCGAACGCCGATATTTTCGCTGTTGAGCAGTTCAACCTGCCGCGATGCCACCTTATCAAAGTAGCATACGTCCTCATAGAACATCTCGTGTGAAAGCTGGAGATCCGTCGAATCCTTCATCAGTTCACGGCGGTTATGCTCCTCGTGGAGCCCGGTTTCAAGGTTATAATTAGGAACTGCGGCTGTTTCCGGTCTGAGGAACTGTAAGCGGTACCCGTTCATGTCGCCGGGAGTTGCAAACGCGGGGTGAGCTCCTATGCAGAACGGCATTTCAGCGTCGCTGTCATTGCGTACCCGGTATGTAACGGTAATTCCGTCAGCTTTCAGCGTGTATCTAACCGTGAACTTAAAGTCGAACGGATACATTGCCTTTGTGTAATCATTCTGGGTCAGCGAAAACATCGCACTGCTGCCGTTGAAGTCCTCCGGAGTGAACTCCAGATCGCGGGCGAAGCCGTGCTTAGTGATTTTGTACTCCTTGCCGTTGATGGTAGTTTTGCCGTCCTTTAACGTGCCTATCATCGGGAAAAGCAGCGGGGAGGTCTTGCCCCAGAACGCCGGATCTGCGCTCCACATCAGCTCGCGCTTGCCGACTGCGAGAGATTTCAGTTCGGCTCCCTTTGAAACGATCTTCGCGGAGACTTCCCCGCTCTTTAATGTGATATCCATAATATGCTCCTTATTTGTGATATTTTCCGTTGTTCAGTATTGAATAAGCGCGGTAGACTTGTTCCATAAGCATTACCCGCGCCAGGGAATGCGGGAAGGTCATCGGCGACATGGAAAGCCGCAGATTGGCCTGCTTTTTCAGTTCCTCGTCCAGCCCGAAGGAGCTCCCCACAAGGAAGTTCACCGTACTGAACCCCTGCCCCGCCGCTGTTTCAAGCTTCTGCGCAAACTGCTCGCTGGAGATGGTCTTGCCCTCAATACACATCGCAACCGTGAAGCTTCCGGGCTTTATCTGCTCGCGTATCTTTGCGGCCTCCTGGCGGAGAGCTGCGTCAATCTGAGCCTGCGACGGCTTCTGCGGTAAGTCAACCGGGCTTGGCTCAATGACCTTCGGAGAGACGTATGCTCCGAGCCTTTTCATGTACTCCGCGCAGGCTTCCCTGTACCATGATTCCTTGAGCTTCCCCATTGCTATGAAATTGATATTCATTAGTATTTCCTCTTCTTCGGAGAATTCATGCTGATCCTGCGGCGGCGATTCATAGCTTCGACCTTCCGGCGGAACGACTGCTTCATATAGTGCGTTACTATCAACAGCACCAGTTCAACTCCCACAAGCACGCAAAGCCACTTGAACAGCGGGTTCGCAACGACCTTACCTATCTTCTCCATATAAAATGCATTCGTGTCAAGCTCCAGGTCGGATTCTGTAATCAGCTTGACTGTAGCGAGGGTTTCGTCGTTCAGCTTGAGTTCAAGCTCGCCGACCTCGTATCCCTTGTTCTGCGGAGCCTGTATCGGTACTCTCTCGGAATACAGCTTGACATTCTGGGAAACCGTTGTCTTGTTCAGGCTCTTTTCGAGCAGGGTGTAATAATCCTCGGCGGCGCAGATTCCCACCTTGTCAACGTCCTTGCCATGCTTTACGTCGACCTGAGTCACCTGCTCGTTCATTTTCACGATGTTGGTGTATACGAACTCGCTGAACGCCCAGTCATAGAGCGCGATGTGGTCTTTAAAGGAATAGTTGGATTTGTCGCCGTTTTCGTCGTAGTACGGCGCACCAAGGGTGACTACCATATAGCGGTAGCCTCTGCCGTCGCTTCCCTTTTTCTTACAGGTAGTAACCAGCGCCATGCTTCCCTTTTTCGGGTTTGCGGTGTCCCAGGCGCCGTCCTTGTATTCGTAGTATTCGTTGATGCTTCCGGTCTTGACGCCTTCCACGCCTTCATAATAGTAGCTTCCGTCGACCATAAGGTGGTTTGTCGTGTGAATCGTGTAACCGTCGGGGTTTGCGGAATTCGCAGGCATTTTGTAGTCAGTTGTGCTGCAAATCGTCATGAACCCCGGGTAATTATCCATCGCATAGCGCGTGATGAGGTACAAGTCTCTTGCTGTTGTGTAATTATCCTCGGAATACAGACCGTGCGTATTGGCGAAATGAGTTCCGGTACAGCCTATTTCTGCGGCCTTGGCATTCATCATCGCAACAAAGTCCGGAATGCTTCCCGCAATGTTCACAGCAAGAATGTTTCCCGCTTCACACGCCGAACACACCATCAGAGCGTAGAGACAGTCCCAGTAGGTGACGTTTTCCTGACCGGAACGTATATCGGCGGTCGACGGACCTTCGTAGTTCGGGTTGCCGTTCCAGAACTCGTCCGTAGCCGTGGAGTTAACAACGACTTTAGCGTTGAAATCCTTGATGTTCTCCAAAGCAACCAGAGCGGTCATGATTTTGGTCGTGGAAGCCGGAGTCAGCTTCTTGTCAGCATTTTTTGATACAATGACGATATCTGTATCGAGATTTACCATGTACACGCCCTCGCTGTGCAGTGCAAACTTAGGCGTAAAAGCCGCAGAAACGCTGACAGACGGCAACAATGTGCTGCATAGTAAAATTATTGACATAAATACTGAAAAAATTTTTACTTTTCGCATATAGACAAATCTCCTGTAATGAGTTATTATATATAAAGGCGGTTTTTTACTTTACAAATCCAGAAGTAAACTGGAAATTACCTGCCTGCTCTTCGTAAGCTACTTATTATTATACATAATCTCTGGCTGCTTGTAAAGGGCTTTTTTCAAATTGTAACCGAATTTTAATTATTCGGCTGCGTGGGGGGATCATATGATTTACATAACCGGAGATATCCACGGCGATTTCTCTCGATTCAAGTCACCGCTGCTCCGGAAGCTTAAAAAGAACGACGCGCTGATTGTATGCGGGGATTTCGGATTTATCTGGGAAGGCACACAGGCTGAACAGAAGATACTGAAGAAAATCGGGAAGCTTCCATACAATGTGCTGTTCGTGGAAGGCTCGCATGATAACTACGACCTGCTGGAATCCTATCCCGTAGAGGAATGGTGCGGAGGAAAAACGCGTCCGATCTCCGGAAGGCTCCGGCAGCTGATGCGCGGACAAGTTTTTAACATCGCTGAAAAGACGGTCTTTGCTTTCGGCGGAGGTCAGAGCGACGATATGGTCGACCTCATCGAAGGCGAAAACTGGTGGAAGCGCGAAATACCGTCCGAGCATGAGCTTGAGGAAGGTCTGCGGAATCTTGCGGAAGCCGAGAACAAAGTGGATTTTGTTGTGACATATGAACCGCCGTCAAAGCTTCACGACTTCCTCGACCAAAACAGCGGCGACCGAAACCACATCAACACTTATCTGAACGACGTTTACGAAAAAATCATCTTTGAACGGTGGTTCTTCGGGAAACTTCATCTTAACAAGCTTATTCCGCCGAAATATTACGCGGTTTACGACCAGATCGTAGTCGCGGACGAAACCAGGATCAAAAAGAAACGGGAGCCGAAGCACCCGAAAAATACAGACAAGGAGAACTGAAATGGCTGAAATCACATTTGAGATCACAAAGGAACTCGGAGTAATCTCCGAAAACGCAAAGGGCTGGACCCGTGAGCTGAATCTAGTTAGCTGGAACGAGCGCGAGCCCAAATACGATATCCGCGACTGGAACGCAGATCACACCCGCATGAGCAAGGGCATTTCCATGACCGAGGAAGAAATGCAGAAGCTGGTTGAGCTGTTCAACGCAAGAGACGAGGAAGATTCCTTTGAGTGATTCGCACCCGCATATCAAAAGCCGGACTTCAAAGCCCGGCTTTTTTTATTTGAATTTCTGAGTTATATTAATGATGAATCCCACGCCGACTGCAAGAACCGCGCTTAACAGCAGCGGGAACCATATGTTTGCAAGCGGAAGTCCGTTTGCGGCTTCCCCGAGGTTCATGCCGTAGAAGCTGAAAACTATGGTAGGCACTGCAATGATTATCGTCAGTGTTGTCATGCGCTTCATGACAATGTTCAGATTGTTTGAGATTATACTTGCAAATGTATCCATCGTGGTGCTGAGAATGTTTGAATAGATATTTGTCATCTCTATCGCCTGACGGACCTCTATAAGCACATCGTCCAGGAGGTCCTGGTCTTCCTCGTACAGCTTGATGTACCTGCCTCGCATCAGCTTCTCAAGCACAGCCTCGTTTGCTTTGAGCGATGTCGAGAAAAAGACCAGCGACTTTTCCAGCCCAAGAAGCTGGATAAGTCCCTTATTGTGCATTGATTTGTGCAGAGTGCCTTCAACGTAACTCTGTATCTTGTCGATTTGTTTCAGGTACTGCAAATATCTTGCCGCGATACGAAGCAGTATCGTGAATACGAAACGCGTCTTTAGATTTGTCTGTATCCCCTTCACAACGCCCTTTGAGATGTCCTCCACAACGGAATTCTCCTTCGCGCTTACTGTCACGACATTCTTATCAGTGATGATAATTGACATAGGCGTTGTTGAATACAGAAGCGTCCGGTCGGGGTTGTTGTCGGTCTCGGCGACTGGGTAATCAACGACTATCAGCGTAACCCCGTCGTCGGCTTCGATTCGGGACGGCTCTTCCTCATCGAGGGCGGCGCGTACATAGTCTCTGTCAATTCCGAGATCATCCTCAAGGTCGGAAATTTCCGTTTCAGTCGGGTTGATTACCGATATCCAGCAGCCCGCTTCGGCTTTTTCTATCTCGCAGAGATGATTTTCTATGTTTCTGTAATATTTGACCAATTGAAGCACTTCCTTTTGCCTGCTTTTACACGCATGATACAGCCCGGAATGCTCTGTAGCTGCCGCCCCGGTGCTGTTTATTTTCCAGTCCAATTCGGATATTTAGGTGCGTTTGGTACGACCCCGGGTCAGCGCTCATGTTTTCACCGCCTTTAATTGATCTCATATATATTTTTATTTTATCACAACAACGTCGAAATTACAAGGGCTTTTGCGTATTTTTATGAAAAAAGACGAAGTATTACATCTTCTTAATTAATTTTAAGAATTGTTTTTTACATCAACTTTGCTTGACAAAAAGAGTTAAAAATGATACAATAATTTTAGATGGTTTAAATGGAATCATACGAGCAGAATAACAGACGGCTAAGGAGGCGGTTTCGAGTGCAGAACTACACATTGACAGAACTCATTAAACCGAATATACTCCAGCAGATTCAGGACGCATTTTCGGAGTATTCCGGCATGGCGTCAATCACTACGGACGCTGAGGGAGTTCCTGTTACTGCTGGAAGCAATTTTACCCATTTCTGCACCGACCTTATACGAATCACAGAAGCAGGGTGCAAGAACTGCTTCAACTGCGATAAAATGGGAGCTGCCCAGGCTATGGAAACCGGGCTGCCCTCGGTTTACACGTGTCACTCCGGGCTTGTGGATTTTTCCGCGCCTATCATGCTGAACGGAAAGATGATAGGCTGCTTCGTTGGAGGTCAGGTGCTCACTGACGAGCCAGACGCAGATTTCTGCCGGAGAAAGGCGTTAGAATACGGCATTGATCCTGATGCGTATATTGAATCGCTGAGCGCAATTAAGCGTATGCCGCGCAGTAATGTTGAACGCTCGGCAAAACTACTTTTCGATATATCGAAGGCTCTGTCGTCGATGGCGCTGCATAACTGCTCCGAAATTGAAAACAGCAAGAGCATGGAACTTGCGGCGCGGTCGCAGTCCGACTACATAATGAGTCTCACCTCGGATATGACAAGCATTACGCTTGATTACATGGACACTGCAAAAGAAGCTCTGGACTCGGGCGACCCAGACGAGATGAAGCGTGCTCTTGAAATGATTACCAGCCGCGGAGCCGGCGCTTCTGAGATGATTCGTGATTCTATTGCCTACCTCCAGATGATCGGCAGACGATTCAGAATGAGCGAGGAAGAATACGCTCCACGCAAAGTTTTCACAGCCATCACGGACAGCCTTAACCAGAAAGCAGACTCCGCTTCGATTTCGCTTGAAATTGAACAGAAAATCCCTGAGATACTGCTCGGCGACGCAGGCGGAATTTGTCAGCTGATTGATAAATTTGCAGCATTATTCAGTGAAAATGGCGGCAAGTCGCTGCAGCTGGGTATTTCGTCCTATAAGCGTGGTTATGGTGAAATGCTTAAGATCCAGCTTTGCAGTGAAAGTGCGGAATTATCCGATGAACAGATCGGCAAAATCAGGAATATCATTACTTCCGACGAGGAATACTACGCGGAAACGATGTCAGAGCTTGCGCTCAGTATCGTCAGAACACAGATTCGTGCTATGTCCGGGACTTTTGATATATTCCGAAGCGGCGGCAGTGTAACTATTGAGTTTACAATTCCGCAACTGAAGATAGAGGGAGGTGCTTCCTGATGATATTTGATTACAAAGCTTATTCAAGGCTTCTTAATGAGTTTATCATCGAAGGCGAGAAGATAGAACAGTACCGCGACCCCGCATTCAATAAGATACTGGAGCCAATATGCAAATTCCTGAGAATATCCCGTATATCGTCCGCCGTTTTTGACTCAACATGCGACTCCGCGATAATCAAAAGCGCTCCGCACATATATTATGACGACGGGAATGCTGATAGTACACGGGTTCTGAAATTTACTGAAAACAACGTGCGCGCATGTAAAGCGAACTACAGTTTTATGCAGAGTAAATCCGGCCAAGACTGGTCAGACGAGGAAGTTCAGCAGATTGAAGCCTTTGAAAAGCTTATTTACACGTTCTGCGACCGCAGTTATGCCTCCACTATTGCAAAAGATCTTTCAATGTTTGACAACGATCTGATGGTCTATCCCCTTACCTTCTTCCTTGCAAC
>OGGZ01000704.1_pt1 | contig 34533 bp, 33 predicted proteins | sample 1571371 | NCBI WGS metagenome assembly OGGZ01 (sample SAMEA2582025, study PRJEB24529) | metagenome | biome: Human gut stool | place: China | collected 2011
GCACACTTGCGCGGATAGAAGTATTTTTTGACCCGGCAAAGCTGGGTCAAAAAATTGATTTCAAATGCCCGCTTCACGGGCAAAAGATACTTTTTCGACAAGCTGAGACCTCCTGATTTATCAGGAGGTCTCAATTGTATTTGCGGCAGGAGTTACTCGGATTCCTGCTTTTTCTTTTCTTCCTTGCGGGCGCGGTACTTTGCCATGTTCCGGCTGTTGCTCTCGCGTATCGCGGAGACCGCGGGAATGCTGCGGAACTTCTGGACTGCGTCGGTGACGCGGCTGATACCGGTGAAAAGATCCTGTTGAAGCTCGGTTTCCTGGTTGCTGGTGTTTCCGGTGCGCCATTCCTCAATTATCTCGCCGTAGCGGCGATATGCGTTCTCAACCGAGGTCTGCCAGGACATGTACACCTCGTTCATTGCGTGGTCGCCCATCTGGCGAACCTCGTCGATGTGAGAAGCCGCGAACTCCAGCTCGGCGGCGATCGCCTGCGGGTCGTCCTCGGTGAGGATTCCGGTGCGCATGTGGGTGATCCCCTCTGCGGCGCAGCTTCCCTTTATCAGCACGGAGGCCACTCCGCAGGCTGCCGCCTCCCGGACTACGATTCCGTTCGTGTCGTAAAGCGACGGGAAGATGAACAGGTCGCCGGCGGTATAGTACACGCGAAGTTCCTCGCGGTCGTATATCGCGCCGGTGAATATCACTTTTTCTCGGAGCTTCAGTTCGTCGACGCAGGCTTCGATTTCGGCGCGGTCGGCACCGTCGCCTACGAACATCATGCGGAAGTCGATGTTCTTTTCATCGAGTATTTTGAGGCTGTCGAGAATGTGACGTATCCCCTTGTACCACAGCAGGCGTCCCACGAAGATGAACACCGGACCGTGACCTTCCACGCCAAGCTCTGCGCGGAGTTCCGCCGCGTCTTCGGGGTCTGCTCTTCCGCGTGGGAAGTCAACGCCGTTTTCCATGATTCGGATACGGTGGTGCTCGTTCTCCTCGTAGCCGAGGTCGATAAGGTTCTGACGCGCGCCTTCGCTTACCGTCCAGACCTCGTCAGCGCAGGAGATGTTCGAGATGAGCATTTTTATCGCCTGGTCCTGCATGAGCTTTGTCGGCAGGGCGCGGCGTATGTCGATATCGAATTTGGTGTGATAGGTCAGCACCATCGGCACGCCGGTCTTGATCCTGAGGACTCTCGCCATCAGCATTGACGCAAACGGGCAGTGGGTGTGGATAATATCAAATCCGCTGCTTGTGAGGGAATCCAGCTTGCTTGCGGAAAACGGATATCCCATGCGGTAGCTGCATATCTTCTCAGTGATGGACATGCTGGTATAGCGCACCACCGGGAACGGGAAATCGTCCTTTGCGCCGGGATATTCAGGGGTAACTACGGTTGCCTTGCCAAGTCCGTTGTTGATTATTTCAGCGTAATTAAGTATCGTCGTTGCAACTCCATCAATAACAGGAGGGAACGAGTCGTTCATCAGGCAGACATTCAGTCCGTCCAGTTTGTCTGACATTGGTTTTTACTCCTTCGGTTTAACAGAGGCCGTATCGGCGCCGGAATAAGGCGCCTGATTCTGAGAATATATAAATATATTATATAGCACGGCGAGAAATAAATCAAGTATTTTTTTAGGAATTTGCCACCCAATCATGCGGCATTTGTGGAATAAACTGCATTTATTGGGAAAAATACTGCTGAACCTGCGCTCAGACCATAGGGCGGCCGGGGAACTCAGGCGGGTCGGGGATACCGTCGCCGTCCCTGTCCTCCATGTGCGCGGAGGCTCCCATCATGTCCCTGCCGCGGACGCTGTACTTGTCGCGCTGCTCCTGTATCGCGGAGTCGAGCAGCCTCTTTACATCGCGGGGGTGTTTTACGGATTGCATAACCTTTGTGGGGGTGTCGGAGTCCTTGGAAAGCAGCGTGATTGTGCCGCAGCCTACTATCCGCTGACCGAACGGCAGCTTCATCGACTTGTCGTAAACGCGGTAAAGCTCGATCTCGTCCTCCTTTAGGTTCAGCAGACCCACGCGTGTTATCAGCTTGCTGTCGGTGAGAATGTATCGTGTAAACGAAATAGGCATACCCATTATGCATTTCTTGCCGGTCCAGATGATCTCACCGTAGTCGCGGGTGAGCTTTTTCATATTGGCCATGGTGATTTCCTTTCTGTCAGCTAAGTGTTTTCAGCTTTTCTTCGATACGGCGATACTCCGATGAGATAGGACTGGCGCCGGGCTGTTTGAGGTAAATTTCAAGGTAGAGCCGGTTAAAGAACGCGCTTCCGCTGAAGAACCGCTCCATGCGGCGTATCTGCCCGAAGGAGTAAACCCCGGTGAGGAACATCAGCTTTTCGCGCTGTGTGGAGGCAGGCTCCAGCGCACGCATGAGCAGCAGGTCGCAGCCGGCGTCGAGCGCGGCTTTCCTGTCCTCGGTGGAGTAGCTCCCGGAGAACATCTGCTCGAGGAAGTCGAGAACGTCGTCGATACGCGCGTTGTCGTGGTTCCTGAGCCACACCGCGCGGTCGTATACATACACGGCGCGTATCAGCGTGTGCTTCGCGCGCTCGTCCGGGTGGTACTTCATTATAAGAAGCAAATGCCGCGCGAGGTTCTTGTCAGGCTCCGGCGGGTAGCTGCCCACCGCAAGGCGCGACAAAGAATGTCCCCCCCCCCCCGCGTCGGTGTAGGGCGCGTTGTCGACATTCACGCAGTGCGCAAGTATCACAGCCGCCTGGGTACGCAGCGCGGGGAAGCTGTCGCACAGCTCCTTGAAAAATCCGTAGGTGTACGCCGGGGAAACGAACCTTCCGCCCTTCGAAAGGAAGCGCTTGAGGATATCCAGCGAGTATTCAAGCGACTTCTGCGCCATGTTCCAGTCGGGCTGGGAGCGTATCAGCGCGGTGCAGTCCCTGAGGTAGGACTCCCAGTTTTCCACGTCGTTGAGTTTTAGAATTCCGGCGGTGAGCTTTCCGCAGCACGCCTCGAAGTCCTTCGGGAGCCACTCCAGCGCGGCGGTGTAGTGCTTGAATGCGTTGGCGAAATCCCATTTTCCCATGTATTCCTGCGCCTTTGAGCATTCCATGCGGCATTCGTCCGTGCCGTAGGCGTCGGTGTAGGCGTCGTCCTCGTCGATGAGTTCGCTGAGGTCGGCCTCTATTTTCATGTCGTCCGGAACGGCGCTTTTCAGCCCTTCCAGCAGGAACTCCCGGGAGTCCTGATAGGAAATGTGCGTGCCGCAGTACAGGCAGAATCCCGTTTCAAAGTCGGAATCCAGCATTATCATGCGCTCGCATTTCGGGCACATGCAGTAATCCAGCATGTTATCACCACCTATTATTTTAAGTAAGGTATTATCATTAGGTAACCTCTAAAAACCTCTCGTGTCCCGGTTTTTAGAGGTTAACATTATTATAGCACACACTATTATAAAAATCAACAAATTTTTCCCCGCCGCTTGACAATTGCAAAACAGTATGCTATAATATGAAACTGAAAGTGAAAATCAAAATCAAATTCGCAGGAGCTGATCACTTTGGACAGAAACAATTACAATACAAAACAGCGTGACGAGATAGTGGATTTTTTCAGCCGCCACCGCGGAAGCTGCTTCACCGCAAAGGATATAATCACGAGCGGCGAGGTGACGGTGGGCGAGGCGACGGTATACAGGACTCTCACCAAGCTTGCAAATCAGGGGGTGCTCAAGCGCTTTACCGGGGACGGCTCGGGTGCGTGCTACCAGCTAATGGACGAGCGGAAATGCTCCAGCCACTTCCATCTGAAATGCGACCGCTGCCAGAAGCTGATACACATGGACTGCGGCTTCATGAAGGAAATGCAGCAGCACATAGAGAAAAACCACGGCTTTGCGGTGGATGTCGGGAGAACCGTTATCTACGGACTTTGCAGCGACTGCCAGCGCACCATTGAGTCAGAGGAACAGAAGAACAAGGAGAATAAATGAGATTCAGAAAGATAATTGCAGTTATTGCCGCCGCTGCGCTGGGAGTTTCCCTGTGCGGCTGCACCAGCCCGGAAAAATCAGAAATCAGCGGGAAGCTGAAGGTCATCGCGACGATATTTCCGGCGTATGACTTTGCGCGGCAGGTTTTCGGAGATACGGCGGACGTAAAAATGCTGCTCAAGCCCGGTCAGGAGAGCCACAGCTACGACCCCTCCGCAAAGGACATCGTAGAGATAAGCGGCTGCGACCTTTTCGTCTACAACGGCGGCGAGTCCGACCAGTGGGTCGAGAGCGTGCTGAAATCCGCGCCGGAGGTGGAGACCTTCCGCATGACGGACGCGGTTTCGCTTCTTGACGAGGAAGTCTCCGAGGGAATGCAGAACGCCGGGGAGCACGACCATGACGAGGAAGAACACGAGGACGAATACGACGAGCATGTGTGGACTTCCCCGGACAACGCCTCCGCGATCGTGAAGGCGCTCGGGAAACGCGCCGCGGAGCTTTTCCCGGAGAATGCCGATTCGGTAACGGCGAACGCTGATTCCTATGCGGGTAAGATAGACGAGCTGGACGCGAAATTCGCGGAGCTTCTGAGCGGCGAGGAGCGTTATTTCATCTTCGGGGACAGGTTCCCGCTGCTGTATTTCTTCAGGCATTACGGGCTGAATTACTACGCGGCGTTCCCGGGCTGCGGAAGCGAAACGGAGCCGTCAGCGCAGACAATGACATTCCTGCTGGATAAGCTCCGGCAGCCGGATTCCGTTCCGGCGGTGTTCTGTATCGAGCTTTCAAGCAGGCGGCTGGGCGAGGTCCTTGCGGAGGATTCCGGGCTGCCGGTCGTGGAGTTCCACACCTGCCACAACATTTCGGCTGACGACCTCGCAGCGGGGGAGACATACGTTTCTCTGATGGAGCGCAATTACGAAGTACTATCTAACATTTTGTAAAGGCAAGTGACATATATGGGCGAACATCTGATAAAAGTTGAAAATCTCACGCTGTCATACGAAAACATGACGGTGGTGAAGGATCTGAGCTTCACCGTGGAGAGCCGGGATTACCTGTGCATAGTCGGCGAAAACGGCTCCGGAAAGAGCACGCTGGTGAAGTCGCTGCTGTCGCTGAAAAAACCGGTGGGCGGCGAGATCACCTTCGGCGGAGGACTTCGCCGCAACGAGATAGGATATCTTCCGCAGCAGACAGGCGCGCAGCATGATTTCCCGGCGAGCGTGGGGGAGGTCGTGATTTCGGGCTGCCTTAATTCGATGGGATTCAGACCTTTCTACACCGACCGCGAACGCAAAAAAGCCGCCGAAAACATGGAGCGGTTGAGCATATCCGACCTTAAAAAGCGCAGCTTCCGGGAGCTTTCGGGAGGTCAGCAGCAGCGGGTGCTTCTTGCGAGGGCGCTGTGCGCGACTTCAAAGCTGCTGCTGCTTGACGAGCCAGTGTCCGGGCTGGACCCGATGGTCACGGCGGAGATGTACGAGCTTATCGCGGACATAAACCGCAGCGGAGTTACAGTCGTGATGGTAACTCACGATGTCAGCGCGGCTCTGAAATACGCGGGGCATATCCTATGCATGCGGCAGGGTCTTACCCATGAGAGCTGGTTTTTCGGCACACCGGAGGAGTTCCTCATGAGCAGTGCCTCGGATTTTCTGAAAGGGGGCGCGGTCAATGGGTGACATTATTTCCGCGTTTTTCAGTACGCCGATACTTTTCCGGGCGCTGGTGGTAGGTATTCTGGTTTCGCTGTGTGCGGCTCTTCTCGGAGTCAGCCTGGTGCTCAAGCGCTACAGCATGATAGGCGACGGGCTTTCTCATGTTGGATTCGGCGCGCTTGCGATCGCGGCGGTGATGAACTGGGCGCCGATGGCTGTGGCGGTTCCGGTGGTGATCGCGGCGGCTTTCCTGCTTCTGAGGATCTCGGGAAGCAGCAAGATAAAGGGGGATTCCGCGATAGCGCTTATATCCACGGGCGCGCTTGCGATAGGCGTAATGGCGGTTTCACTGTCCGGAATGAACAGCGACCTTGACAGTTACTTATTTGGCAGTATCTACGCGATAAGCGACGAGGACGTTGTGATAAGCGTGGTTCTGGCGCTGCTGGTACTTATACTTTTCGTGTTCTTCTATACGAGGATCTTTGCAATAACCTTCGACGAGAGCTTCGCCCGCGCGACTGGAACAAAGGCGGGTCTGTACAACATGCTGATCGCGCTGCTGACTGCGATAACAATTGTTGTCGGAATGCGCATGATGGGCTCGATGCTGATTTCAAGCCTGATAATATTCCCGGCGCTGTGCAGCATGAGGGTGTTCAAGAGCTTCAAGGCGGTCACGGTGTGCTCGGCGGTCATCTCAGTGGTGACTTTCATTGCGGGCATGGTGATCTCATACGAGTTCGGAACTCCCGGCGGTGCGAGCATCGTCTGCGTGAATATCCTGGTGTTTGCGGGATTCACGGCGGTTGGCGCGGTCATGAGCCGTAACAGAGGATAATCCAGATGTAATAAATGTCCCCGTTTTTTAGACGGGGATATTTTGCTTTAACCTCTTCACGTCAAATTATTCTGCCATTAAGCTGTATATCGAAAAAGCCATCTTTCGTTGAAAAAGAAAGATGGCTTTTTGATAGTCTCACGTTTTGATACTTAACGTATTGATATACCGTTTGATCGTTAGTTCTGCTTCTTTCCGATAACGGCTCTTAGCAGGAACAGCAGTCCGAGCATAAAAACTATCGAAATGCCCAGTACCACAAACACGTTCTGGATAAATCCGGAGATAAGGTAGCCCACGATGCACACTCCTGCGACGGTCAGCGCATAGGGGAGCTGTGTGGATACGTGGTTCACGTGGTCGCACTGCGCTCCGGTGGAAGCCATGATTGTGGTGTCCGAAATTGGCGAGCAGTGGTCGCCGCAGACCGCTCCGGCAAGGCACGCGGAAATGCACACAATAACCATCTGAGGGATCTCGCCGGTCTCGGCGACATTGGCAAGTTCTGTGCTGAAAACGCTTGTAACTATCGGGATAAGTATACCGAAGGTTCCCCAGGAGGTACCGGTAGCGAACGCCAGTCCAACCGCAACGACGAACAGGATAACCGGCAGAAGAATGCTGATGGCGGTAGCGCTCTTTACGATGCCGGAAACGAACGCTCCAGCCTCAAGGTGGTTAGTCATGGTTTTGAGGGTCCATGCGAAGGTGAGGATCAGAATTGCGGGAACCATCTGCTTGAATCCCGCCGCAACGGAATCCATGCACTCCGTGAATGTGAGCACCCTGCGGCACATGAAGTATATCATTATAACCACGAGAGCCGCAACCGAGCCGAGCGACAGTCCGTAGGAAGCGTCGCAGCCTGCGAACGCCTCAACAAATCCGGTGCCGCTGAAGAATCCGCCGGTGTATATCATGCCGAGAACGCACAGCACGATCAGCACCGCAACCGGGAGTATCAGGTCGATGACCTTTCCGCGGGAGTGGGCGGGCTGAGCGTCCTCCTCGTAGACCTTGTTGCGGGTGGTGAAAAGGTCGCCGTTACGTGCGTTCAGTTCGTGAGTCCTCATGGGACCAAAGTCGAATCCGGTGACTGCGAGGAAAATTACCATCAGAATAGTTAGCAGCGCATACAGGTTGTAGGGAATGGTGCTGATGAACAGGCTGATTCCGTTGACGCCTTCGACGGTTCCGCTGACAGCCGCCGCCCATGATGAGATAGGCGCGATAATGCAGATAGGTGCCGCGGTAGCGTCGATGAGGTACGCGAGCTTAGCGCGGGAAACGTTGTGCTTGTCCGTAACGGGGCGCATTACAGAGCCCACCGTCAGGCAGTTGAAGTAGTCGTCAACGAAGATGAGCACGCCCAGCAGGAACGTGGAGAGTGCTGCTCCCTTGCGGCTTTTGATGTGAGCCGCCGCCCATTCTCCGTAGGCGCGGCTTCCGCCCGCCTTGTTCATAAGCACGACGATAACTCCTAGTACCACCAGGAACACCAGTATTCCCACATTGTAGGAATCCGCCAGGTTGGCGATGAGACCGTCCTGGATAACGGTGGTGAACATTCCCTCGAAACCGCCGTTTGTGGCTGCCGCGTACACGATACCTCCGGTGAGGATACCGATAAACAGCGAGGAATATACCTCCTTGGTGATAAGAGCCAGTCCGATAGCGATTATCGGAGGAAGCAGCGACCAGAGCGACCCTATCGCTTCCGTGATCGGAGCCTGAATGAAGCAGCCTGCGATGAACAGAACGATGAACAGGGCAATAATTATTTTGCCGACATATTTTTTCATGTTTGAACTCCTTTTTAGTTTATATTATTAATATACTATTAAATCAGTAAAAAGTCAAGCATTTTAACGCATTTTGTCCGAATGGGCAGAATCTTGCCGTTAAATTTGGAATAATTCACTGTTAATTCCGTGCCGCGGCACGGCTTGACAATTTCCCGGCTGCGTTATATAATATCTAACGGAGAAATTACAGAACAGAGAGGAAACAACATGAAACAGCATTGGGCAAGCGTCTGGGGCAACGCTATATCTATAGGAGAAAACCGCCCCGAGGGATATAACAGGAACATCACTTTCCGCTATCCGATTTATTCGCAGTTCGGCGGAACCGCCGTTCGGCTGACGTTCGACAATTTCTGCGGTACCGAGCCGGTGACGTTCAACAAGGTGACGGCGTTCATCGGCGGGAAGTTCTACCCCGTTACATTCGGCGGGAATCGCGAGTCGACCGTCGGCGCGGGCGAAAATATAGTTTCCGATGAGCTTCCCTGCGAGGTGGAGCCGCAGAGCCTCATAACTGTCAGCTTCTGGTTCAGGGATTTCACGCTGCTGAGATCGGCGGTGTTCACCAGCGGACCGCTGACCGAGGGCTATTACGCCATCGGCGACATGACCGAGACCGAGCTTATCCCGAAGGAGATCGAGCGCGGCATAAGCGTTATCTACTTCCTCAGCAACGTATCGGTGCTGACTTCCGCGGAGAACCGCACGGTGGTCTGCTACGGGGATTCCATCACCGCGCAGGACTGGCCGGAGTATCTCACGCTGCGCTGCAACCGTGAGGAGAAGCTCCATACTGCGGTAATACGCCGTGCGGCGAGCGGAACCAGAATGCTCCGGGAGTATAACTGCATAACCTACGAATCCTACGGGCTGATGGGAAGCAAGCGCTTTTCCCACGAGGTCCCCACCGACGGAGCGGACACGGTGATAATCCAGCATGGTATCAACGATATAATCCACCCGGTGGGCACCGAGGTGAATCCGTTCCGCCCGATGAGCGACATGCCCACCGCGCAGGAGCTTGCCGACTGCATGAAGTACTACATCGAGCAGGCGCGCGGCTTGGGGTATAAGGTGTACGTCGGGACGCTGCTTCCTATCGAGGGCTGGCGTACCTATGCGCCGTTCCGCGAGGATGTGCGGGGGCAGTTCAACGAGTGGATACGCACCACCGACCTCATCGACGGGTGCATAGACTTTGACAGAGCGTTAGCCGACCCTGAGCGTCCGACGCGAATGCTTCCGCAGTTCGACAGCGGCGACCACCTCCACCCGAGCAAGATGGGCTACAAGCAGATGGCGGATATCGTTCCCGGGGAGATACTCCGCTGAACGGTTCAGGCCGAAGGCAATAAACTAAAGGGGCTGTGAATCACAGCCCCATTTTAATAATATAAAACGTTTAAACCTTGAGCAGATCCTCAACGGTGACAGAGAAAACCTTTGCCAGAGAGATTATCTCAATATCTGTGACGAATCTCTGACCGGACTCGATTCTCTGAACTGCGTTCTTGTCGATATCCAGATTGATGACCTGCAGTCTGTCTGCAAGCTCACGCTGTGAGATCTTCAATGCCTTGCGCAGCTTTGCAACGTTGATTCCGCAGATGTTGTTTCTTCCGTCGGTTGTTCGGTTGTTAAACATGTGGACTCTCCTTACTTGATAAAAAAATTATGCGAAATCCATTCCAATAAAAAATGTATTGCACCTTATATTATTTTACAATATGGCGCGGGTGAAAATGACACCTAACAGAAATCAAAACGATAAATATTACATATTCAAGGAATAAAATGGAAAAACAAGCGCCGGTTGACCTTAATAACAGCCCAATAACCCCATTTTGTGGCATATGCTATGTTTCGTTTTGTTAATAATGCACATTTTCCGCTGCGATTTTTCTAATAATTATACAGCGTGATTGATTCCTCCGATTGATTCCTTTTGAAGATATCCGGGCATAATATAGCTGAACATGTGAACATTCCAGCCTGATCCCTGTAAATCTCTGTACATAGGATAATATAGCCTAACAATTGTGAAATATACGTGAATAAGTTAAAAATTAACTTATTCTCACATGTTCCGGTTGACATGTGTATTTAAATATGTTACAATAAGCATGATATGTGATTGCTTTTAGCAGGAGGACACGCTTTTGAAGATAAAATGGAACAAGAAATACACTACCATAGCGGTTTATTCGCTCATCGTCATTATGCTGGCGGTTCTGTTCGTAGTATTTGTATTTAAATTCGACTCGTTCAAGAGCGGATTTTCATGGATAGGAAGCGTCTCCGCACCTCTTATCTGCGGTATCGTAATAGCGTATATCGTGAATCCGCTCATGATGTGGATCGAGCGTACTTTTTTCCACAAGCTCGTTGAGAATCCGCCGCCTGAAAAAGGCATAGTGATGCAGAAACTGGCGGAATCCAAGGTCGGTTCCACCGCGGTGGTCCGCACGCTCGAAAAGCATGGTCCCTCGATGGAGAAGAAGTCACGCCGCCGTAAGATCGCGGCACGCGCGCTTTCGGTGACTATCGCGTATATCATAGTTCTTGCGGCAGTCGTGGGGATTTGCGTGGCTGTAGTTCCGAGCGTGGCAAAGAGCGTGGTCGACCTCGCCGACCAGATGCCCGGGTACATCAAGAAGCTGGACGCATTCCTTGAGGATTTCTTTGCGAACAATCCGGAGATCGCAAATCTTATCTCCGACAGCTTTACTGAAATAGGCTCGATCGTAAATAAAATATCCGAGATGGTTCAGCCGATGGCCGGGGACATCATGAGCAGCGTTTCAAGCGGCGTATTCCAGTTTGCGGCGGGGCTGCTGACGGGTCTGAAGAATGTCGTGATCGGACTTATCATTGCGATATATCTTCTGTTCAGCAAGGAGAGGCTTCTGGCTCAGACAAAAAAGATCCTTTTCGCGTTTCTGAAGAACAATATATGTCAGCGGGTGTTTTATGTAGGCTCCCGAACTAATTCGATTTTCAAGAGCTACGTAATATCTAACCTCGTGGACGCGCTGATAATTTTTGTTGCGATGGCGATAGGCTGCCTCGTTATGGGAATGCCGTACCCCATGCTGCTTGCAGTAGTCTGCGGAGTCACAAATCTCATACCGTTCTTCGGTCCGTTTATCGGAGCTATTCCGTGCGGTATCCTGATACTGCTGGTTGATCCGGTGAAGGTCATCTGGTTCGAGCTGTTCGTGTTGGTGCTCCAGCAGCTCGACGGCAACGTTATCAAGCCGCACCTGTTCGGCGGTTCGATGGGACTTCCCGCGATTTGGGTGCTGGTTTCCATCACCATAGGCGGAGGTCTGTTCGGAATTCCGGGAATGCTGCTTGGCGTTCCGGTGTTTGCGGTTATCTACCTGCTGTTTGCAGAGTTCGTATCCTCGCGCCTGAAAAAGAAGAAAATGCCCGAGGAGACCAGGGAGTACGCCGGAGATACGTCGCTGTTCCTTGACGGCTATGAAGACGGCAGTGTATCTGAGGAGCCTGCGTTAGTTCGCGAGGAGAAAAAAGGCGACTGACGCAGCGCAATTAAAATCGTGGGCAAATATGCGGAGATGCCTGCTAGATTTCAAATCCAACTGAATATATCGAGAAATCATGAAACCCTCGAAACCTTGAGGCAGCGTTTTTGAAATGGAACGGCACGCTGCCGCAGCCGCAACAATATTGTTGCGGCTCAGAAGATCTGATTATGCCGGATAAGTAAATATCTCAGTAAAAAACGGTTCTATCCACAGATAGAGCCGTTTTTCTATGCTTATTAATTAACTCCACAATTTACTATCAATGAATTTGTGGTAAAATCAGGCGTAATGACTGCACAGCCACTATACGTCAGCGGAAAAAACGTCCGCCGGCTTCTCTGTCAGGGCAGGGAGCCGGCGGACGTTCTGAAATTCCGGGTTTACAAAAGTCTGACGATTATCCCAATATCATGCGCAGGTCGTCTTCCGGAGCAGTCGCCGCCCGGAGCTTGAATTCATTCTGGAGCACTTCAAGCACTGCCGGTGAAACAAACGCTGGGATAGTCGGACCGAGAATTATATTTTTCAGCCCGAGATAAAGCAGAGACAGCAGAATACATACCGCCTTCTGCTCGTACCATGAAAGCACCAGCGTGAGCGGCAGGTCGTTTACTCCGCAGCCGAACGCTTCTGCTAGCGCGGAGGCGACCCGCACGGCGCTGTAGGAATCGTTGCACTGCCCCATGTCGAGAATTCGCGGGATCCCGTCGATATCGCCAAGATCCATGTCGTTGAGGCGGTATTTTCCGCAGGCTAGGGTGAGTATCAGCGTGTCCGGGGGAGTCAGCCGCGCAAAATCAGAATAGTAGCTGCGGCTGGGGGATGCTCCGTCGCAGCCGCCGATCAGGAATATATGCCGTATCTTTCCGGCTTTGATAAGCTGTATTATCTTTTCGGCATGCTTCAGTACGGCGTTGTGCGCGAATCCGGTAATGACCTTGTGTCCGCCGTTCATTCCGGTCATTTCCTTGTCCTCGTCGTAGCCGCCGCATTCAAGCGCTTTCCTGATAACCGGGGTGAAATCCTTGTCGGCGCCGATGTGGGTTACTTCGGGGTACGACACAACGGAGGTAGTGAAAATACGGTCGGCATAGCTCTCGCGCAGCGGCATTATGCAGTTCGTGGTGAACAGCACCGGAGCCGGGATATTGTGGAATTCCGACTGCTGATTCTGCCAGCCGGTGCCGAAATTTCCCTTGAGCTGCGGGTGCTTTTTAAGCTCCGGGTAGCCGTGTGCGGGGAGCATTTCGCTGTGGGTGTAGATGTTTACGCCCTTGCCGTCGGTCTGCTCCAGAAGCAGCTTCATATCATGCAGGTCATGACCGCTGACCACTATGAACGGTCCCTTTTCAATTGTGAGTGGGACTTCCGTAGGGACAGGGTCGCCGTATGCTTCGGTGTTGGCGTGGTCGAGAAGCTCCAGACATTTGAGGTTCACCGCGCCGGTTTTGAGCACCAGCGGAAGCAGCACGTCCTGCGGTTCGTCCTCGCCGAGGTGGTACAGAGCTTCATAGAAGAACTGGTCGACCTCCCGGCAGGTCTTGCCGAGCACCCGGGCATGGTAGGCGTACGCCGCCATACCCTTCAGCCCGAACAGAACCAGGGATTTCAGCGAGCGGATATCCGCGTTGCCGTCCCAGATTTCCGGCATTGAGTAGTCCTCAAACTTTTCTGAGGAGATACGGTGCTTTTCCTGCTCGACCTCGGTCTTGATGGCTTTTATTGTTGAATTGTTGAAATTTACGTTGGTGATGGTGGTGAACAGCGCTTTTTCAACCAGCGCGTCGGTGGACTCCGTTGGTCTGCCGTTTTTAGCGGCGCGGGCAAGCCCTATGAGCGCTCCGATTATCTCGTCCTGGTAGTTCGCGGTGTCGGCTTTTTTGCCGCAGACTCCCGCTTTGCCCTCGCAGCCGGTGTTGTGGGCGGTCTGCTGGCACTGGAAGCAAAACATGTCTTTCATTGTGCAGTGTCCTTTCTTTCATAATGTGGGGTATGTGCATATAGTTCCCGTAATTTTCGGGATAATACACCGGAAAAAATAAATCACTCCGCTATTGCGAAAAAGCGCGAAATGTGATACAATATCAATGGGGTGATAATATGAAAAAATACATGGCAGCCGCAGTACTTATTACTATAGTACTCGCAGCAGGCTGCACCGGAAATGATTCCAGCCAGAGTGAAAGCTCCTCGCAGACCGACAGCTCCACGGCGGAGGTCACAACCAGCGCAGCGCCGACAGAGCAGCCGGAGGAAGCTCCAGTGACGGAAGCGGTTCCTGAGCCGGCAGAAACCACCGCCGCGCAGACGGAAGCTACGCAGGATACGTCCGCGCCAGAGGAGCAGGGCGGGTACATAGCCGACTGGATTTACGGAACATGGAGCGCCGTCAGCGTAAACGGGCAGGATTACTGGGATTACGCGTTCGCGAACGGGCTTACGGAGCAGTTGCAGCTTATTTTCAACAGCGAGGAAGTCCTGGTAAGAAACGGAACTGTGGGTATTGAGCAGGAGTATAGCTATGCCATAACGGACGCAGGAGCTGATATATATTACAGCTGGGGAGAGAAATTCGTGACGCTGACCTATGACCCGTCGGCTGACACTCTTACTATGATAGATGAGGCGGACAATTTTGCCGTATTCAAACGCGGCGAATATCCGCAGTCCGCAGAGGTCGACTACATCGCCGACTGGATATACGGAACCTGGAGCGTCATCAGCGTAAACGGTCAGGATTACTGGGAATATGCGGCGCAGAACGACGAGGATCAGGAGAAGATGATGATCTTCACGGCGCAGGGCGTTGATATTACAAGCGGCGACAAAGTTCTAAGAACGCTGAGCTACCGTATAACCGATGAAGGCGCGGAGATAAGGGATACAGACGGCGCGGTTATTCTGATGACCTATTCGCCGCAGGACGATACACTTACTTTCACGGCGGACGGATATACGACAGTTGTAAAGCGCGGAAGAAATCCGAAACCGGCGGAAAACTGACAGCAGTTTCCTATAATAGGTAACGTTTGTAATTTGTAAACGGTTACATGGTTACATTTCATAATTTTGTAAAATTGAACAGTAAAGTTTAAACAACGGTTGAGAAACTTTGTGCCTTCAGCCAAAAGTATATGCGGGGTAGTTGACAAGCGACTAGTTGTGTGCTATAATTCCTCATGTTGTGAATTTGCTGTTTTTGGCAGATACTTACAACAAATAACAGATATATGATTTTGAGGAGAAACTACTATGACTAAGTTCACAAAGATCACCGCAGCTATCGTAGCTGCCGCAGCAGTTCTGTCTTTCGCAGGCTGCAGCAATAACACTTCTTCCGCTTCCGAGTCCTCCAGCGCTGTTTCCGACGCTTCCACTGCTTCCGACGCTTCCACTGCTTCCACCGCAGAGGCTGCAAAGACCGCTGAGGCTACTTCCACCGCTGCTGCTACCGCAGAGGCTGCACAGACCGCTGAGGTTGCTGCTCCCGCTACCGCTGAGGCTTCCGCATTCGACGCTTCCGCTATGTACGGCGACTGGGTTCTCGCTGCAATCAATGATGGCACCAATACAATGAGCGTTGCTGATTTTGCAGCTGCAAACAATGTTTCCGCTGAGGATACCCTGATCTACGTTAATATCGACGAGAACTCCTACAACAGCCTGGCTATGGGTGTTGAAGGCAACTATTCCTACACTGTAACCGAGAATGGCATCACCGTTGATTTAGACGGCATGGAGCTTCCCGTAACCTACGACGCTGAAAGCGACATCTTAGCATACGGCGTAGCTGTTGGCGACGTTACCTACAAGTACGTATTCATGAGAAACACTGATGATGCTGCTTCCACCGCAGAGGCTGCTGCAACCGCACAGGCTGCCGCTACCGCTGAGGCTGCTGAGTAATTCAGTTCAAAACCGATACATCTGCCCGGACTTTGCGCCGGGCTTTTGTTTTCTGTTGACATACGGCGGGTTTTGTGGTACAATATTCTCCGGACATGATTTTGAACAGGAGAATCTACATGAGAAAATTAATTAAATCGCTTGCTGCCGCGGCGGTCGTTCTGATGGTCTGCACGGCATGCAGCCGTTCGATAGACACCGCGAAGATAGAAGGAAACTGGGTCTGCACCACCGAGGACGGAACTCAGCTCCGAGTGACCCTCACCGACCGCACCTTTACCCAGTCCAGCGGGGAAGCCACCGGCGAAACGCTCAAATACGAGCGCGCCTTCGATGGTGTGAACGTCAAGGCACCCGACGGGAAGTCGCTGCTGAAACTGACATTCAGCGAGCAGGACGGCACCATCTCCTACACAGTGAACGGCGCAGACGGCTCCGAGCATACCTACACCTTCACCCGGGAAGCTCAGTGAGACCTGACCGTCTTCATAAAACCGCATATTATTGCGCATTCGGGCATTTTCTGCCGGAATGCGCAATTATTTTTGTCCGGATACTTGAAAAATCCGCTGAACTGCGCTATAATATATACTGTATATTTGTGTACAGGCTAAAGTTATAAGGAGATTTTATGTTTCGAGGACCTCTTATAGAATTATTCATGCTCTTATTTTCAGGCAGCGCCACTGAATCCCAGGTGGTCAGCGTTGTTCTGTCGATATTCTCGGTGCTTGTCATCATTTTCGTGGTGTTCCCGATACACGAGTGCGCCCACGGCCTTATGGCGAAGATCCTTGGCGACGACACCGCGGAACGTCAGGGAAGGCTCACGCTGAACCCATTCGCTCACATCGACGTGATGGGCGCGGTAATGATGATGCTATTCAGCATAGGCTGGGCGAAGCCCACTCCGGTGGATATACGCAGGTGCAATAAGGTCAAGCCCCGCGCGGCGCTGGCGCTGACCTCCCTTGCAGGTCCACTCGCGAATATCCTGCTCAGCTATATCATGATAATAGCGTACAAGCTTGTTCTTATGAACCTCACGTCCACCACCGGCGCTTACATCGCCCTCGGTCTTTACTACACCGCGCAGATCAACGTTTACCTTGCGGTATTCAACCTTGTGCCGATCGCTCCGTTCGACGGTTTCAACATACTGGCGAGCTTCCTGCCGGGCAAGGCGGTCTACTTCATGCAGAAGAATCAGCAGATAATCTACTGGGTATTCTTCGCGCTGCTCATGTTCGGAGTGCTCTCCGTTCCGTTCGGACTTGCCTGCAACGGTATCATGTGGCTGCTCGACAAGGCTTCGTTCTTCCTCGGGTGACGCATGGAGGGACTTAGCTTCAAGCTTGAGATATTCGAAGGACCCCTGGACGCACTGCTCGCGCTGATACAGAAGCACAAGCTGAATATCCAGGACATCGAGATAAGCGTGCTGCTGGATCAGTTCATGCTGTACCTCAGCAGAATGGCGGAGGCTGACCTGGAGATCACCTCCGATTTCCTTGAGATGGCGGCGCGGCTCATAATGATAAAGTCTGCGGCGCTGCTTCCTCGGGAGGAAGCCGAGCAGATGAAACGCGAACTCCAGGGAGCGCTTATCGAGTACGCCTTGTGCAAGACCATGGCGGAGCGCCTGAAAAAGCGCTACCTCGGCGACGTAGTTTTCGTCAGGGAACCTATGGAGCTTGACATCGACAAGTCTTACCACAAGCTCCACCAGCCGGAGGAACTCATGCTTGCCTACAGCGCGCTCAACGAGCGAACCCGCAGGAAGGCAAGCTACCGCCCGAGGTCGATACGCCCGATCGTCGCGAAAAGCTACGTTACGGTGTTCACCGGAATCGTGGCGGTGCTGAAAAGCCTGCGAAGGAACGGAACCGTGCAGATGGACGAGCTTTACAGGGGACAGCCCCGGTCGCGCACCGTGGCGACGTTCCTTGCGATACTTGAGCTTTCGAAAGAGGGCAGGATATTCATATCTGAGGACGGAAACAGCGTAAGGCTGCGGAGAAAGTCCGACGATGAACGACCCGCAGAAACGGAGGGAGCGGAGCAGTGAAATTCAGCGAAGGAATGGCGGTAATTGAAGCCGTGCTGTTTGCGTGCGGCGAGCCGATAGACGCAGCGAAACTCTCCGAGGCATGCGAGATCGAAAAGGATACCGTACTCAAAATCATAGACCGCCTTAACGACCGGTACACGGAAAACGGAAGCGCGTTCCGGATAAACCGGCTCGGCGACAGCTACCAGATGATGACTCAGCCGCAGTTTGCGCCGTATATCAAAACCGCGCTGGAGACCCGCCGGCAGGTACCGCTGTCCCAGGCGGCGATGGAGGTTCTGGCTGTGGTGGCGTACAACCAGCCCGTCACCAAGAGTTTTGTGGAGCAGGTGCGCGGAGTCGACAGCTCCGGCGTTGTGAACAGCCTTGTGGAGCGCGACCTACTCGAGGAGTACGGAAGACTCGACCTGCCGGGACGTCCGATAGCCTACAAGACTACAGAGAACTTTCTGCGGTGCTTCGGGCTTACCGATATAAAGGGGCTTCCGGCGATACCGGACAGCACCGACCAGATAGATCTTGAGGAATTCGACGAGATGAATTTCAGCGGCAGCGATTAAGCGACTAGGCGGCTGAGTGGCTGAGCGAGTTTGCAGCGGAGGTGAGGAAATGGGCTGGATAATTGCAGGTGCAGTTGTGGCAGTCATTCTGATTCTGCTCATGACCTCGGTAAAGGTGCGGTTCGACTACTCCGACCCCGGGGAACTCCGGCTGAAAATAAGCTGGCTTTTCGTAACGCTGGTGCGAATTCCGGCGAAAACCAAAAAGCAGAAGCGCCGCGACAAGAAGGCTGAGAAGGACGTGAAGTCCGCGGCTGAGCTTGAGAAATCGGAAGATCCCGGCGGACGAACTGCGGATCCGCAGGCGCTGAATGAAAGCAAGTCCTCTGAGCAGAATAAACCGCAGGAATCGCAAAAATCGCAGAAAACGGAGCGGGGAAAATCCGGGAAGCCTCCCAAATCTGACAAACCCAAGAGCCAGAAGCTGACGCTCAGCGATATTTTCGCGCTGGTCAAGCTGGTCTGGGACAGCCTCGGAAAGCCGCTGAAAAGGCTGCTTAAAGCGACCCGCGTCACCGGTTTCCGGCTTGATATCTCGGTTGGAGGGGACGACGCTGCGGACGCTGCGATAAAGTTCGGAAAAACCAACATGGCGGCGGGAGCGGCGCTTGCGTTCCTGGACGGCTGTTTTACGCTGAAAGACCCGAAGTTCAATGTGACCTGCAATTTCCAGAGCGAGGAGACCCGCACGGAATGCGGTTTCACGGCAAGGCTGACGGTGATAGCGGCGCTGGCTTTCCTGTTCTGGGTCGCAGGCAGGCTGATCAGGAACTACATGTCCCGCAAGGACGCGGCAGCCGCAGTTGATAAGCTAAGAAAGTAACATTAATATAAAGGCTTGAAAGGAGTTTTATCATGTCAAATGCAATTGAAGGAATCCTCGGCGTTTCAATGGAGAAGATCCGCGAGATGGTGGACGTAAACACCATCATCGGCGATCCTATCTCCGCGCCTAATGGAACAACTATAATCCCGGTTTCTAAGGTGTCGTTCGGGTTTGCTTCCGGCGGCAGCGACCTTCCCACACAGGCGGCTGAGAAGTTTGCAGGCGGAGCAGGCGCGGGCGTTACGGTAAAGCCGCAGGCGTTCATCGTGATCAAGACCGACGGCGACGTTGAACTGCTGGAGCTCGGCGGCGCAGGCAAGACCAGCCCGCTGGAAGGCGTTGTAGAGGCTATTCCGGGCGTTATCGGGAAGATAAAGGATCTCGTCGGCAAGAAAAACAGCGATTCCGCAGACGAATCTGACGACGCTGAATAAAATCCGCTGATACTGCGCACCCTATGATGGAAGAAATTACATCAGAGAGGTGCAGATATGAAGCGACAATTAAGAAGAATCATGGCGGTACTCGCCGCTTTGGCGGCGGCCGCGGGAAGCTCCGTGACGGCTGTGGCGGCTCCGGAAAACATTTCGGCGGTCAGCGCGATAGTCATTGAGGCGGACACCGGCACGGCGCTCTGGGAAAAGAACGCCGACGAACACCGCGCGATGGCGAGTACCACGAAGATCATGACCGCACTGCTCACCATTGAAGCCGGCGGTCTCGACCGGGAATTCACCGTGGATCCGCTCGCGATACTTGTCGAGGGGACTTCCATGGGTCTGCGCGAGGGCGACCGGGTGTCTCGGCGCGACCTGCTTTACGGGATACTGCTCCCTTCGGGGAACGACGCGGCAAACGCGGCGGCGGTCTCGGTAAGCGGAAGCATAGGCGCGTTCGTGGAGCTGATGAACTCCAGGGCGCAGGAGCTGGGACTTTCCAACACGCATTTCGTCACGCCCTCCGGTCTTGACGCCGATGGGCACTACACCACCGCCCGCGATCTCGCAAAACTTGCGGCGTTCGCGATGAAGAACGAGGTGTTCCGCGAGGTGGCGGCGTGTAAGTCGGCGGAGGTGGAGTTCGGGAATCCGCCGTATAAACGTACGCTGTACAACTCCAACAAAATGCTCAGGCGCTACGATGGCGCGATCGGCGTCAAGACCGGATTCACGGACAACGCGCGCAGGTGCCTGGTTTCTGCGGCTGAGCGCGACGGAGTTACACTGGTCGCGGTAACGCTCAACGCCGGAGACGACTGGAACGACCACGCCAAAATGCTGGACTACGGTTTCACGAAGGTGAAGGCGTACCCGCTGGAGACTTCCTGCACGAACAGGGTCGCCGTCGCGGGAACAGGTCAGAGTGTTGGAGTTTACGCGCAGGCGCGCACACTGGCGCTCACTCCGGAGCAGCGCACCAGGATCGCCCGGGAAGTCTACCTCCCGGGGTTCGTTTACGGGAGCGTCGGCAGGGGAGACCAGCTCGGGGAAATCAGGTTCCTGCTTGACGGGAAGGTCGTGTGCGCCTGCCCGCTGCTGGCTGATTCAGCCGTGGAGGCGGACGACACCGAGCCGGGATTCTTTGAAACGATACTGTCAAAACTGGGAATATATGTGTAGATAAATTGCGCAGTGATGCGCTGATTCCGCCCGGGAGGGCGTACATAGAGAGGATAAATATGGAAAAGGTTAGAATTCAGAAGATCATTGCAGACAGCGGAAGATGCTCACGCAGAAAGGCGGAGGAGCTGATCTCCGCCGGCGTAGTCACGGTCAACGGCAGACCATGCTCCCTGGGAGACAAGGCTGACCCGTACAACGACCTGATATGCGTCGAGGGCGAGGAGATAGCTGCGGAGCGCGCAGAAAAGCGCTACATCATGCTTAACAAACCGCGCGGCTACGTAACGTCCATGGCGGACGAGATGGGCAGGAAAGTAGCTTCAGACCTGCTGACCGACGTTCCCGAGCGGGTTTACCCGGTGGGAAGGCTCGACCGCAACTCCGAGGGTCTGCTTATTTTCACGAACGACGGCGAGTTCGCGAACGACATCATGCACCCGTCGAAGCACGTTCCCAAGACATACCGTGTTACCATTGACGGAATGGTAAACGAGGATCAGCTTTCCCGGCTGATGTCCGGCGTGGAGCTTGACGACGGCGTAAAGACGCTCCCCTGCACGGTGGAGGTGCTGTCCGAATCTCCGGAAAGAACGGTGCTCCGCTTCGTCATCAAGGAGGGCAGAAACCGCCAGATACGCCGCATGTGCACCGCAGTAGGCCTTGAGGTCGGCAGACTGCGCCGTATCGCCATCGGGGGTGTGAAGCTCGGAATGCTCAAGCCCGGCTCTTACCGCGACCTGACCAAGGACGAGCTGCGTTCTCTGCGTGCTTCTGTCGGAAAAGGTCAGAACAGGAGAGGCAAATGATTTTTGCATTCAAGCGATGATTTGAGAATTATAAAGATTTGTTGAAATTGACAAAAATTTAACCATTTCACGCAATGGTTTTAATGCATAAGATAAAAAATGCAAAAATCTCAGATTTTCGCTTGAGTTTTCATATTCAATGTAGTATAATTATTGTGGATAAATTTTAATTAAGACGGGGCAGCTATGTCTGCACCGATCTCAATAGCAGGTATGGAGGAGAAAAAATGGCGTTTTCAAAGACACTGGCTGAGATGGAACAGAACGTTCCTGACAGCGACGCAAGAAAGAAACTGAATGCCCTCTTCGACGAGGACAGCTTTAACGAGCTCGACAAGTTCCTGTCGGCTGACGGAGCTGTAGGCAGCGTAGTATCCGGCTACGGCACAGTAAACGGCGCGACTGTTTACGCTTACGCACAGGACGTTTCCGTTAAGGGCGGCGCAGTTGACAAGAGCGCGGCTCTCAAGATCAAGAAGCTGTATGAGCTCGCTGCAAAGAACGGCGCTCCCGTTGTCGCAGTATTCGACAGCAAGGGCGGCGACATCAACGAGGGTATGGAAGTACTCGCTGACTACGGCGACATAATCAAGGCTTCCGCTGCTATTTCCGGCGTAGTTCCGCAGATCGCGGTCATCACTGGCGTATGCGCAGGCGCGGCTGCTGTCATCGCTTCCATGGCTGACGTTACAATCATGACAGAGAAGGCTGAGCTGTTCCTGAACGCTCCGTTCAACACACCCGACGGCAAGCTCGAGGGCGCAGGCAAGGCTGCAAACGCCGCTAAGTCCGGCGTTGCCGATATCCTTGCTAAGGACGACGCAGAGGCTATCGCAAAGGCTAAGAAGCTGGCTGCTATCCTTCCTGCAAACAACATCTCCCTCGCAGGCAACGATGATTTCGCAGAGAACGACGCTGCGGTTTCCGCTTCCATGAAGGGCGCTGACCTTGTTGCGGCTCTCGCTGACAAGAACTCCACTGTAGAGCTCGGCGCTGAGTTCGGCACCGCTGCTTACACCGCATTCGCAAGCGTTAACTGGGCAACCGTAGCTTTCGTAGCTACCGATAAGGCTGCAAAGCTCACCGCTGCTGACTGCGCTAAGATCGCAAGATTCGTTCAGCTCGCTGACGTATTCTCCATTCCGGTAGTTACAGTTGTAAACACCGAGGGCTTCGAGGCTTCCAGCGCTGCTGAGCTTGCAGGCTCCGTACGCGACGCCGCTAAGCTCGCTCAGGTTTACGCTTCAGCTACCACGACCAAGATCAACCTCATCACCGGCAAGGCAATCGGCGCGGCTTACGCTGCATTCGACAGCGCTGACATTTCCTACGCATGGGAGAAGGCTGTTATCGCTCCGATGAGCCCCGAGGCTGTCAAGGTATTCATGGGCGAAGAGGCTGACACCACTCCGTTCAAGGCTGCTTCCCTCGGCATGATCGACGGCGTTATCGCTGCTGAGGATACCAAGCAGGCAGTTGCTTCCGCTGTTGACCTCTGCTCCAGCAAGAGAGTAGCTGCTCCCACCAGAAAGCACGTTAATTTCGTATTTTAATTAAAACATAGAGAGGTTTTTGACATGAAAAGATACACCATCACAGTAAACGGCAATGCATACGATGTAACTGTTGACGAGGCTGACGGCTCCGCAGCCCCCGCTGCTGCTCCCGCTCCCAAGAAGGCAGCTCCCGCTAAGAAGGCTGCTGCCCCCGCTGGCGCACAGGGCAACGCAACCGTTAACGCTCCTATGAACGGCACTATCGTCGACGTTAAGGTCAAGGTAGGCGATAAGGTTACAAACGGCACCGTTATCGCAGTTCTCGAGGCTATGAAGATGGAGAACGACATCGTTTCCGATAAGGACGGCGTTGTTGCTTCCGTTAACGTTAACAAGGGCGATGCTGTTGAGACCGGCGCTGTTGTTGCTACACTGAACGCGTAATTATTAAGGAGAACAGAAATGGCAAAATTAAAGATAACTGAAACCGTTCTTCGTGACGCGCACCAGTCCCTGCTTGCCACAAGAATGTCTATGGACGAAATGCGTCCTATCCTCTCCGAGATGGACAAGATCGGCTTCTACTCCGCTGAGTGCTGGGGCGGCGCGACCTTCGATTCCTGCATACGCTTCCTGGACGAGGATCCGTGGGAGAGACTCCGTATCCTGAGAAAGGAAATGCCGAACACCAAGCTCCAGATGCTGTTCAGAGGTCAGAACATGCTGGGTTACCGTCACTATGCTGACGACCTGGTAGAGTACTTCGTTCAGAAGTCCATCGCAAATGGTATCGACATTATCCGTATCTTCGACGCACTGAACGATATCCGCAACCTCGAGACCGCCATCAAGGCAGCCAAGAAGGAGCAGGGTCACGCTCAGGTAGCTATTTCCTACACCCTCGGAGAGGTATTCACCCACGAGTATTACATGAACTACGCTAAGCAGATCGAGAATGCCGGCGCAGATTCCATCTGCATCAAGGATATGGCGGCTCTGCTGACTCCTTATGAGGCTGCAAGCCTTGTAAAGGATCTGAAGGCTACCGTTAAGATCCCGATCCAGCTTCACACCCACTATACTTCCGGCCTTGCTTCCATGTGCATCATCAAGGCTGTTGAGGCAGGCGTTGACGGCGTCGATACCGCTATGTCCCCGCTCGCACTGGGTACTTCCCACGCTCCGACTGAGTCCATCGTGGCTACCTTCCAGGGCACAGAGTATGACACCGGTCTTGATCTCGTGAAGCTGAACTCTATCCGTGACTATTTCATGAAGCTCCGCAAAAAGTACATCGACAACGGCCTGCTGGATCCCTCCATGCTGGCTACCAATACCAACGCGCTGATCTATCAGGTTCCGGGCGGAATGCTCTCCAACCTGCTGTCTCAGCTTAAGCAGGCTGGCAAGGCTGATCAGCTCGAGGCTGTTCTTCAGGAAGTTCCGCGTGTTCGTAAGGATTCCGGCTTCCCGCCACTCGTTACACCTACCTCTCAGATCGTTGGTACTCAGGCTGTGTTCAACGTAATTACAGGCGAGCGCTACAAGACTGTTACCAAGGAGTTCAAGGGTCTCGTTAAGGGTGAATACGGCAAGACTCCTGTCGCAATCGATCCTGAGTTCCAGAAGAAGATCCTCGGCGCAGAGGAGCCCATCACCTGCCGCCCTGCTGACCTTCTCAAGCCCGAGTTCGACACAATGAAGGAAGAGGTCAAGCAGTACGTTGAGAACGCTTCCGTTGAGGATGTGCTCACTTACGCAATGTTCCCGAAGGTTGCTCCGAAGTTCTTCGAGAAGCGCCGTGACAGACAGGTAGGCATCGACGCTGACCATGCTGACAAGACCAACAAGGTTCACCCCGTCTGATAACTGAATTTATATGTCCCTGCGGCTACGGCTGCGGGGACATTTTGTTTTTAACATGAAAATCGGCGGATTGTCGAAAATGCATAAATAGTGTGTAATTGATGTGAAAGCGGAGTGGGCGATAAATGGAACAGGGAACACCCGCGAGCGTGATTGTAATAGGAAATACAGTAAAATTGCGATGATATCGTTTACACTGCGGTTTTACTGATTTTTCGGCGATTTGCACAAATGAAAGATTACAAACTGGTTACAAAACGGTTACAAATTCGATAACGGCAGAGTAACAACAAGGATTGAACGTCAAGGAAACCGCATTAACTCGCGGATAAATTAAGTTAACAAAAAAAATAAACTGAAATTAACAATTCATGCCTTTGCATTGTGAATATGAACAAGAGGTGAAAATTGAAAACGTTTTCCCATTTTTTCTGTTAAAAAAGTTCTAAAAAAGGGGTTGAAAAATGAAATGATTTATGATAAACTTACAAATGTAATCAAGGGGCGGTGATTGAAACGCTTCAGACAGAGTATAATTACCCGAGAACCTTGATGATTAATTCAGTTCCCTCGGGAACAAAATGAAACCTATTTTGGGAGGAAAAATCTATGAAGAAAAGAATTTTAGCAGCTCTGCTCGCATCTGCTGCAGTTCTGTCCTTTGCTGGCTGCTCCAGCAACACAACAAGCTCCAGCACACCGGCTGATTCCAGCTCCGCTGCTGACAGCTCTGCTGCTGATTCCAGCACACCTGCTGACGAGTCCAGCTCCGCTGCTGAGGAGTCCAGCGCACCCGCTGCTGAGGCTGATGATTCCGTTAAGACTGCTGGTACCGGTCTCACCGTAAGCGAGAGCGAAGGCAAGGTATTCAACATCTACGCTTGGAACGAAGAGTTCAAGGGCTTCTTCGAGAAGTACTACACCGTTCCTGAGGGAATCACCGTTAACTGGGTAATCAATCCTTCTGACGACGGCGTTTACCAGGATAAGCTCGACGCTGCTCTCCAGGCTCAGGCTACCGCAGCTGCTGACGACAAGGTTGATATGTTCCTTGCAGAGGCTGACTACATCATCAAGTATGTAAACTCCGACTACACAATGGACGTTTCCAAGATCGGCGTTTCCGCACTCGACACTGAGTACAAGTACACCGTAGACGCAGCTACCGATACAAGAAACGGTCAGCTTAAGGGTGTTTCCTTCCAGTGCTGCCCTGCTGCTCTGATCTACAGACGCTCCATCGCAGAGGCTGTTCTCGGTACTTCCGAGCCCGCTGAGGTTCAGGCTAAGCTCTCCGACTGGACAAAGTTCAACGAAGTTGCTAAGCAGGCTAAGGATCTCGGTTACTACATGACCGCTTCCTATGTTGAGACCTTCAGAACATTCTCCAACAACGCTTCTTCCGCTTGGGTAGACGCTGATAACAACCTCGTTATCGACGATGTATTCAACCAGTGGATCGACCAGGCTTACGACTTCGTTCAGAACGAGTACACTCTGACTGGCGGCGTATGGTCCGATGAGAAGAACGCTCAGATGTTCAAGGACGGCAAGACAATGTGCTTCTTCGGTCCTGCTTGGTACTACAACTTCTCCATGGGCAACGCACAGGATCCCGATAAGGGCTGCCCCGGCGACTGGGCTATTATCCAGGGTCCGCAGGCTTACTTCTGGGGCGGCACATGGCTGCTCGCAGCAGAGGGCTCTGATAACCCCGAGATGCTCGCAGACGTATTCAACGCATTCACCGCTAACGAGGACATCTGCACCAAGCTTGTTGAGAACGAGAACCAGTTCACCAACAACACCAATGTAAACCAGAAGTTCGCTGAAGATCCGAACTATGGTAACGCATTCCTCGGCGGCCAGAACGATACCGCTATCTTCGTTGAGCTTGCTAAGAACATCAAGTTCGAGAACAAGACTCAGTATGACCAGCTCCTCTCCGAGAAGCTTCCTGAGTATATGCTCGACTACTTCACTGGCAAGATCACCAAGGAAGAAGCTCTTGCTAACTTCTACACCTACGTTAACGATAAGTATCCGGCAATCGTTACTCCGTAATTGCATCTCAGATAATGCAAATTAACTAGTTCCTGAAAAAGAGGCGGGGCAGTCTTGCTTCACCTCTTTTTTGCTAGGAAAAATGAGGAGAGGATCAAGGAATGGATAATAAGCACAAGTCTATCAGTTACGCGAAGTGGGGCTATATATTTATCGCACCCTTCATTATCGTTTTCATTTTGTGCCAGCTTATACCGCTGTTCAGCACATTCTACAACAGTTTCTTTGAAAACTACATGGACGGTCTTAACCATATCGGACCCAATTTCGTTGGATTTGATAACTACGTTAAGCTGTTTACCCCTTCCAGCAACGGAAAAATCAGTATCCTGAGCTACACATGGAACACAATGTTCATGTGGATCCTCGGTGCGGTTCCTCAGCTGGTGTTCTCACTGCTTCTGGCGGTCATCTTCACGAGTGCAAGACTGAACGTTAAGGGACAGACATTCTTCAAGACTGTCATCTACATGCCTAACCTTGTAATGGCATCTGCATTCTCAATGCTGTTCTACACACTGTTCTCCAATGTCGGACCTGTTAATCAGATCATCATGTCAATGACGAACTCCACGTTTGACTTCTTCCTCGACCCTATGGCGACACGAAGCATCATTGCTTTCATCAACTTCCTTATGTGGTTCGGTAATACCACGATCCTGCTGATGGCTGGTATCATGGGTATCGACCAGAGTCTTTTCGAGGCGGCTTCCATCGACGGCGCAACCTCCGGTCAGGTGTTCTTCAAGATCACGCTTCCGCTGCTTATGCCTATCCTGCTTTATGTAGCAATCACATCTCTTATCGGCGGTCTCCAGATGTTCGATGTACCGCAGATCATCACGAGTGGTTCAGGTAAGCCGCAAATGTCGTGTATGACATTGATCATGTATCTCAACCGCGTAATCGGTCAGGGCAGTAAGAACTACGGTCTTGGCGGAGCAATTTCGGTAGTTATCTTCATAATCACCGGCGCGCTCAGCATGATCGTATTCAAGTCTATGATCAACACAGGCGACAAGCCCAAGAAGGCTAAGAAAGTAAAGGGGGCTGCTAAGTAATGGCAAATACAGCAACTGCAAAGAGAGATGAAAACAAGAGCTACAGAGCTTCTCTTTTCTTCTCAAGAACGCTCGCTTATATCTTTCTTGTTTTCGTAACCGTACTTTCGCTTTTCTCCTTCTACTTACTTATCATCAACGCGACCAGAGACAAGTTCGAGCTGCAGGCTGGCTTCACGCTTCTGCCGAGCACTCACTTTGGCGATAACTTCGTGACTGCTATCACGGATACCGCGCTGTTCACACTTCCCCAGGGACTTTTAAACAGCTTTATCATTGCGGCTCTCAGTGCGCTGCTCACAACGTACTTCTCTGCAATGACCGCGTACGGCATTCATGTTTACGACTTCAAGGGAAAGAAGTTCATCTTTACATTCATTCTGGCTGTAATGATGATCCCGACACAGGTTTCCGCAGCAGGTTTCGTACAGCTTGTTAACGCAGTTCACCTGAACGATACCTACTGGCCGCTGATCATTCCGGCTATCGCTGCTCCGGCTGTATTCTTCTACATGAAGCAATACATCGAAAGCTCCATGCCGCTTGAGGTAATTGAGGCTGCCCGTGTTGACGGTTCCAACGAGTTCAGAACGTTCAATGCTATCGCGATACCTATGCTGAAGCCTGCGTTTGCAGTACAGCTTATCTTCGCGTTCGTTGCTTCCTGGAACAACTTCTTTACTCCGGCTCTGATCATCGACTCCCCGAATAAGTGGACGCTTCCTATCATGATGTCCATTCTTCGTTCTAAGCTCAACTCTCAGAACGGCGACCTGGGTGAAGTTTACATGATGATCCTGTTATCCATCATTCCGGTTGTTATCGTTTATCTGTTCCTCTCCAAGTTCATCGTTAAGGGCGTTGCTCTTGGCGCTGTTAAGGGCTAATAAACAGATTATCCCCCGCCAGAAGCTGGGGCAAAAGACACTTTCTCTACAAGCTGAATCCACCGACATAATCGGTGGATTCTTTTTATTTATAGAATTATCCCCGGAGCAGAACTCCGGGGATTTACTATTAAGAATCAGCCTTTTCAGACTTCGCAGGTTTTCCGGGATTTCCAACGAACTCAAAGTCGATGAACCCGCCGTTGACGTTCACGCTGACGCACTTCACGCGAACCTTGTCGCCAACAGTATATACGCTGCCGTCGATCGCTCCGGTGAGGATAACGCCGTGCTGTACCTCGTAGTCGCCCATGGGCATGGTCGCAACCGACACCATACCCTCAATGGTGTTAGGCAGTACGACGTACACGCCGCCCGCACTGACGCCAGAAATCATTCCGTCAAACTCCTCGTTGACGTGGTTCTTCATGTACTCAGCCATGTAGAAATTCTCGCACTCGCGCTCGCAGCGTACCGCTGAAAGCTCCGTGTTGCTCGCCTGGAGCGCCGCAGAAGCAGAGAACGCAGCGTACTTCCTGCACAGCTTCTCGTGGTCAAGGGAGTACACATAGTCGGTCAGTATGCGGTGTATCGAGAGGTCGGCGTAGCGGCGTATAGGCGAGGTGAAATGCGCGTACTCCGGCATTACCAGACCGTAATGTCCGAGGGGCTCCTCGCTGTAGCGCGCCTTCATCATCGTGCGCAGGACTATCCTGTTAATCACCATCGCGCGGTCGCTGTCCTTGTTCTCGCGGAGTATCCGCGCAAGCTCGGAGGCGGGAGCGTTCGCCCCGAGCGCCCCGGGATTTATCCCCAGCGCGGTCAGCGTTTCCCGCAGCTGGTCGAGCTTCTCCGTCGTCGGAGCCTCGTGCACACGGTAAACGAACGGTATTTTCTCCTTCATCGCAAGAGCCGCCGCAGATTTGTTCGCCATCAGCATGAACTCCTCGATGATCCCCTCTGCAATTCCGGTGGTGCGCGGCTTAACGTCAATGCACACGCCGTTTTCATCAGTGATTATCTTGGTCTCTGAGGTGTCTATCTCGGGAGCGCCCCGGTCGACGCGGTTCTTTACAAGGATATCCGCGAGTTCCTTCATTATCGGGATACGGTCGATCACCCGGGCGTATTTCGTATTTATTTCGTCGTCGGCGGTGCCGTCGATTATCTTGTTGACCTCGGAATAAACGCCTTTTACGCGGCTCCTGATAACGGATTTCTCGAAGCGGTAGCTCAGCAGCTTTCCGTCAAACCCAACGTCCATCAGGCAGGAAAACGCCAGTCTGTCCACCTGCGGATTCAGCGAGCATATTCCGTTTGAAAGCTGGCGCGGCAGCATGGGGACCACCTGGTCGGCGTAGTAGATCGAGGTTCCGCGGTAGAACGCCTCCTCGTCGAGCTTGCTGCCCTTTGTAACGTAGTGTGAAACGTCCGCGATATGCACTCCCAGTTTGTAGCAGCGATCGGTCTTTGCGATGCTCACCGCGTCGTCTATGTCCTTGGTGTCCGCACCGTCGATGGTGAAAATCGGCTCTCCCCGGAGATCCAGTCGGCGGAGCACCTCGTCGGGGTCCGGCTCGTCGATGTCAAGTTTGGAAGCCTCGTACAGCACATCGTCCGGAAAGTTCACGTGCAGATTGTTGGACAGCATGTAGGCGTCCGCGCCTGCCTTCGCAGTATCGCTGGAGCCGAACACATCCACGATGTTGACGGTATGATCCATGTGGCGCTCGCCACGCTTCTTTATTGAGAAAACTACCTTATCGCCGACATGCATAGCAGCCGCCTTGGACACCTTCGCAATAACGAGCGGGTCGTTGCAGAGCTTATCCGGAAGAACCATCAGCTTGTTGCCCTCAGCGACGATAACTCCGGTCTGAAGTCCATTGTTCGCCTCCAGCACGGAAACCACAACTGCCTCGGCGGAGAATCGCTCGTCAGCTTCGGCGGTCTGCTTTGCAAGCACGATATCTCCGGGAATAGACCCCATGAGGTCGCGGCCGCGCACGAAATACTCGACCGGCATATCTCCGAGCTGCCTGATAAAACCGGATTTCGGCGTTACCCGGGTGACCTCCGCCTTGAAAAACTGCTCCGGGTGCTTTATCCAGCACATGCCCTTCTTGTAGGCAATGTCGTTGTGCTGTTTCATTTCGGAAAGCGCGGTCTCCAGCTTCTTGAATCCCTTTTTATTGATATCCAGACGGTCGGCGATCTGCTTGTCGGTCAGCCCCTTTTCGCCTGCGTCGTAAAGCATGAGCAGTATTGATATTTTCAGCTTGTTCATTTTTATCCTTTCTCATCTGTTTACTATATTTTATCCACGAACTCACCTGTTATTAACAAAAAGGACAGGCGGTAATGCCTGTCCCGTTTTTTTACTGTTCAGCAGTGGAAGCTGTGCTTTCAGCATACGATTCGCCAGCCTGAGATGTTCCGGAGGTCTCAGCCGTGCTTCCTGCCGCGCCTGACTCAGCAGTGCCGGAATCCTCAGCGGTTCCATCGGAGGTGGAAACCTCGGAAACAACGGAAGAAGTAACGGAGCTTGATGTGTCGTCAGACTTGGAACCGCCGAAGTAAGCATTTGCAATATTAACAACCATCGCAAGAATGAAGAATATGATCGCCGCCGTGATCATAGCCTTGTTGAGCTGAGCTTCCTTGGTTCTGCCGGAATTCTTTCCGAAGTAGTTATCGCCGGTGTTGCCGGAGATTGTCTGAGACATCTGAGTCTTGGTGTCCTGCATAAGAACAACGATAACGATAAACACGCATGCAATTATAAGAACTATTGCGCTGATTATTTCGAAAATACCCATTGGTTAATATTCCTCCATATAAATATGTACATTTATGTACAAGTGATATCATACTAATCAAGTATACCACATAATCACAGAAATTGCAAGTCCTTTTTAAAATTTTTTTTATTTGCGGAGAAATTATTTTGCTGAAGTCATACGGCGCTTACCGGTCATAGATGTGACCTCCAGCTTCAGCACCCGGGTCCTGGGTATGGCGGCGGGGTTAAAATCCGTATGCTCAGGGTGGTAGTGCCTCATTATCAGCGTCAGCGCGTGGAGTTTCTCCTCCTCGGGAACTTCGGTCAGTACTCCCTTGCCTATTACGCTGCGGTACTCCATCGTGCAGTATCCCCTGCTCTCGTCCAGTACTATCCTGTGGGAGCAGTCCATTTCGAACGCGGTCTGCGGGTCGCGGCTAATCAGGTAGTACTTCCTGCCCTCTGCCGCGCCGTGGAAGTACAGATAAAGCCTTCCGTCGCTGACCTCCTCGCCGAAATTCAGCGGCAGGATATACGGCACTTCCTCGTCGTTCAGCGCAAGACGGCATACGTCGCATTCGGATATTACCTGAAGCAGCTCCTGTTCGTCTGTGATCTCCCTGTCTGATCTTCTCATTTTATCCCTCCATTCATAAAGATTATAGCACATTTCCACGGAAATTTCAATCGGAAAACGAGGTTCTTAATCAACCCCGGACATACTATAATATATAGAATACGCGATTAAGCGAAAGGAGCATTTATGAATACGTTAAAGACAATTCTGAGCGGGCTTGCGGTTGGCGGCGCAATGACCATTCCCGGCGTCAGCGGCGGAAGCGCGGCGATGATCCTCGGAATCTACGACGACCTGATAACGGCGGTCAGCCGCGCCTTCTCCGAACCGAGGAAAAATCTCCTGCTGCTCCTGAAATTCGCCGTCGGAGCCTGCGCCGGGGCACTTCTCATAGCAAGGCTGATAACTTTCCTGCTGACTACCCCGGTGGAAGTTCCGCTGAGGTTCCTGTTTCTCGGGGCGGTCGCGGGCGGGATTCCCATGATTTTCCGCAAGGCTGAGATCAGGAAGCTTACCGCCGGATCCACTGCGCTTATCCTCGCCGGGGTCGGAGTGGTAATGTTGATCTCAATGCTCCCCGAAAGGATATTCTCGCCTGACACCTCCGGATTCGCTGCGGTGATAATGCAGTTTCTCGGCGGACTTCTGCTTGCGGCGGCGCTGGTGCTCCCGGGGATAAGCGCGTCGCACTTTCTGCTTATGCTCGGGATTTACGATGATGTTATGGAAAAGCTCGGAGAATTTGAGCTGTTGGCTCTTGTTCCGCTTGCGGCAGGAGCCGCAGTCGGCGTATTCCTGACAGCTAAGGTGCTTGAGAGGCTTCTCGACCTCCACCCCCGCGGAACTTACCTTGTGATACTCGGGTTCATGCTCGGCTCGCTTCGGGAACTGCTCCCGCACGGCGCCGGACCCGTCCAGACCGCCGCCGGAATGCTGTGCACAGTCGTGGGATTTGTAGTTGTTTACTGGCTGCAATCCGGAAAGAAATGCAGAGATATTGTACAAAAACCAGTTGACAAACGCAAGATATAGTGATATACTATTGTTACAGATAAGAGGTGATACTCATGAAAATCAACGTTACAGGAGGCACGCTCCCCCAGCAGGAAATCGACTATTACACGGAAGCCGCGCTGAAAAAATACCCGAACCGCAACATAACCGCCATCGACTTTGACGTCGACGGAGAGTACGTCAACGCGACATACCATTTCAACGACCAGCCGTTTGAGCGTATCAGGCGGATCACGGGCTACCTTGTTGGTACGCTTGACCGCTTCAACAACGCCAAGCGCGCCGAGGAAGCAGACCGCGTAAAGCACGGGTTAAATTAAAACAAACCTCCGCCGAAAAGCGGAGGTTTTGTTCATATAAAACTAAAACGCAAAAATCCCCCGCCTTACAGGGGACATCAAAGGGATATAGTCGCAAACCCGCATTACAAAAGGAATAGTAGTGCCGCATAACTTACGCAGACCATACCCTAACAAATAATAAGGACGCTTTTCACTGAAAGGCGTCCTTTTTCTATGGCAACACCGCACAATTAACGCCCCATTGCCATAAAAAGAGTGACATGCTGTAAAATTCGTGCAAGTTACCCATCAGGCTCGCCGGGCGCACTGAATCAAGCTGCCAGATGAGGTCTGTCAGCCAGAATCAGATTCGCCAGGGCGAACATTATATTCAATTTAGCGGTCTGTTTTCGCAGACCTTTGTACCTGGTTTTTCGGTACCTGAGCAGTCCTTTGACTACCCCAAAAACATGTTCAACCTTTGACCTGACTGATGATTTCTCCCTTTCCCGACGTTTGATTTGTGCCTTTGATCTAACGGAATTGTCCTTGCTCTGAGATGGACGGCGGTTCAATTTATACTTTATCATTTTTCCGGAACGATTCTTTACGATCGCTTCCTCACGCTTTTCTGCGCCAAGATAACCGCTGTCGCCATAAACGACTTCTTCCTCTCCGGTAAGGAGTTCAGACATCATCGTTACATCGTGAATATTCGCAGGAGTGGCTTTAACGGTATGCGTAAGCCCACTGTCCTTATCAACTCCGATATGCGCTTTATAGCCGAAATACCACGTGTTCCCTTTGCGTGTCTGATGTGCGTCAGAGTCACGTTTGCGTTCCTTGTTTTTCGTGGAAGTCGGAGCTGCTATTA
>OGGZ01000705.1_pt1 | contig 34501 bp, 23 predicted proteins | sample 1571371 | NCBI WGS metagenome assembly OGGZ01 (sample SAMEA2582025, study PRJEB24529) | metagenome | biome: Human gut stool | place: China | collected 2011
GGCGCTGCCCTCGACTCGCAAGGGGGACGCGTCCCCCTTGACTCCCGATTAGGGAGTGCGGTAAGCGGAGCACGCGCCGCTAAATTCTAGTTTTCAACAGCCTGACCCCTTGCGTTCAACCGCAAGAGACTTCTTTATTTCCCAGAATGTATATCCCGCTGTGCAACTGCCAGCCTGTCGCAGCGTTCGTTTTCTTCATGACCCGCATGCCCCTTTATCCACACGAACTCCACATCGTGTATCGCCAACAGTTCAAGCAGGCGCTCCCATAATTCAGGATTCAGCGCGGGTTTGCCGTCGGACTTCTTCCAGCCGCGTTTCTTCCAGCCTTGCGCCCACCCCTTTGTAATTCCGTCTACAACGTACCTGCTGTCGGTGGTGACTCTCACCTTGCACGGGTACTTCAGCGCAGACAGCGCCTGTATCACCCCGGTAAGCTCCATGCGGTTGTTCGTTGTGTGCGCTTCCCCGCCGCTTATCTCCTTCTCGTATCCGTCGCAGCGGAGTATCGCTCCCCAGCCGCCAGGCCCGGGATTTCCGCTGCATGCACCGTCCGAGAAAATCTCAACAAATTTCATACTGCCTCTTTCGTGTCAAATGAATACTTTCCGTAAGCTCCGCAAATAGTATTCCCCGCAAATGAAAATAAACAGCCCCGAGTGTCCCCGGGGCTGAATCTTTTGCCGTGGAATTAGTTTGCGAGACCCGCTCTTGCGATACCTTCGGTGAAGTACTTCTGTAAGAAGATGTACATGATAACGATAGGTGTGATAGCAAGCAGGCAGGCTGCTTCCATCCATACGATGTAGTCGGAGGCAACGCCGACCTCACCGGTCAGGTACATGGAGATGATGTTCGCGATACCGTCGATCTTCAGCGAAATCGTGTTTGCCTTTGTGAAGTACATCGAGGATACATAGTAGTCGTTCCAGTACCAAACGATGGAGAAGATGAATACCGTCAGGAATGAACTTGCTGCATTCGGTACCATAACGCTGATGAAGGTCTTGAACGGACCGCAGCCGTCAAGGTACGCAGCGTCCTCCAGCTCCTTCGGGAGTCCGCGGAAGAACTGCCTGAACAAGTAGATGAACAATCCCGCACGGATACCGTTACACATGAGCGCCGGTATGTACATCGAAAGGTTTGTATCAACCAAGTTGATGGAATCGCCCATCAGCGCGTTGAAAAGTCCAAAGATATCGAAATATCTGAACTGAGAGAACTGCGGGATAAGAATGATCTGTACAGGAACGATGATCTGGAGCAGAACAAGTGCAAAGAAGAAATTCTTGCCCTTGAACTTAAATCTCGCGAAACCGTAGCCGGTCAGCGCGCAGGTACCTACCTGGAGGACAGAGGACACGATGTTCAGTATCAGCGTGTTCCACAGAGTGCCCGGGTAGTCGATAGCGTTCCATACCTCGACGAAGTTCTCCATGCGGATCGTCTTGGGGATCCACATTACGGAGGGGTCGTTCATTTCCGCCTGGGGACGGATAGAGGTGGAGATCATGTAAAGGATAGGATACAGGATTACGAAGCTCAGACCGAAGATGATGACTGCTCTGAAGAACGGCCATACATATGCGGCGATACGATGCCAGAACAGGTATCTGTAGTGCTTCTTCTCCTTTGCCGTGTACCTGTGATAATTCTTAATGATGTCAAAATTAGACACACGGTACTCGTCCTTCTTTTTCTTTTCCTTCTTGGGTGCCTTGGTCGGCATTGCAGTTACTGCAACCGCTGCGTCAGAGTTGATGTCGGCGATGGTCTCTGCGATTGCTTCGGCTGTAGGCTCAACAACCGTCTTTTCGTCCTGCTTGAAGCTGTCCGCGATCGCTGCGGCGCTGCTCTCAAGGGACTCGTTAGATGTTACGTTTTCAGCAGGCTGATCAGCAACATTATTTCCCTCTGTGGGGAGCTCAAATTCTTTATCTGTCACTTCTCTAACCTCCTTAATCATTCTCGTAGTAAACGAACCGGTTGATTATCACGCAGATAATACCGAGGCACGCACCTACTATTGCGAAGTAGATCCACGCAAGCGCTGCGGAATAGCCGTACTCCCAGTTCCTGGACTGTGCCAGAACGTATTCCATTACGACGTTATCGGTGGATACGAACGCGTCGATAACGGTATATACGAGGTTAGACAGGATCATCGGCGAGATGTACGGGAAAGTGATTTTCCAGAAGAACTCCCATGCGGTTGCACCCTCGATGCTTGCCGCTTCCTTTGCAGAAGGCGGAATGGTCTGGAGTGCGGAGAGGAAGATCAGTATCTGGATACCGGAGTTCCATACGAGGTTCAATACGCCGGACGTGATGTCCTTAATGATGTCTGTAAACGTCTGGTTCAGATTATAGATACCCAGGAACTCCATCAGCTCTGTAACAAGGTCTGTCTTGAACAGTGTGGAGAACTGTGCTGCGTCAGATACGCCCTGGGAGGTCATATCACCGTTGATAACGCTGATTACAGGACCTGTCGCGATAAGAACCGGCAGGAAGAAAATCGCTCTTGCAAGCGTTCTTCCTCTGAACTTCTGGTTCAGTATAACCGCGATGAACAGGGAGAATATCATGATTACGATGGTGTTCGGAAGGATCTCGCCGAGCGCCGTACCCAGCTTCGGAAGGAAGGTGGTATCTATCGTAAACGCCTTAGTGAAGTTGTAGAAGCCGTTCCACTCGGTGTAGATACCTGCGGAGGTCATGCCGACCTCAAGCGCGCCTGCCTTATCAAGCAGCTTGGTGTTACACAGCGAGTACCACAGGGAGGTCAGTACCGGCATGATGAACAGCCACAGTGTTCCGATGAACCAGAGCGCTATGAAGCCGTAGCCGTAAAGACCCTTTTTCTTCTCGTAGGGGATCTTTGTGGTCTTGATCTTGACCTGAGCCTTTTCACCGCCCTTGCGGCGAATGTCGACCTCCTCGTTTGCTGCATTGAGCGCAGCAGCGGCGGCCGTATTGTGAGCAGACACTCTCTGAACCGGTGCGGGAGCCGGTGACGGCTCTGCGGCGGGTTCAGCAGCTGACTCTGCGGGAGCGGTGTTCTCGCTCTTTCCGCTTAATTCAAGTTCTTCACTCATCAGTCAGTTGTCGCTCCTTTCTGTTCAAAATCGGAAAGCTTTACCTCGGTACCGTTGACCCAGATCTGGAGGGTGCTTACGTCCGCCTCAACGACTGTGCCGTCGGAGAAGGTGGTCTTGTAATGAGTTCCATCGGTGATCTCAAAATCCTCGATGGTCTCGTCGGTCAGAGGAAGCACATACTGCTGCATGAGCTTATATTCAGCCGTCATGTCGTTCAGCCAGCCGCTGTAGTGAGTGTAGAACAGCTCATCATAAGAGCAGTCGGTGAACTCGTTAGGATCCTGATACATCACCTCGTAGTGCAGCGGAGTGCCTGTAGCCACAGAGTAAACGAACAGCTCGTCTGCGCTGGAACTTGCGTTCTTCGCCTTGGTGGTGTACGGAATGTAACCGTGAATTACGATCTCGTAGAACGGGATATCGTAGTCGTAAACGTCGAAGTTGCTGCTGTAGAGCGGAACATCCTTCAGATAGTCAACGTAAGGCAGAGCGTAGTCGTTAGCCGCGCCGGATACGAACGTCATACCGCTCTGGTTGATCATCTCGTAGCCCTTGATGAGGTTATTGACAGCCTGCTGTCTGGAGGTGTATCTGGAAACGTTCGCAGTGTAGTCGCTGTAAAGCATGTTGGTGCCGTCTGCAACGGACATCGCTGTGATGCCGTCCTTCTGGCAGCTTGAAACTACCTCGCCGTAAACTCTCTCATAGAAAGACGGTGAGAGAATGTACCAGCTTGAGCGTGTGTCGTGCGGAGTACCGAACGCCAGCTCGTAAACGCCCTGTGTAGCGTAAGCCTTGGTGATCGCGATTGATGAAGCACCGGTCTTGGTGTAGCCGTTGCCGCTGCGCTCGTAGTTCATCAGGTCAAAGCTCGGGGCCAGCATAATGCCGCTTGCGTCGCAGTAGCTCTTGAGTTCGTTCCACTTGTTCTTGCCGCCCAGCGTGCCGGAATAATCCACCTTGCTGGAGATTCGGCTCGTGATACCAGCCGCGTTGAAGTCCTCATAGGAAACGACGATGTTGCTTACACCGTTTGCTGTAAGCTCCTGGAGGATCTGCTTTGCCTGCTCGTAAGTGGTAGCCGCTGTCTCAAGCTTCACGGGGAAACCGAGTATCGACTGCTCCTTTACGGTGCCGCCCCAGATGTCGAGGTAGAGGGGAGCCTCTTCCTTATCGTTCTTGGTGAGGCCCTTCTCTTCAACGAGGTACTGCTGATAGCGCTTAGCCACGTCAACGTAGCTTACGTCGTCCTTAACTATAGGATAGTAGCGGACTGTCAGTCTGTCCTCGGGGATTATGTCCTCCTCGTAAGCATTCAGCGCGGAAGCATTCTGACCGCCCATGAAGTAAGTGTCAGTAGCGCGGAGCTGGAAGTTGAACCATGCGGAGTTGTAGCTTGTGGACTTCTGTCCGGAAACCGCTGCTCTCGCAGTAGCATACGCGGAGCCTTCGGTAACGACCTCAAGCAGGGCGTTGTCATTTCTGACGATACCCATTACCGGCAGGTAAGCCTGCTCGGTCTTTGAAGGAGCCATATCCTGGCTCTTTGCGAGGTCTCTTCCGTAGATACGCTGTGTGTACTCGTTTGCCTTGCTCTTTCCGTTGTTGAAGTTGATCACCGCGCCGGAGCCGTCCGGTGTGATGATGTAGCCTTCCTCATCAGAGAAAGCGGCGCCGAGATCCTGGAGCAGGTTCACGTCAACAACGGAACGTGAGCTTTCCTGGATCAGAGCGGGATCGCTCTCGGTCTCGGTGATCTCGTCCACGGCGATGGAAGCCTGAATGTAGTCACCCTCGAGAGTGATGTAATAAGGGATCGTGATACCCTCGTTCGGGAATGTGTACTCGGCACGGAAGCCGTTGTCCACCATTGTAACGGTAAGACCCGGTCTGATATCGTCTGCGGTCTCAACGATCGCATTTACGCTGTCTTTCCAGGAACGCACCGTTGTCGACGGGGACTCGGTATCTGTTACCTTAACTGCGTTGATCACGAGGGAGGACTTGAGATCCTCCTTCTTGGAGTTGTTCGCAACAGGATCGTCGTCTGCATTGTAAGGATTGCTCCACCAGATGTGGTCGCCGTCCTTCGTGCGGAATGCGAACAGACCGGTCTTTGTGTTCACCAGCAGCTCGAAATTTTCATTTGAAGCTGCAAGCTCGCACTCTGCAAGAACGTCATCTTCCTGGATAGGCTGCTTCTCGTCCTCCACAGGCTCTGCCTCGGAAGTGGAAGCCTCCGCAGTGGAGGTCTCTGCCTCCGCGGTATCAGCGGCGGATTCTTCCGAACCTGCCTCTGCGCTGCCCGCTTCTGCCGTCATGCTGTTGCTCTCAGACCATGCAACGCTCTGGCTTGCCGAAAGCACCATGCTCGCGCAGAGTGCGCCGACAAGTATTTTCTTGCGGATATGTAGCATTTTTACACCACCATTTACTATATTTACGCCTTTTCCCCGTCCCGGGGAGCAGGCTCGCTAATGTTCTTGTTCGTCAGGACTTCAGCTTCTTGCGCTCCTTAGCGATCTGATGCTTCTCGAAAGCGGTGTACGCTGCGACAATGATCGCGATGACAGCAGCGATAACGCCGATGAAGATGAAGATCAGGGCTGTAGGCTCAAGGTTGGAGAATCTGTACAGCAGCTCTGTGTAGATCGAGTAGATGAACACGTAAACCTGCTGGAACAGGGAAACCAGAAGTACCAGAAGAATAAGGATAACAACCATTGCAAGAATGGTGATAAGCATGAACAGCAGGGTCTTGGGAATGGAATACTGGTGAACTGTCTTCATGCCGGAGATCAGCAGTACCACAGTCCAGAGGATCGTTACGTAAGAAACGAATGTGATGAAAGCTGACTCAGTTCTGAGCAGGCAGTTGGAGAGGATAATGTTGATAACCTGACCGATGATGTAGGGAACGAGAGCATATGCGGTGTTAACGCAGATGTTCTTCATGGTACCCTCGCCGTCGAACAGTGTGCACAGCGCCCAGTTGCCTATTACCCATGTGAAGAATATTACGATTGTGCGGATTATGATCGGAACGATGTTGAAGATCTTTACCGCTGCGGTATTGAACAGGAAGCCTGTCATGAGCTCGCTGCACACGCTCACGATAAAGAGCAGCGCAACGATGACGAGAGCCACCTTCATGTTGTAGGCCTTCTTCCAGCGGAGATCCTCAAAGCCTTCGAACGGATGACGCATGATGTAGAACGGCCATTTCCATGCCGGCATATCAAGATTGAATCTCATAAATCAGACGTCCTCCTTTCCTTTATTGCGTTCCTTGAACAATTTTTCCTGTTCTGTGCGCTTCCTTGCACGTACCTTGTTCCTCCAGGTGGAGAGCACGTAGATACCTACCAGAAGCACCAGAATGACTATAGCGAATACGGTGAAGTTGTCTCTGATGAAGTTCATACGCCAGCTCTTGAACGCGTCGTTGTAGCCGGACTTGGAGTTGTAGTAGAAGTACTTCATCGCGGTATCGTAGTCGCCTTCGTTCAGGTAAGCGTTACCGAGACCGATGTATGCCAGCCAGTAGTTGCTGTCGCGGCGGAGCGCTTCCTCCCACGGCTGTCTTGCCTCCTCGTACTTGCCCTTGTTGAACAGCGCGATAGCGTTGTGAACGATGGAACCGAACTCGGTCTGCTTGAATACCGTGATGGAGCACTTACGTCCATCGAGTACATACACGTTGTTTCCGCGGCTCTCAACTGCGTTTACGATGTTGAACGTACCCTTCTGCTGACCGATGCCGCCGAAGATGAACAGGAGCTGGCACTCGTCGTCGTACTGGAACACACGTCCGGTCTTGAGGTCGAGCAGATTGATCGTTCCGTCTGCGGAAACGTCGATATCAGTTATCTGTGAGGAGTAGGTCTGACCTCTGTAGTACTTGGTCAGCGCGTCGCCGAATGTGTAATCAGAGTATCCCAGGTTTGTGTAGATGTTCGTACCTGCGGAGTTCAGCTTCTTTAAGATATCTGTATCCGCAGACTTGGACTCGGTAACTGTATAAATAAAGTTATCGGAGTCGATGTCGAAGTTGGAGATCTCGACAGGAACGCTTCTTCTCATCCTCTTTGCCTGTTCACGGCTGAATATGAGCTTCCAGAATGCGTTCATCAGGACCTCGCCGGTAGCCTCTACTCGGTTCGCACCGAAATATCCGTTGAAGTCGCCTTCCTTGGAGAACACTGCCGCGCCCTTTGTGATGGACTTGATGCAGACGTACACGTTCTTCGCAGCGTCAACCAGAACCTTGCTGGGGTTGAACGTTACGGAAGGATCGTACATTGAAGCGTCAGGTCTTGTATAAACTACCTTTACCTTGCCGACGGAGGTCTTGTACTCGTCGGTGCCGATCTCGTCGACTGTGAATGCAACAACGCGGTCGTTGGAGTTGTCCGCAACGTAGATAGTGGACTCTCCCTCGTCAACGTCAACATAAACGCCGGTAGGACCGTTGAAGCTGAGGTTTGTAATCTTATTGAAATCCGCCTGGGAGATCGCGCCGGTGTTCAGCTCGCTGTTCTTTATGTCGAGCCAGTCCTGGACTCCGGAGAAATCGAGGGATTCAACAGTAAACTTGAGCTGGAAGTTCTCATCGGTGGCGATGATCCTTCCCTTTGCGCTATCAGAACCGCTTGTTGGCTTGTATGCCGAATCGGCAAGATACAGGTCGCCGAGGTCGGAAAAGAACATGTCGCTCGGCTCGGAGAGGTTGCCAACACCGATGTCCGCACCGGTGATGACCTTATCTACAACGTAGCCGTTCTGTGAGGGAACCGGGTCTCCCCACCAGTCGTAGTTATATCCGTCATATGGCTCATCTGCATACGCAACGCTTGTCATGAGCGTGACCGCAGCCATAGCCGCAGCCGTCACACGCGCTGCAATGCGCTTGATTGATGGCACTAAAATCATCCTTTCGTAAATAGAATCGCTGTTCTGTACAGCAGGTCAATCCTTCAGACCGGAGTGAGCCATCGTTTCAACGACGTTACTCTGGAGAATAAGGAAGAGTATCATAGGTGGCAGCATCAGCACAACAACTGTCGCTGACGATACGCCCTGTCGCGCAATACCTGCCGCTGCGATCTGCTGCATTACGATAGGAATAGGCTTGAGCTGCTCGGAATAAACGAACAGATAGCCGGTGATCTGCCAAGCGCCCTGGAATGCGAATATCATCAGGGTGAGCCATGCAGGCTTAACGTTCGGCATTACGATCTGCCAGCAAACTCTGAGGTGGCTCGCACCGTCGAGCTTTGCGGCTTCGATCATGCTTTCGGGGATCTGACCCATGAACTGCTTCATAAGGAACAGACCCATAGGAGTTGCGATGTACGGCAGCGTGATAGCCCAGTATGTATCGATCATGCCCATACCAGCCATAACGATGTACTGTACGATGTAGGTTACAGAGGAAGTGAACAGAAGGGCAATTTCAATGACCTTGTTCATAGCCTTTACGCCCGGAGCCTTGACCTTCGACAGCACGTAAGCTGCGGAAGATGAAAGGAAGAGCTGGGCTACTGTAACGACTACAGAAACGAATACGGAGTTGAAAACGTATCTTGAGAACGGTACGTCAAGGGAGCCTGCAACCTTCAGCATGTCCTCGAAGTTCTGCGAGGTGGGTCGCTGAACGTAGAGCTTAGGCGGGAACACGAACAGTTCCTCGACTGGCTTGATCGACTGGATTACCGACAGATAGATCGGGAAGAGCATGAACAGTCCGATAAGCACGAGCAGAATGAAGATCGCGATATCACCGCCGCGGGAGCCTCCCCACTTTTTTCTTTTCTTAATAATGCGCATCTTCCGTCCTCCTTAAGTATCGAGTATTCCTGCCATCGCCTTGCGGATAACGTTGTTAACGAGTATCATCACGATGAACAGCAGGAAGCAGATAGCGCAGGCGTAACCCATTTCGTAACGGACTGAACCGTAGTCGAATGCGTGGGTCATGATCGTGTGCGCTGCGTAGTCAGTAGACGGGAATGCGGTCAGGAATCTGCCGATATCACCAGCGGTGAAGGAAGATGTGATCTGCATTACAGCCGCGAACAGAAGCTGCGGACCCATAGCGGGGATCGTGATATAGAGCAGTTCCTGGAAGCGGTTCTTGATACCCTCGATAGCGCCAGCCTCGTAGCCGGACTTATCAATGCCCTGGAAGCCTGCACGCAGAGAAAGGAAGCCTGCGCCAAGGGACATCCACATCTGTACGATGATTACGCACATGAGAATGTATCTTGCGTCGGTCAGCCACTGCTGAGGGCCGTTGATGAGACCAAGGCTGATGAGAACGGAGTTCAGGAAGCCGTAGGTATCGCCGGAGAAGATGAGCTGCCATGTTGCGTAGATGTTACCAGCAAGGGTCGGAGCATAGAAAATGTATGTAAATACAGTTTTCAGCGGGCCGGGCATCTCATTGATGAGCCAAGCCAGCAGGAAGCACGCGATGTAGCTGACCGGGCCAGTGATGATAGCGAATACAAGCGTATTCTGGATAGCAATAAGGAAAACGTCGTCCTGAAGGAACAGAGTATAGAAGTTGCTGAGTCCTACCCACTGCGGGAACTGAACCATGTTGAAGTTCGTGAAGCCTACAGGGAGGGAGATAACGACCGGTATACCTGTGAATATCAGGAACAAAAGGAAGTACGGGAGAGCGAGGATATATGCGCTGCCGTTCTTCTTCATTTCACGCATCGTATAACGGAACTTGCTGTCCTCGATATACTGCGATTTCTCTTTACCGAACAAGCTGATTCCTCCTATTTTTCTTATGGTACGGTATCCCTCCCGCTTTCGCGGGAAGGGTATTGACCTTAACCATTGTAGTAGCCGAGATCCTTCAGCTTTCTTACGATCTCAGAGTTGATGTCTCTGTTGTAGGAGCTGAGCTGATATCTCGGATTCTTCTGGTTGTTTACTACCGCTCTGAATGCGTTGTAAACGTTACGTGTAACTGCGTAGGAAGCCGGAATGATCGGAACTTCTCTCAGATTGTTCATCTGGTCGCTGATCTTAGCGTACTCAGAAGTAGACCAGTTCAGTCTGGAAAGCGCCTCGACGTTTGCGGTGTCGTAACGGCCCATCGGACCCATGATAGCCTCGATCGTCTTACCGTACTCTACCTGTACGTCGGTGGTGGTGAACCAGTCGATGAAGTTCCAAGCTGCGCCTACGTCCTTGCAGCTTGTGAAGATAACTGCACCGGAGGAACCGGAGTTTGCCGTGTAGTTGATCTTGTAGTTGCCGTTTTCGTCCTTGACCTTGTTGCCGTTCTCGTCGGTCACATAGGAACCCGGAACGTGTGCGAATGACCACAGACCCTTGATCTCAGGAGCCGCAACGCTGAGCTGGTTGTAGAACGCGTAGTTCTGGAGCAGCATCGGCATCTCACCGGTTCTGAATCGTGTGAATGCGTCGTAGGTCTGGTCGAAGTCGTAAACCGTGTAGAACTTAGTCCACTTGGTGAACGCCTCAACGGCAGCCTCTGTATCGAATGTTGTGGAAACGTACTGACCGCTTGCTTCGTCGAAGTTATAGAAATCCTGACCTGTCTGGAGCATCAGCAGTACGAACGTGTTACCTGCGTCGAATACCTGAGAAGAGATGTTGGACGGAAGGATCAGACCAACCTCAAGGTACTTTCTCTGGATATCAGGCAGCATGTTGATGAGGTCGTCCCATGTTGCGGGAGGCTCGGTGTAGCCCAGTTCCTCCAGTACGTCGGTACGGTAGAAGAGCATCGGGAAGTTCTCGGTGAGCGGGAGTCCGTAAACGCCGCCGTTGAACTCATAAAGAGTTGTAACGTCAGGTGTGAATCTGCTTACGACGGAATCGTATCCGGGCTGTTCCTTGAGGTTGACAAGCAGACCTCTGGAAGCGCAGACTACAGGGAAGTCGCCGCCGATGAACAGTGCGACCTCAGGACCCTTGCCGGCGAGAGTTGCCTCAAGAACGGCGCCCTGTACCAGTGAGATGCTTACCTTGGTATCGCTGTTGGGGTTGTACTCGGAGCTTACCAGCTCATTAACAACGGTAGCCTGGTCACGGCCGAGGGAAACCCATACGTTCATCGTCTTTTCAACACCTGTGGAGTCAGACACGGAGGTGTAATCCTCGAAGAAGGAGCCGATGAACGCCTGGAAGCCGAATGCGAGAGCTGAGAAGAAGTTCGTGGAGCTGTCGCGGAAATTATCGTGCGTGGACTTTACCTCGATATAGTCGATCTCAAGCGGCTGGTCACGATAGTCTCTCATCCATGCGGAAACAGCGGAGATCTGATCCTTGATGGAAGAAAGCATCTGCGGGAGATCCTCGGGGTGGTCAATAGCCATCTGGAGGATAACCGCCATAGTCTGAAGCGTGGAAGCCTCGGAGCCCTGACCAGTGAGTGACTCGATACCTGCCTTCTCTGCGTAGAGAGTATCTACAGCAGTCTGGAGGAAGTCAAACAGACCGTCGATCTGATCCTCGAGGTAGTAGTCGTTGTACTCGTCGGGGGAAGGACCGGTGATCATGAGGATACGTCTGTAGTAGTAGTTCATCTGGAAGATGAGGTCGTCAAGGCGCTCCATTACCGGACCGATGTCGCCCGGGATAGCCTCGAGTGCGATCTCGTTAGTACCCTTGTGGAGGTACAGATAGATGTACTCGCCGTTTTCGTCCTTGAGTTCAACAGTCTGCCAGTTGGGGTTGTACTGGATCCTGACATCGTCAAGCTCCTTGCAGGGAACAACGCCGTTAACGTAGACGCGGCGGTTGGAGAAGAATCCGCGCATCGTGCTCTGACGGCATCTGATCTGCATTTTGTAGTAACCGTCCTCAGGGATCTCTACCTGCCATGCGATGGTCTGGGTAGCCTGATCCCAGGTATCAGCGCCGACTGTGTTGTAGCGCTTGTTTACCGGGTGTGACGGGCTGACGGAGTAGTCAGTTCTGTCGTATGTAGGATACAGGGTCGAGGAAGTTGTGTAGTAAGTGTTCTCTGCCTCGATGTGACCTATATCCTCGCTGCTGCCGAATGCCGGAGTAGCGTCGATCTGCTCCTGTGTGGGCTTGATGTCCGCATAGCTGGGCAGATCCTCGGTGTTGTAGAACTTCATGCTCTTGAGGTAGAAGTTGGTCTTTATACCTGTGAGCGAGATTTCATGCTCGCCCTCGGAAAGGTAGAAGAAGTACGGAGTATTGATAAGTCCGTCTTTATCCTTGATCGGGTATGTTACCCAGGTGTTGTACTCAACCTGGGGAGGACGCTTCTGGTTCTTCTTGCGTGCGTCCCAGCCGATCTGAGTTTCGTTCTGCCAGTAGCGGTCAAGCTCTACCAGCTTCACCTCGTCGAACGGATACTCTCCGTCGATCTTCATCTCGACCTCGATAGTGGTGTTGGTCGCGGTGATGGGGTGATAGAACATCTCGAGGTTGTACAGACCAGCGGTCTTAACGTCGAACTTCCATGTCAGGGTGCCTTCGCAGTCCACCCAGGCTACACACTTCTTTTCGCCGTCGTAGTCCTCGAGCTGAACATTGATGTCGTCGCTCTGCTCGAACTTTGTAACGTCAATGTTTACCTCTTCCATCGGCTTTGCAGCGTCCGGATATCTTGCTATGTACTTTCTGTACGCGTTTTTGTTGCTGACAATGCTCAGGCTGTCCGCGTTAACGGTCGTGGAGGACGATGAGTCTGCACTCTCCTCCGCAGCAGCGCCGGGCGCCAGCTGGACCTGTACGAGAGTCGCCGCCATTACGGCTGACATGAACAATGAAGTGACTCTCTTCAGTCTGGCTTTTCGCTCTTTTGCCACAGTGAAATCCACCTTTCCTAAATACTGCTTTGCAGCAAATCGGGTTCTCCCTCCCGATTATTTACTAGCCTTGTCCGCGATGCCGCGCGGGTAAATGGAGATCTTGCCTTCCTCAAGCTCGACGCGGACTTTGTCGCCGCCCCGCAGCCCGAGTTCCTCAAGGTACTCCTTGGGGATCTGAAGCCGCCCTGCCCTGTCAAGCACGGTGAGTTCCTCGTGTGAGGTCTCCTCCTGCTCGTTCAGCTCGCCGAACGACTTTGCAATGCCCGACTTCCGCACAAGTTCGGTAGATGTCTTTCCGTCCCGGATCGCCACCACGCGGTCTATCTGTGCTGAAAGCTTTGTATCGTGCGTTACAATTATAATAGTAACGCCCATTGCCCTGTTAAGTTCTCTGAACACGTCCAGGATCAGTTTCGACGTCGCCGTGTCAACTGAACCGGTCGGTTCGTCCGCAAGCAGAAGTTTCGGGTTATTCGAAAGCGCTATCGCTATCGCAACCCTCTGCTGCTCACCGCCGGACATCTGATCCAGCCGGCTGTTCTTGCGATGTGAAAGTCCGACCATGTCGAGCAGCTCGTCTGCCCGCTGGCTCCTTCCGCTGAACCCGGAGAGCAGCATCGGCATTTCGACGTTCTGCTTGGCGGTCAGGTATGGAATAAGGTTTCGTGCGTTGTTCTGCCACACAAACCCTACGGTCTTTCGCTTATATTCTATGAAATCCTTCTCTGTGAATTTCAGCATATCAACGCCGTCTACGTAAAGGCTTCCCGCTGATGGCCTGTCGAGTCCGCCGAGCATGTTCAGCAATGTAGACTTGCCGCTTCCGCTGGCCCCGACGATCCCCATCAGCTCCCCACGCTCGACCGTGAGGTCAAGACCCTGGAGCGCCATTACTTCGACATCGCGCGATTTGTAGATCTTCACGAGATTCTCAGCCTGCACCATGATGTTTTCAGGCGGGGCTAGAAGCACCTTTTTAGGCATCTGCGCCCTCCTCCGGCTGATTCTCCTTAACATCAGAAATCACGCCGTCTTCCAGCGTGTAAACGATATCAGCCAAATCCATCATTGTGGTGTCATGCGTTGTCATTACTATTGTCAGATCATTCTGCCTTACAAGGTCTCTGAAGAGCTTCATTACCGCCATTGCTGTCGGGGAGTCAAGCTCCGCTGTAGGCTCATCGGCAAAAATGATTTTTGGCGAGTGCGATATCGCTCGGGCGATTGCAACTCTCTGCTGTTCACCGCCTGACATCTCGCCGGGACGGTGATTCATTCTTTTCTCCAAACCCACCTGGATCAGGCTCTGCCGGGCACGCTCGACGCGCTCCTTATATGGAAGCTTGGTTAGCCGAAGCGCAAATTCGACATTTTCAAACGCTGTCATGGTGGAGATCAGCGCAACTGACTGGAACACAAACGCCATATCGACCCGCCTTAGCCGGTCACGCTCCTTATCCGGGAGTTTTGTGATATCGCGTCCGTCCTCCAGGAACATGACCTCCCCCGATGTTGGTCGATCAAGTGCGCCGAGGATATTTATTAGAGTAGTTTTGCCCGAACCGGAACGTCCGCGCAGTACAGACAACCGGTTAGGCGGTATCTGTAGGTTTATTCCTTTTAGTGCATGTACGATGCTTCCGTCCCCGATTGCGAAGTCCATGCAGACATTCCGGGCTTCAATTATGCTGTTCATATAAACCTCTCATGTCCGCGGAATTCTGACGGAATACACACGATTCCATAACACCGCCATCATATATACCGTATTAATTATATCAAATTTAACCGCTAATGTCAATAACCCACGCCTTTTTTTAGTCAAGTTATATAAATTGCACTTCACAACCTTTCTCTGAGCCGACTTTTAGTTGCAAAACCCTTCCATTCTATATATTGTGTCCGATTGTTTTTTTGCTCACATCTTATTCTATATTTTGTGTCACGGCAAACTTACATTTTTTCGCAATAAACTTATTTTCTTAAATACTTTTGACTTTAGCCATTCTCCGTCATTATGCACAAACAATTTTTCAAAAGTTTATTAAATCTGACTATACCCCCGAAACTTCGATTCAGACATCCGGAAACACAAAAATCCCGCCCCTTGCGGGACGGGATCTTGTTAACCTTTAGAAGCGAGGTTCATTCAGTTGTTACTGAATTACTTTCTCTTCTTAGCAACTACGATTGCAGCGCCAGCCAGAACAGCAGGAACTACAGCCAGAGCTACACCAGTACCAGGGTTGCCCTTGCCATCATCAGCAGGCTTGGTGTCAACGGTCTCGGTGGTCTCATCAGTCTCAGCTGTCTCGATTACAGTGGGCTGCTCGGTGGACTCAACAGTCTCAACAGTCTCAGTGGTCTCAACAGTTACGTTAGGAACGTCGGTGGAAGCACCAGCAACAACTACAGCTGCAACAGCGTCAGCAGAGATATCTGTGAAGCCAGCGTCAGGAGTCAGAGATACGGAAACCTCTGCATCAGCAGCAGCGTCAACAGTGTAGGTGAGGGTCAGGAGAACAGTGCCGTCAGCGGGAACTGCAGTGCCAGCCCAAGCGAACTTGTTGGTCTCAGTGCTGAAGATACCACCGGTAACAGCCTCGTTAGCGGTAAGGGTCAGACCCTCAGAAGCGTTAACAGTGAAAGTAGTAGCTTCCTGTGTCATGCCGTTAGCAACGACCTGAACAGTTAAAGTTTCGCCTGCAACAGGAGCATCTGTGTCAAATGCAGGAGCGATAGCAGCAGAAGCAGCAACAGCGGTCAGAGATACAACTGCAGCAGCAACGCCGAGAGAAAGAATCTTCTTCATATAGTTTTCCTCCATATTTTTTTATAGCTTATTAATTAAGTTCCGCCTCGGGGCTTGCGCCCCGGGGTGAAACCAATTAAGCGTTAGTATCAGTCTATGCTGAAATTAAGCCTTGGATACAACGAACTTCAGGATAGCAGCAGCGTCAAGAGCGTTAACTGCGCCGTCAGCGTTGTAGTCGCCAACTGCTACGTCGATAGCAGTGTTGTTTACAACAGCCTTCAGGATTGCAGCAGCGTCGAGAGCGTTAACTACGCCGTCGCCGTTTACATCACCGAGAACAGTTGTAGGAGTGGTCTGCTTGGTAACCTCAGCCAGGAGAGCCTCATAAGCTTCCTTCAGCTCCTTGTGGGACTTAGCAGCAGAGGAATCATCAGGCTTGTGAATCTTTGCCTTGCCAGCCTTGGTCTTAGTAGCCAGCTCATAGTTATCGTTGCTGGTGAATACTCTGTTGTAATCGTTGAAGAAACGATCGCTTGTATATGCATCGTTGTCGATGGTCCAGTCAACATCTGTGTTAGCTTCCCAACCATCCTTGTAGAGTGCATCGTCGAGAGACTCAACAGTGGAGAGCTTCAGAGCGGTCTGCTCCATAGCGGTCTTCAGAGTGTCGTTAGCAACGAGCTCGCCCTCGTCGATCATCTCAGCGTAAGTGGAGAGAGCAACGTAGATCTCACCGAAGCTGTACTTGAATGCGTTGTAGTCCTTCTCAAGTGCATCGTATGCATTCTTGAGCTTCTCATACATGGATGTAGCGAGTACGCCGTTAGGAGCACTTACGTTATCCTTGTACTTCTTCTCCTTGTTAGCAGCTGCGATCCACTCGCTTGCTTCCTTACGTACATCAACGAGAGTATCGTGGTGAGCTGCGAACAGACCAGCGTCGCCAGTCTTCTCAGCGAGGTCATAGGACTTCTCAAGCAGATCAGCAACCTGTGCCTTGGTGTACTTAGCAGCAACCAGATCATACTTGTCAGACAGAGCGTAGCTCAGGTATCTGTATACAACAGTCCACTCAGCTGCGGAACCCTTAGCGGAGCCCTCAACGAACTCGCCAGTTGTGTCGCAGAGGTTGTAGATGTCGTTCTGTGCAGCGTCAGCAAGCTTGGTCTTGTCGCCCTCGATGTAGAGCTCAGCAAGCTCAAGAGCTGTAGCAAGGTCAACGTGCTTGATCTGTGCGGTCTTGCCCTTTGTGGTCTGGATAGCGTCAGTTGTGAGCTGAATGTAGTCCTTGAAGATCCACTCGCCGATCTTATCGCCGTAGGAATCAGTGCCCTCGTTCTCGGTATTGTTGGACAGGCCGTACTTGGTGTACTGCTCCTCAACGAATGCATCTCTAGGATATGCTTCCTTCTTGATGTCAGCAACGCTGTCAACGATGGGCTGAGCTGCCTTAACAACTTCCTTAGCCGCACCAGTAGCATCCCACGGAATTAAAGTGCTGTCCCAGCTAATAGCGTTTGCATAAGTAGCAAGAGCTGCACCATTTACGCCGTTCTCGCCGAAGTACTCGTTCATTGCAGCGATAGCAGCCTTGAGGTCATCGCCTGCTGCCAGGATTGCGTCAACATCGCTGGAAGCCGGAGTAGCAGTCTTAGCAGTGGAAGAAGCATTGAGTGCATTCTCAACTGCCTTGATAGCTGTCTTTAAGTTTGCATAAGCAGCCAGATAGCCGGTCTTGAAGGTCTTCCAAGCTTCCTGGATCTTTGCGTCCTTAGCAGCTACAGCGGTATCAACTGCTGCTACGTTGGTAGCGTTAGCGTCGTTTGCAGCGATAGCCTTGTTAGCATCTGCAACAGCAGCTCTTGCTTCGTCACCAGCAGTGGTCTTTTCAGCCTTAACAGCTACAGCAGGAGCGTAAGCGTCATTCTTGTGAGCGTTTACATCAGCAGCAGTTACGTTGATGTAATCAGTCAGGTCGATTGTGCTGCCCTTGCTGAAGAGCTTGTAGGATACACCGCTGATCTTGTTGGTCTTATAATCATCACCAGCAGCCAGGATCGGGTCGCCAGTCCACAGGTTATCCTTTGTAGGAATGTAAACTGCATCCTTGGTGTTCTTTACATTGATGTGTGCCTCGGTAAGCTTTGTTACGTTGCCGGAGTTGTGCCACTGGTTGGAGTAGTCATCAACGGAAACGTTCTCAGCAACCTCGAGAGACCAAGGCTCGTCAGCAGACTTGCCCTTCTCATATCCGAGAGTAGTCTTTGCTGCGATCTGGTCGAGCAGCGCGTAAGCGTCATCTCTGTCGTAGTTGAATACGAGTACTCCACGATACTTGTCGATGAGGCTCTTAACAGTAGCCTTGGAAGCTCTTGCAGTGTCATCAGGAGCCCAAGCGCCGAGGATTGTTGCATAAGAAGATGCCTTCTTATATGCCTTTACGATGTCTTCCTTACTTGTCTTGCTTACGTTCTTGTAAGAATCGAACTCATCGTACATGGTGTAGAAGTCGGTCTCATCATTAGTGATTACGCTGTAGAGAGCGCCGTAGGAAGTGTTTACGCTGAACTTCCAGGAATCATCAACGCCGCCGAGATCGCCACTTACAGTACCTCTTCTCCATGTATCATATCTGTAGATGTTCTGCTTCTGGGTCTCGTAGTTCTTCAGAGCGGTTCTGAACTGAGCCTTTGTAACAACGGTAAGACCACCGAGGTTAGCAGCTGCATCAGTCAGGCTCTCGTAAGCGTCAGAGATGATGCGGGAATCCTTGGAATCAAGAACGTCCTCTGCACTCTCGTACTCGTTTACGAATGTTGTCCACTTGTCGCCATCATACAGGTTGTCGTTCAGCTCATCGTTGAGGATGTTGTTGGAGTCATACTTAGACTTGTTAGCCTTGATGAGGGTAGCGAGCTCTTCTGTGGTGTAGATCTTCAGAGAGTTGTAAGTTGCTGTTACCATCTGGTAAGCTACAGTGTAATCATCAACAGTAGAAGCGCTGTCGTTGATAACATTATCAGCATACTCAAGGGCGTCCAGGAACTTCTCGCCAGACATAGAACCGTAGTCGTTGATTTCCTTAGCGCGGAAAGAATCGTAGCTCTTTACCAGAGCCTCGAGGTCAGCCTTTGTCTTAACCTGCTTGGTAGCAGCGGCTGTGTCTTCTGCGGAAGCTACAACTGCAACGGAACCAATAGCCATTACAGATGCCATAGCAGAAGCAAGAATTCTTCTTCTTAACATAATAGTCCTCCTAGTTATTGTTTTTTAAAACATCTCTGAGTTATCGGGCACTCGGATGTGTTAAACGGATCAATTTCCGCTCACCACCGTAGTCGGCGGCGAACTCGAAAAAGTTTCAAAAACTTTTAAAAAGTTTTTTATTTTTTCTCATTGACCTTTGCACTACGGTAGTCACGGAACTTTGAAGAAAAGTTTCAGCCTTTTTAAAAAATTCTGAAATTTTCTTTTTTCACTATGTAAGTGAATTACTTTCTCTTCTTGGAGAGAACAACTGCGCCAGCAGCTACAACAGCTACGCCGGCAACAGCAGCGATACCCTCAACGCCGGTGTCAGGAGAGCCCTTCTCGGTGGTGGTAGTAGCTGCAGGAGCCTCAGCGTCTACTGTAGCAGCAGTGTTGTCATCAGCAGCGGGAGTCTCGTCAGCGGCAGTGCCTGCACCGTAGGTTACGTTGCCAAGAGCGTCGAATGTAGCGAGAACGTTGCCGTTAGCGTCGGACAGCTCGGTCTTTACAACTTCGATATCGGACATTGTGAAGCTCCATGCCTGCATGAAGATTCTGTAGAGGGAGAGGTTGCCGATGTCGCCGTTAGCAACAGGGTTGATAACGTCAGCCTCGATCTTGTAGGTGTAGTCGCCAACCTTCTCAGCGAGGATACCCTGGGTATCGTCGCGGGTCTCAAGGCCGAGATCCTCGTCGATAACGCCCCAGAAGTTGCCAGCAGTTGCCCAGTTGTACTTGTTGTACAGATCTGCGTCCTCGGTGGTCTTGTCGGAGTGTGCGGAAACAACGATAGCGCCGCCGCCCATGCCGTCCCACCAGTCGCGGTTGTCAGCGTCGTCGATTACATCGAAGGTGAATGCAACGTGAGTAACCTGGGAGAGGTCGATATCAACGGACATTGCGGGAACGTTATCCTTGTTGGTGCCGTCGGAGAACAGGCAGATACCGTAGTTGCCGGTACCGTCTGCGAGGCAGTACTCAGCGCCGCCGGTAACGGGGCGGAAGTCTGCGCTTGCGCTAACTGCTACTGCAGATACAGCTACAACTGCTGCAGCTGCTGCGGAAAGAATCTTTGTGATCTTCATAGGAATGATCCTCCTTAAAATAATATGTATCCTGCCGAAACAGGCAACAAACGAATCAAATTACTTTCTCTTCTTGGAGAGGAGAACTGCGCCGGCTGCTACTACTGCAACGCCTGCAGCAGCTGCGATACCCTCAACGCCGGTGTCAGGAGAGCCCTTCTCGGTGGTGGCAGCGGTGTCTGCGGGAGCAGTGGTGTCTGCGGGAGCCTCGGCGTCAACTGTAGCTGCGGTGTTGTCGTCAGCAGCAGGAGCCTGAGCAGCGTTATCGGAATCTACATAGCCTGCGCCGTCGAAGGAAATGATAACATTGCCGGCAGCGTCATAGCAGGTAAGATCGGTAACGGTCATGTCGAGCATTGTAGCGCCCCACTCCTGGATACCAACCTGAGCGTAGCCGCCCTCAATGGAGGTAACGTCATAGATGCAGTTGCTGTCGTCGAGAGTAACGGTGCCGGTGTAGGTCAGATCTCCGGTCTTAACGAACTGAACGGGCTTGTCAGTAGCGAGAGTCTCAAGGCCGAGATCCTCGTCGAGAACGCCCCAGTACTCGTTGGAAGGCCAGTTGTGGTCTGCGGGAGTAGCGGAAGCAGGGCCGCAGGAAGTGATGATTCCGCCGCCGAACGTGCCGTCCCACCAGTCAGGATCGGAGGGAGTAACCGTTACGGAGATGGAAGCAATGGAAGTAAGGTCGATACCGTAGTTAATGCCAGGGTTGCCTGTTGTCTCATCAGGGGAGTTGTAAAGAGCTACCATCCACATGCCTGTTGACGCAGACAGACCGGTATTGATTTCAGTAGGAATGGTAAGGGTTGCGCCTGCAGTTGCGGAGACAGCGGCTGTTGCTACTGCTGCTGCAGCTACTGTGGAAAGAATCTTTGTGATCTTCATTAGAATGATCCTCCTTAAAAACTTTACCTGCCGGAGCATTACCCGGCGGGAAAACCGTTCAAGGCATACACTGTGCATCGGGACACAGATATCCTTGTAATACAATATAACATTTTCGGGGGCTTTTCGTCAATGTGCAATTTGTATAAATCTTTCGTCATTTTTTATTCACAATTGTTAACGGTTTGTAACCGCTTAAATTCGGCACTCAACAAACCCTATTGCAATGCGGTTTTACCCCAATTAAGCAAATTACCTAATCATGGATCCCTCTTATATTTTTTTGATCGTTTTGTGATGTATTATTCACCTCTAAATGCATAGTATTCTTGATTATCAACAAAAATCTCCGGAAATTTTATGCAGAATAGCCAAATTTACTGTTTGCCCTTGAATTACCTCGCGGTTTGTGATATACTATTTAAGTGTTGAATGCCTCTTTAGTTAAATGGATATAACAGCCCCCTCCTAAGGGGCAGTTGTAGGTTCGATTCCTACAAGGGGTGCCATCATTCAGCCGCGGTATTCATCGCGGCTGAATATCCGATTTTTCTCGCCAGTCCCGGAGTGGGACTGGCGTTTTTGCTTTTTTGACTAAGACGAGGCTCCATTGAGCCGAACGCAAAAACCAAAAAATCTCGGGGTGATCTCCTGTTATAAGGTTTATCTTTGCCTAAGTTACGAACATAACATTATTTATAACGAAGCGGGGCTGTTTCCAGCCCCGCTTCAGCATTTAATATGTGGATAGTCTCTATCCTATCCCATTTTTTGACCATTCTCCTGTCACAAAATTTGCAACAGACGAAAGCGGCAGACGCTGAGAATATACAGCGGGGTTCTTTGAGGTGCTCGTCACTGCGCTTACCGATATATCCTGCGAATCTGCGAGAGCCAGGCCGTCAAGCTCCAGATTCCGGCGGGAATATGCTATTCTGTTGTTTCCGTCAAGCCGAACGTCGTAGCGATAACCGTAAACCGCCTGCATGCAGCTTTTCTCAGAGTCCTCAAGCATTGCGCAGGTGAAAAGCTCGCCCGGCGCGTAGATAGGGTCGCCCTTTTCCTGAATCTCCGGCGAACCCATCGTCATAACAAGCATTACAGTTTTGTCAAGCTGTTCCCCGGTTATCATATTTTCTATTATATGAACCTCGTAGACAGTTCTATCGCCAGAAGATCCGACATACTTCCTCGTCTCCTTCTGCGGCAGGACGCGCACCGTACGGCACAGATCAAACTGCGCCTTTGAGCCGTAGTGCGTCTCCGCTTCCTTCAGAAGGCCGATCAGATCCTCATAGGAAGAATACCCTGTGATGGAAGGATTCATGTTAAATTCTTTGAACACATCATCGTAGTACGCCCCGCCCTCAGCCGGGGCGTTTTCCGTAAGCAGAGGATCCTCACCGGCGGGCGTTTCGCCCGTGATGAACTTTCCGGTGTACTTATCGAACTGCCAGACTGTATTATTAGCGTCCTCAAATATCATAGCAAGATTTCTGCCTGAACGCACCTCAACTGTGAAATTATCAGACGGAACTTCATGAAGCTCAAAGAATGCGCTGTCCACGAGCGTCCGGCAATCTCCGTTTTCTGCGCTGTAAACGCAGTATCCCTGACCTGCGTCCATTACCACGTAGACGGTTTTTCCGTCCTCGACGCCCGCCTTGAAATTTCCTTTAATCAGCAGACTGTATTTTTTCTCAGCCGTATCGTAGTAATACAGCGAGCTTTCAACGAAAGTGGTCTGCATTTCACCGCGGTTTATGTACGGGGAGGTTACAAGAATGCAGCCGCTTTCACCATCGGACTGTATGCCTGATGAACCTCCCTGCCCTCCGTCTAGGCTTTCAAAATCATAGTCGGTACGCTGTTCCATGCCGTCTTTCGTTATAGTGAATCCGCTGTCGTCCAGCGCGAACTGCGTTTCACCGGAGGTATTCACAGCCGCTGCGGCAAACTCGGCCGTATACCGGTCGCAGACATAAAGCCGCTCCTGCCCATCGCCATCGGCTGTTACTATCATAATGTATTTCTTGTCCGGCGAAAGGAAGAACTCCTTTGCTGAACTTCCCGCTATATACGGGCTCTGGAACGAAAGCTCTCCCGAACCTACCTGATAAGCCGAAAGGTACATTCCGCTGCTGTCGGGCTCCTGCCCGATAATATACAGCACATCGTCGATCTGTAGATAACGCGAGTACTCGTAGGAATTTATCAGGTAGTATTCATCAGTTGCCCGGTCATAGCTAAACAGGTCAGAACCTGTGGTTATCAGCGCAGCATAGTAGTCCGTACCCCACGCGAACCGCTCGTCGCGGTATCCTGAGCTGAAATTTGCAGGCGCGATAACTCCCTGCATCATCATTGCGTCGATATTTGTACGCTCCTGCCAGCTTTCCTGCCATGTTCCGTTCTGGTATTCTGCAGTGAGGATAAAATACCGCGCAGCAGCATGATTGCTGACATCATCATCGGCGGTAAAGCGGAACGCCGCGACTATTCTTGTGTCGGTGTGGTCGATAAGCCAGACGTCACCCACGCCGTAATAATAAGGAGGTTTCCCGCCGCCTGCGCCCATCAGCAGCCTGCGGGTATAGCTGAACCCGTCCATTTCAATGGTTTCGCCGCAGTCGTACCACTTGTTGAACTCCGCCGCCCAGCTCTCTCCGTGATCAGCGCAGAGCTTTTCCTTGCCGAGCCAGGATATCTTCCCGACATAGTTTTCGACCTGCTGCCTGCCGCTTATCTGCTGTGCGGAAGCGTAAAAGCTGCCGTCGTTGTTCGGGTCGGAGAACGACCAGCCGCCCTTACCCTGCCTTATATAGCGCTCGGAGTAATCGCTTCTTGTATGAGAACTGTCGCTGCCGAAATCATATCGGTACATATGCTCCGGATCATTTTTTGGTATCCAGTACATGCTGTCGCCGCCGTTTCTATTGGAAGCCTGCATATACCAGCCGAGTTCGTCCTCGCAGAAGCCAGCGCAGTACACGTCGGGGACGTCCTCGTCGTCCAGACCGTGGACATTTCCGAAAATGTCTTCCCGCGCGTCGATGCTGATAAGCTCGTTGTTTTCATCAAACCAGTAATAGCAGAACGGCTCGATAAGCCCGAAATCAAGCGTGAAATCGCTGTACAGGCCTGGAAGCGGCTCTGTGCCGAGGGAAAGCGCTTCTTCCGAGGCAAGCACCAGTTTCTCCAGCGCTGCGGCAAGCTCGCCCTGCTCATAAATGCCGTAGTAAGAAACCGGATCATCGGTTACAGTAGTGATACGGCGGATATCTCCGTGCTGATGGTTAAAGGCGTTATCCGCAAGGTCGAGCCAATACCAATGCCGCTGCGCCGCGAAATTCCGCCCTTTGACCGTGAAACACTCGAACAGCAGCTCTTCGGGATCAACAAGGGATTTCTCACCGCCGTCCTCGGCTGCGGCTGCAATAAGTTCGTCGCCCACGGCAAGGGAAGGCTCGCAGATAATCTGTTCAGAATGCGTGCTTCCAAGCCGGAAAGTTACCTCATTTGAAATATTCAGGTTAAGCTGCTTTCCGGAAAGGCACTCTGTAATTACCGCGTGGTATTCGGTGTAATTCATTTCGTCCCAGGAGTTCGCGGAAGTGATCTTTAAGCGAACAACCGAAACCGGCTTCCCATCGCGCAGCCGCTGAGTGAATATGGGATCCGCATTGCCGCTGTCCGCGCCCGGAATCAGGGAATGCTCGTATTCGTCGTAACATCCAGCACGCTCGTACCCGGGAATGTCGTCCGCGCTTTCAAAGCGTATCTCCTCCGTGTCATAGGGCGGTTCCGAGGTTTCTTCAGTTTCGGCGTCAAGCGGAGGATCAGAGGATATCGGAAGTCCATTTATCAGGTACCTTCCGCCGAACACCAGAAGCACAGCCGCTGCCGCAGCAGAAATAGAAATCACAGCAGCCTTAACAGCGGACGGCTTCTTTCTGTCAAACTTGTATTCCCTGGTGGATTCCTCCGGGACTTCGGGCGCGGAAGAGGTGGAAGGGTTATCGTAGAGCTTTTTAAGCCTTGCTTCGATGGCTTCGACATGTTCTTCCGGCATAGACATGGAATCGTATGTATTTATAAGCTCCTGCTTTGTCATAGCTCTCCCTCCTTTAATGCAAGTTTAAGCAGTTTCCGCGCCTGCGCAAGCCGCCGGTATACGTTGTTTTCGCTTATCCCGATCGCCGCCGCGATATCGCTGACCGGGATATCTTCGTAGTAGTAAAGATAAGTTACGGTTTTCAGCTTGTCCGGAAGTCCCAGCACCATTTCACGGAGCTCCTGTTTGCGCCCGCACGGCTCCGCCGAACGCTCGGGGAGCGAATCCAGCGGCACTGTTCTTTTCATTCGCGCGGACTTCGCCACGTTCAGTGCCTTGTGTTCGGCAGTGATTATAAGCCAAGCCTTCAGATGGTTCTCATCGTTGAATTCCGCCTTGTTTATCATTGCCGTGAAGCAGTCCGCGGCTATATCTTCGGCTTCCTCGGGTATACGTATGATTCCAAGCGCTATCCGATACACTGCCTGAATGTGTTCCCGGTAATATTGAGAGAAATTGTCGCTCGTGATTATCAGCACATCAGTGACCTCCTTGTCCTTAGTGGCAACACCTTACAGCCGTTTTCGGTATTGTCCTTTACTCATAAAGCAAGCCAGAAGGCTTTTTTTTGCACTATTCTAAAAATTTTTTAAATCTCTTGAAACAAATCCGGCAGTCCCTCCGGATTCATCATCGAGTTTTTAGTTGTTTACAACAATTATACTGTACATCTAAAGGCGTGTCAAGGGAAAACTCCTGCTCTGTGACCTGCTCGCTGAAAAACTCCTCAAATCAGTTATGCGGCTTACCCATCTATTTACACTCCGCGGCAAATATGCTATAGGCGCGATCCACATATTCCGCTGAATATACTATTATTAATATACAATACGCTATGAGCAAAAGCGAGGACACAAAATGACAGGAAAACCAAAAAGGACAAGACTGCAATTACTTATTGCAGTTCTTGCCGTGATAACTATTGTGGCTGCGGCGTTCTTCATCTACACCGCCGACTACTACCATTCCGACAGCTCCGCTGCCGACGCGCTGGTATCGGACAGCCGGGTAACGGTCGAGCAGCCGGACGGAAACCTGGTGTTCATTCCGGATTCGGAGCCTGGCTGAACAGATAAGGCAGACCTCCGAAAAAATCATCAGCTTTATCAGCGAATAGCGAAAAGCAGAGCCGCGTTTTGCAGCTCTGCTCTTTTTATCCCGCAGTAGATTCCGACGTTCACGATTCCTCAGTGCAGTAGGAAGTACGCGCATGCTCCGGCAGCATACTCAGCGGATCAATACACGAATATTCGTCAGTATCCCCGAAGCGCACCTCGAAATGAAGCGCCGCGCCTGTAGTATACCCGGTGCTTCCTATCGTTCCGATGGCGTCGCCCCTGCTTACTTTCTCCCCGTCGAATACATAGATATCGTCAAGATGGCCGTAAACCGTGACGTACCCGCCGTGGTCTATCATCACGCATTTTCCGTAGCCGCCGGTCCACTCGGCAGTATAGACCTTCCCATCTGCGGCGGCAAGTACCGGAGTTCCGCGCTCCGCCGTGATGTCTATGCCCTTATGACCGTAGTATCCGCCGTAGCCGTCCATCACCTCAGAGATAAGACCGCCGTCTCCGCCGACCACCCAGCAGAGCTTCACTTTCCCGTAGGAGTTCATCAGCTTGCTCGGCTCGCCGTTTTCGCGAATCTCAAAGTGCAGGTGTATTCCTGTGCTGCGGCCCGTCATGCCGGCTCTGGCTATCGTATCTCCGGCGCTGACCTCCTGCCCCTCGCTGACGTCCACGCTGCCCAGGCTGGCGTATACCGTACTTATTCCGCTGCCGTGGTCTATCACGACGTACTTCCCTAAGCCGAAGTTCCAGCCGCTGTCCGCAGCCTTAATCACAGTGCCGTCCAGGAAAGCGGTTATCTCCGTTTCCTCCGTCATATACGGGCTGGTCAGATCGATACCGTAATGATTTCCGCCCGTCCACTCATCATAGCCGCTGTACGCCGTTACCCTTACGTTATCAATGCTCAGCGGGTCATTACCGCTCACTAATGCACGCATGATACGTTCTGAACGGTCAGCGCGGTATCTCTCAAGCATGCCGCTAAGTTCTCTGCTTTTCTGTACTTTTTCGCCAATGACTCTGTCAAGCTCCTCAATATCCCCGGAGAGGGATTCGGACTCTGCTGTTCCTGCGGCTCCGGACAGCCTGTCAAAGTCATCCTGAAGCGCTTTCGTTTCCTCCTGCACCTGTTCAATTTGGCTCAGGAGCGCCTGCTCCTCGTCGTCCTCGGTGAGAATGTCCTTTATCATCTCGTTCGCTTCTTCAGGGGACCATTCGTCAACGACGGATTCCGCAGTTTCTTCACGCGTTGTTTCAGACGTTCCGCATGCTATCACCCCGCCGCTGCTCCATCTGAATACTATTTCGGGGTACTCGCCGCCGTTTTCAGCGATTATCTTTTCCGCGCCGCTGTCCGCCAGGAGCACCCAGCTATACAGCAGCTCGTCCGGATTCACTATCGTTATCTCTTTGCCGTCCCCGCTCAGTCTGCCGCGGTATTTCACATCGTCAAGCTGCGTGAAGTACAGCGAAATGTATCTTCCACTTACCGTGTAAGTCCCGACGGGCGTTGAATCGAACACGTCGCACGGAAACAGCGTGAACGTGCTGTCGTCGGTATTGAACATCAGCCCTGCCGACCAGCAGTCGTAGGAAGAGGAGACCTTCATTTCCTCCGCAGAGGTAAAATCAGCCGCAGAGTACTGAGTCTGCGAGCCGCTCTGCGCTATAAGGTCGACTCCCCTGGAACCGCCGCCGGACGTAAATATGCACACGGCGATAACAGCCGCCGCGCCGCCCGCGATCACCGCGCCGTACTTTACCCAGCCCGGCACGGAACGCGCCCTGCCCCCCTGAGCGGCTTCTTCTATAAGTCGCTCGTCGATGTCGTTTAGAGCGCTGTTAAGCTTTTTTATGTCTTTCATAGATCGTAGCCCTCCTTCCTGAGGTACTCCCGCAGCTTCTTCAGAGTGCGGGAAATTCGCGACTTCACCATGCTTTCGCTGACGTGAAGCCGCTCAGCTATACCGGCGGTGGTATCTCCGAACCAGAACCGCCGCATGAAAATCACCCTCGTGGTCTTATCCTGCCCGCGGAGGAATCCGTTCAGCAGACCGGTAAGCTCCCGCTCGGAGAGCCTGTCCGCCGCGTCCCCGGAGCCGCCTATATACTCCGCAAGCTCCTCTATCGGGAGCGTTTCCGCACGGCGCTTGTCCGCGTTGTTGTAGTCGTACCTGTCCAGAGCCAGCCGCCTTGCTATCCTGCAAAGATAGGCGCACAGGCGCTCCGGTCTGGCGGGAGGTATCGAGTTCCAGGCGCGCAGCAGCGCTTCGCTTTCGCATTCCTCAGCGTCCTGCTCGCTGCGGAGTATCCCCCTCGCAACGCTGCGCAGGAGCTTTCCGTAGCGCTCCCCGGCGGCGGATATCCCCTTTTCATCCCGCGCCTCGAACAGCTTTATTATTTCCTCGTCGTTCACACAGGCACCTCCTTTTCTGTGAAGATCTTCACTCATATAAACGGAACTCGCCGCGTTTCGTCGCAGCTAGTTCAAATTGTGTAATTTCTACGACCTGACCTATTGACAACTAAATTTTTTAGGTGTATAATACTAACAGTAAGCTAAATGTTACTTAATTTATAAGCGTATTACTTAATTTAAGGAGAATCTATTATGAAAAAGTTCCTCGCAATAATCATGGCAGGAGCAATGGTGCTCAGCATGGCTGGGTGCTCCGGAGGAAACAGCTCCGCAAACTCCGCTGATTCCGACAGCCAGCAGACTTCTGCGGCTGACAGCTCCGCTGATAACACAAACAGCGCAGATAACGCAGATAACACCGACAGCACGGTTTCTACCGCAGACGCCGCAGATTCCAACGCTTCTGACGCTTCCGACTCTTCCGCGCTTCCCATTGCAATGAAGCCCGACCTGCTGTCCGCGGCGATCCAGGACAAACTCGGACTTGACCAGCAGACCGCAGACAAGGCGGCTGAGGACATGCTCCCGCTGCTGATGTACACCCAGGGCAATCCCGCGCGCATAGCGAAGGTAATAAAGAAGCTCCAGGCAGGCGAGGAAGTCACCATAGCGTACCTCGGCGGTTCGATAACCCAGGGAACCGGCGCCGACAACGAGAACTGCTACGCGGCTCTCACCACCAAGTGGATCGAAAACCAGTACCCCGACGCAAAGGTGAACTACGTCAACGCGGGAATCGGCGCGACCGGCTCCTACATAGGCGTTCACCGCTGCGACGCCCAGGTGCTGAGCCACGACCCCGACCTGGTATTCATCGACTTCTCTGTAAACGACGAATCCCAGAACAACGCGATCAACAAGCTGACCTACGAGGGACTTATCCGCAAGATCTGGAAGCACTCCAGCAACCCTGGCATCATCTGCATAGCGATGACCCAGGACAACGGCACCAGCGTGCAGGAATGCCACGGCGAAGTTACCGAAAAGTACTCCGTGCCGTTCGTATCCTACCACGACGCAATGCTGAACTTCCTGAACACAAACGACGTTCAGTGGTCTGACATCTCCGGCGACAATATCCACCCGAACATGTCCGGACACGCTATACTCAGCGCAATGCTGACTACCTACCTCCAGTACGTTACCGACAACCTCGACAGCATCGACGATGCAGATCCTGAGCTTGCACCCGCAGGCGACGATGGCGCGAAGTACGAAAATGCCGTGCTTCTCACCACAGACGAGGCTCAGCCTGTTTCCACCGGCGCATTCGAGATGAAGGCGATGGATTTCGGCGGCTTCAAGAACCCCTGGATCGCAAAGCTTCCTGCCGACGCTGAGATAACTGACGATGACGCGTTCGTTATCGAGGTCGAGGCGCAGAATATCGGTCTGCTTTACGCGAAGCTCACCAGCAACGCGGGCAAGGCTGACGTATACGTAGACGACGAGCTTGTGGCAACCATCGACGCTGACTTCACCGGCGGCTGGGGCAACTACGTCCAGTTCGCTCAGGTCAAGAGCTTCATGGATACCGGCAAGCACACGCTGAAGATAGTTCCGAAGGCTGGCACGGAGGGCAAGCCGTTCGCGTTCTACATCTCCGGCATTACGATCTCCTGATAGTTCGGGCACTATAATATAAAGGGTCGGCTCTTTTAAAGAACCGACCCGGCTTTATTTAATTCGGAATTCTGAATTAGGAATTCGGAATTAATGTATCGCTTCGCGATACATTTCAATTGATTGAAGCCGACATGTACCTGCGCTTTTTTACCGCTGTTCGCCTTTCTTCAAATTGAAATAACGCGCGAAGCGCGCACCATAATTCCGCATTCCGAATTCCGAATTCCGAATTTACTTATTCCTCCTGAAATGCGTATTCTTCGAAGTCCGGAAGTTCGTCGAGGGTCACGCACAGCTCGCTGTTATAGATATCGTGGAGGTTCTGCCAGCTCGTGTATTTTTCGGAAAGCTCCCCATTGTTGGTTATCATGCAGTTTCCGCTGCCCGCCGAGAACCAGGACCACATTGCGCTGTCGCGGCGCATGTAGTCCGGCGATGGGAGCCTGTCGCAGTTCGTTACCGCAAGCAGCTTCGGAACGTCAGTCATGCCCGCAAGCGCCGAGAACCTCCCTGCAAACGGCGATGGGCTGTTCTCATAGAAGCTCTGCCCGATAACGTCGCAGTAATCCTCGCCCGGGAAATAATCCCCGCTGCTGCCGTTCCACACCCATATAAGGTTGTTCAGCCCGTGGTACTTGTCCATGCGCTGGAACATCAGCTTCCACAGCCACTTGTAGTTTTCCGCGCTGCCGCCCCACCAGTACATGCTGCTGTCGCCGTCTGGTATCGGCTGAAATATTACCGGGATATTCTCGCCGCGGAATTTGTCGAGAACCTCCGCAGCCGCGTCGATATCCTTCAGCAGAAGCACCGTCTGTTCGGAGATAAGCCCGCTTTCCTGGAGAGTTTTCAGCTCCTCGTCGTCCGCCATCGAAATGTCGCGGTCAGTCACCGCGTCGCCGAGTACGAACGTGCTCGTATCAGCGTAGTAATCCGACTTCCCCTCCGGCGCATACCAGTGCCACCCGAAGGAAACTATCCCGCCGTTTCTGCCCCACTCCAGTGCGGCGGCGACCTCGTTATCGGCGTACTCCTTCGTGCCTTCATACTTCGACGGGGTGCAGAACATCAGGTCGCCGGTGCGCATTGCGGGAGTTCTTCCGGTTTCGCGGGTGATGGCGTCTATCTCGGCGTTGGAGCCGGGAGTTACCGTCTGCCCCGCAATAACCCGCTTTCCATAGTTATCGGCAAGGAACTTCTTCAGCCCGAGCGTCACAACGGAGGTCGAGCTTCCAACGCAGGAGCCCGACACGTAATAGCATGACTTCTCCGGCACGGAGGAGCTTTCCACAAGGATATAATCCAGCGCGGCGCTTCCCTGTATCACCTCGAAAGTGAGAATATCCGGACCCGCCGAGAGGTACACGCTGTCCACCGCGAACATGGTGAACTCCGGCGATTCGGAAGCCGGAATATAATACGCGCCCACCGTCTCGTTGACCGTCTTGAGCCGTACCACCGCGCCGCTGTAGGAATGCGCCGCAATTGATATCCGGTAGTGCTGAGATGTGTCTACGGAGACGATGTGCTGGAGCTTCATTCCCTCGTCGAGGACTATGTAACCTTTGCCGTCATGGTCGCCGTCGGTACGGACGTTGCCCGTGAATGTCCCGCCCTCGGCGTTGAGCTTCACTGCGAAATCGCTGTTCTCTAAGGGGTACTGCTTCGCGGGTATCTCGTCGAAAACCTCGGCTGTGTCGGCGGTGCCGGAAGCCTCGGCGGTTCCCGCAGAGGTCTGCGCTGACATATTTCTGTCTGGTATCTCCGCGCAGCCGGTAAGCAGCGCTGCGGCAGCGGCAAGAGCCGCTATCCTCTTGTACTTCATTCTATCACCTGATGATTATTTCGTCGTTAGGGGAGATCGGTTCGCTGATACGCGCCGTCCTGCCGTTTATCGTGACTGTTTCGCACCTTGAGAGCAGCGCCGTCGGGTCGTCCGCGAACGCCGCGAGGATATCAAGGAAAATAGGCTTTACGCCCGGCTGAGTCGGGAACAATACGCGCTCCCCGTTGAACACTATCGGGATACCCGATTCTCCGGACTGCTCCGGCTGTGATTCCGGCGCAGTTTCCGTTTTTTCAGCGTTTTCTGAAATTTCAGTGTTTTCCGCCGGAGCTTCTTCCACGTTCTGAGCGGTTTCCTGGACCCCGAAAACTTCCGGAGCCTGTTCTTCGACAGTTTCCGCAGGCTGCGGCTGAACGAAGGTTATCACATCGTCGTTGGAGAGCCTCGTCTCCGGGGAGACCTCCGCGCCGTTTAGCCGCGCCGCATCAAGCTTTTCCTCCGGTATACCCTCTGCGGAAAGCAGGCTGCGGAGCGTTCCGCGCTTCTGTAGCGTGATAACAGCTCCGTTTTCGATATCCGCGTCCGAGATAGTCGGAATATCGTTCACCAGCAGGTACTCACCCGCCTGGACGCGCTTTCCGTCCAGCGAGACCTCTGCGGTGAACAGCCCGGAAAGCTCAAAGTAGTCGGAAAGGAGCGCTGCGGCGTCCTCGCCGGGCTTTGCGGGAACTACGTTCACCTCGTCGCCCTTGCGCACCGGCGCGTTAAGGGAGCATTCCCTGCCGTTGAGGGATATCTCCGCCGGAACGCTCGCCGTGCCGCGCAGCGTGACGCGCTCGCCGTTCAGGGTAAAGCTGAGCGCCTTCCCCGACCTCGCCATGAGCTGCTCCGGCTTTATGCCGCCGATATTGCAAAGCTCGAACACAGTGAGCCTGCGGGTATCCAGGGCGCGTATTTTCCTGCCGTTCAGCGTGATGGTGGTGAAGTCGTACTTCACGCCCTCGGAAGCGGTCATTGCAATGCCGACGGGAGTTGCATGCTCCGTTCCGATGTGCAGCGTTTTCGGCGCGGTCACGCCGCGTATCATCTCCCGGGAGCCTACGGCTACCCTGCTGCGGTCAAGTCCCAGACCGTCCGCGACAAGCTCCGGCAGACCCGGCAGCAGGCTTCCGCCGCCGACCAGGAACACCGCCTGCGGAGCCGTTCCGTTCGCCCGGAGTATCTCGGAGCAGACGGTATCCGCAAGCTCCTGTTCCGCCGGAAGCAGCAGCCGTGCGACTTCCTCCCGGGTTATAGTGCGGTGGTTGAAAAGAATATCCGTGTACTCGGTCTGCGGGTCAGTGCAGGTCTTGATGCGCTCCGCTTCGTTGAACTCAACGAGAAGCTGCTTCATCAGCGATTCGGTCATTTCGTCGCCGGCTATCGTAGCCATTCCGTAGGCGACTATGCTGCCGTCCCTTGAAGCGGCAACGTCGGAAGTTCCCGCGCCGATATCGCACATCGCAATGTTGATGAGCCTCAATTCCTTCGGAACCACCGCATTTATCGCCGCGATAGGCTCCAGGGTAAGCCCGGCGGTCTCAAGACCCGCCTCGTCGACGGCGGCACAGAGGCTCTCCACCACATACGCGGGAAGGAACGCCGCAATGACCTCCGTAACAAGCTCGCTGCCTCTGTGTCCCTCCGGCTTTGAAACTTTGTAGCCGTCTAGCTCCAGTGAGATCACGCTGTGACCCACGCAGTAGAACGAATTTCCACCGCTGCCGGTGAATTCCTCCTCAGCGGAGCGGACAGCCTCAAGCTCGGCGGCGCGGATATCCTCGGCGGTTATCGACTTCAGCCCGGAAACATCGCAGCTGCTCCTGTGCCGGAGGGTTTTCAGCGCGCGTCCGGCGGCGGCAATGCATACCCGCTGAAGCTTTATGGACTGTCTCCGCTCTAGCGCAGCCCTGACGGATCTCACCACCGCAGCGACCGCGTCGATGTCCTCGATCTGACCGTCGGTCATGGAGCGGCTCTCGTGAGCCTGCGTCTGCATATCTATCAGCCTGTAGGAGTCTGCGGTCTTTTCCGCAAGCACTCCGACAACGGTGCGGGTTCCGATATCAAGCGCGAATATCACGTCCCCCTGCTGCTTCTTTGTGCGGCGGGGAGCCGATTTCTTCGCGGTCTGTGAGGTCTGGGTGCTCTCTGCCTTCTCTGCCTTTGCCGTCTTTGCTGATTTCGCGGTCTTGACCGTCTTATCCGCCTTTGCGGATCTGGCAGAACCAGACGACCTTGCAGACCTGGCAGGCTTTACGGACGCGTCCGTCGCTGCGGTATCTGCGGTATTGATATTTTCGGAGCTTCTGCGGAGGTTCTTTTCTTCCATCATTATGTCCTTGTCGTGGCAGTGCCGCGAAAACCCGCGGTGCCGCCTTAATTAATCCTTTATCCTGAGAGCCTTGCGCAGGTCGCGCACGCCATGCCTGAGAGTCACCACCAGCAGCACGTCGCCGCCGTGGAGCCTTGTCTGTCCGCGGGGTATGAGCGTATGACCGCCGCGGCTGATGCAGACCACGTTGCAGGT
>OGGZ01000707.1_pt1 | contig 34384 bp, 30 predicted proteins | sample 1571371 | NCBI WGS metagenome assembly OGGZ01 (sample SAMEA2582025, study PRJEB24529) | metagenome | biome: Human gut stool | place: China | collected 2011
GACTATCACTTATTTAAGTGATATTGGTTGTCTGGAGATTCAGGGGGCCAGTCTAGGTTCACAGTGGGATACCACCAAAACTTCTCTGATTGATACTCTGAGCATCAACAGTGGTTCAACTGTTAATGTTGCTGATTCAACGCTGATTTCTGACTCTATCTCTCTGACAGGTCTTTCTGCGCTGAACATCAACGAAGATGGTCATGTTGCAACTGATTCACTGACTGTCGACAACAGTACCGTAACCATTTCTGATGAAGTTTCTGCTGGTTGGGCTGTAGGTGATGCTGCTCTGTATGCCAACAACATCAAAGTGACTAACGACGGTATTCTGGATGTAGGTAACACTGCGGCGAATGCTCTGCAGGTTGATAATCTGAACCTGACCAGCACTACTGATACCAGTGGTAACATTCACGCTGGTGTGTTCAACATCGAAAGCAACCGCTTCGTACTTGATGCAGACCTGACCAACGACCGTACCAACGATACTACCAAGTCAAACTACGGTTATGGCTTAATCGCAATGAACTCTGATGGTCACCTGACCATTAACGGTAACGGCGATAACGACAACACTGCTTCTATCGAAGCTGGTCAGAACGAAGTTGATAACAACGGTGACCATGTTGCAGCTGCAACCGGTAACTACAAAGTTCGTATCGACAACGCAACTGGTGCTGGTTCTATCGCTGACTACAACGGCAACGAGCTGATCTACGTCAACGACAAAAACAGCAACGCGACCTTCTCTGCTGCTAACAAAGCTGACCTGGGTGCATACACCTATCAGGCTGAACAGCGCGGTAACACCGTTGTTCTGCAACAGATGGAGCTGACCGACTACGCTAACATGGCGCTGAGCATCCCGTCTGCGAACACCAATATCTGGAACCTGGAACAAGACACCGTTGGTACTCGTCTGACCAACTCTCGTCATGGCCTGGCTGATAACGGCGGCGCATGGGTAAGCTACTTCGGTGGTAACTTCAACGGCGACAACGGCACCATCAACTATGATCAGGATGTTAACGGCATCATGGTCGGTGTTGATACCAAAATTGACGGTAACAACGCTAAGTGGATCGTCGGTGCGGCTGCAGGCTTCGCTAAAGGTGACATGAATGATCGTTCTGGTCAGGTAGATCAAGATAGCCAGACTGCCTACATCTACTCTTCTGCTCACTTCGCGAACAACGTCTTTGTTGATGGTAGCTTGAGCTACTCTCACTTCAACAACGACCTGTCTGCAACCATGAGCAACGGTACTTACGTTGACGGTAGCACCAACTCCGACGCTTGGGGCTTCGGCTTGAAAGCCGGTTACGACTTCAAACTGGGTGATGCTGGTTATGTGACTCCTTACGGCAGCATTTCTGGTCTGTTCCAGTCTGGTGATGACTACCAGCTGAGCAACGACATGAAAGTTGACGGTCAGTCTTACGACAGCATGCGTTATGAACTGGGTGTAGATGCAGGTTATACGTAAGCGTCGTCTGAGTACCGTCTGGTCCCGAATCCAGGATCCTGTAACTTAAGCACCCACTTATTTTGCAGGTGGACACCTCATGCGCGCTAAAGAAAGACTTCCCCGGAAACACTATTCCCCTGAATTCAAAATGGAACTGGTCAGGCTGGCTCTTGAAGAAGAAGGCAGTATTGCCGCACTGGCCCGGAAACATGACGTCAATGATAACCTGCTCTTTAAATGGATAAGGCTCTGGCAGCGTGAAGGGCGGGTCTGTCGGCCCCGAAAAAACTCATCGTCGCTTCCTGCCCTGATACCCGTGCAGCTTCAGGCGGGCTCTTCTCTCCCAACCTTCGAACTACCATCCTGCTCTCCTCCCGCTACCTGCCACATAAAATGTCGGGGAGGAGAAATAACACTGACTCATCCCTCTGCTGAACTCATGAGCACTGTCCTGCGCGAACTGATGCGGGGGCCGGTATGATAAATCTTCCCGCAGGCACAAAAATCTGGCTGGTTGCCGGTATCACCGATATGCGCAACGGCTTCAATGGCCTCGCCGCAAAGGTGCAGACCGCGCTGAAAGATGACCCGATGTCCGGCCACGTCTTCATCTTCCGGGGACGCAGCGGCAGTCAGGTAAAACTGCTCTGGTCCACCGGCGATGGTCTGTGCCTGCTGACAAAGCGACTGGAACGTGGTCGCTTCGCCTGGCCCTCAGCCCGCGATGGCAAAGTGTTCCTGACGCCGGCGCAACTGGCGATGCTGATGGAAGGTATCGACTGGCGACAGCCAAAGCGGTTACTGACATCCCTGACCATGTTGTAGCGCTCTTTATCCTGGTTGTCGCAGAATAAGCCTGGTAAAATACAGGCTTATGAACGACACCTCTTCTGACGACATCCTTCTGCTGAAACAGCGCCTGGCCGAACAGGAAGCGTTGATCCACGCCCTGCAGGAAAAGCTGAGCAACCGGGAACGCGAAATAGACCATCTGCAGGCGCAACTGGATAAGCTGCGCCGGATGAACTTCGGCAGTCGTTCCGAAAAGGTATCCCGCCGTATCGCGCAAATGGAAGCTGACCTGAACCTGCTGCAGCAGGAAAGCGATACGCTGACCGGCCGGGTGGATGACCCGGCAGTGCAGCGCCCGCTGCGTCAGACCCGCACCCGCAAACCGTTCCCTGAGTCACTCCCACGGGATGAGAAGCGGCTGCTGCCGACTGAGCCGTGTTGCCCGGAGTGCGGTGGTTCGCTGAGTTACCTGGGTGAGGATGCCGCCGAACAGCTGGAGCTGATGCGCAGCGCCTTCCGGGTTATCCGGACAGTCCGTGAAAAGCATGCCTGCCGTCGGTGCGATCGCATCGTTCAGGCCCCGGCTCCTTCGCGCCCCATCGAACGGGGGATCGCCGGACCGGGGCTGCTGGCCCGAGTGCTGACCTCAAAGTATGCAGAGCACACACCGCTGTATCGCCAGTCGGAGATCTATGCCCGCCAGGGTGTAGTGTTGAGTCGTTCTGTACTGTCGGGCTGGGTGGATGCGTGTTGTCGTCTGCTGGCACCGCTGGATGAAGCCCTTCAGCACTATGTCCTGACCGACGGCAAACTCCATGCTGACGATACGCCTGTCCCGGTGCTGTTGCCGGGCAATAAGAAGACGAAGACCGGGCGCTTATGGACGTACGTTCGAGACGACCGCAACGCCGGATCAGCGCTGGCCCCCGCAGTGTGGTTCGCTTACAGCCCGGACAGAAAAGGTATCCACCCTCAGACCCATCTTGCAGGCTTCAGTGGCGTACTGCAGGCTGATGCCTACGCCGGGTTCAACGAGCTCTACCGCGACGGCCATATAAAGGAAGCCGCGTGCTGGGCCCATGCCCGCCGAAAAATCCACGATGTTCACGTCCGTACCCCGTCAGCCCTGACGGAGGAGGCGCTGAAACGGATCGGCGAGCTGTATGCCATCGAGTCGGAGCTCAGAGGTAAAAGAGCAGAGGAACGGCAGGCAGTCCGGCACCAAAAAGTGCTGCCGCTGCTGGCGTCACTGGAGGGGTGGCTGCGGGAGAAACAGAAAACCCTCTCAAGGCACTCAGAACTGGCGAAGGCGTTCGGGTATGCGCTGAACCAGTGGCCGGCGCTGATCCGCTATGCAGAAGATGGCTGGGTGGAGGTGGATAATAACATTGCCGAAAACGCCCTACGACGGGTCAGTCTGGGGAGAAAAAACTGGCTGTTCTTCGGCTCGGATCATGGTGGTGAGCGCGGTGCGTCACTGTACAGTCTTATCGGGACGTGCAAATTAAACGGCGTGGATCCGGAACGCTATCTGCATTATGTACTTGATGTCATCGCCGACTGGCCTGTGAACCGGGTGGGTGCTCTGCTCCCGTGGCGGGTTACTCTGCCTGCCTGACCAGCTTCACTTCGTCAATACGGTTCTCACTGCACGCTTACGGTTATACCTTCACCTACAGCGAAGACCAGGCTCTGACTCCGTACTTCAAACTGGCTTACGTCTACGACGACTCTAACAACGATAACGATGTGAACGGTGATTCCATCGATAACGGTACTGAAGGGTCTGCGGTACGTGTTGGTCTGGGTACTCAGTTCAGCTTCACCAAGAACTTCAGCGCCTATACCGATGCTAACTACCTCGGTGGTGGTGACGTAGATCAAGACTGGTCCGCGAACGTGGGTGTTAAATATACCTGGTAATATTCTTCACTCCGAAGAAATTCTGGTAATTTAATCTAAATAATGCCCGTCAAGGATTTGACGGGCATTACTGCAAAGGACGCGCAAATGTTATCTGTAGTTAAACCTCTTCAGGAATTTGGTAAGCTCGATAAATGTTTGTCCAGATACGGTACGCGCTTCGAGTTTAATAATGAAAAGCAAGTTATATTTTCCAGTGATGTCAATAACGAAGATACTTTCGTTATTTTAGAGGGAGTTATCTCTCTGCGTAGAGAAGAAAACGTACTTATCGGTATTACCCAGGCTCCTTATATTATGGGGCTGGCTGATGGTTTAATGAAAAACGATATACCATACAAATTAATATCAGAAGGAAATTGTACGGGATATCATCTACCAGCCAAACAAACCATTACGCTTATTGAACAAAATCAACTCTGGCGAGACGCTTTTTACTGGTTAGCCTGGCAAAATAGAATTCTGGAATTACGTGACGTGCAGCTCATTGGGCATAATTCCTACGAACAAATCCGCGCAACATTATTATCAATGATTGACTGGAATGAAGAATTGCGATCACGTATTGGTGTGATGAATTATATCCATCAACGTACACGCATATCGCGTTCTGTCGTCGCAGAAGTTCTCGCTGCTTTGCGTAAAGGCGGCTATATCGAAATGAATAAAGGCAAACTGGTCGCTATCAACCGTTTGCCTTCAGAGTATTAATCAGGATGCGGGGATAACCAGCGGTTTATTCCCGCTTAGCTCGGTCACCAGGTCATTGATGCCATCGCTCATATTTTTAAAGCGCGTCAACGGCGAACGAGTGACCACCACAAACGCGCCAATATTCTTCTGCGGGATCATCGCCATATAGGTAATGAAACCGCCACCACCACCTGTCTTCTGAATAATCCCCGGACGACCCTCTTTCGGGGCCATATATACCCAGCCTAAACCAAGCGCATCCGCTTTGCCGGGGACATCCATGCCAATCACTTTCGTAAACTGCGCGCGCTGATAAATCAACGTCTGCATGCGATCTGCCTGGTTACTGCGCTGATAAAAATCAGATGACAAATACTGCTGCATCCAGCGCATCATATCGCCAGGCGTGGAATAGACGCCGCCGCTGCCAATTGCCGCCAGCGTGTTATTGCATGGACTGGCACCGCGCTCTGCAACCATTAAACGGCGGCACTGATCCGGTGAGGGGGTGTAGGTGGTGTCTTTCATCCCCAATGGACGGGTAATCTGCTCTTCAAACAACTGGGTATAAGGCTTGCCGGACGCATTCGCCAGTGCATCTGCCAGCAGATCGAACGCAAGGTTAGAGTACGCCGCCTGACTGCCTGGCGCGGCTTTCAGCTTCGCCGTAGAAAGGTATTTCCAGCGTTGCTCGCGCGTTGGCCAGACAAACACCGGACGATGTGCCGCACCACCGGGCTGTTCACGGGGCAGGGCGCTGGTATGGGTTGCCAGATTGACCAGCGTAATGGGCGTCCCATTGTAGGTTGGTACGCGTGTGCCTGGCGGAGCATATTTACTTAGCGGATCGTTTAACTTCACGGTCCCCTGGTCGAGCAATTTCACCAGCATCTCACTGGTCATTAGCTTGGTGAGAGAAGCAATACGCACGACCGAATCCAGCTGCGGGCGAACGTTATTACCAGGTCGCGTTTCGCCATAACTACGAAAGACGCGCTGGTTACCGTCGATAACAACCAGCGCCATCCCCGTGGCACCGCTGCCGTAAAAAATATGATCGGCATAACGATCGACAATATCAGAGGCAAACTCCGGTTCAGTGATCGGCTGCGCCGCATGGACGGAGGTCAATGACGCCGCACACAGCACGGCAGAAAAAAGCAGACTACGTTTCAACGGTGGTGTCCATAGATTGAATGAAGGTAACTGAGCGTATTTATACTACTCATTGATAGATTGCAAAGGGCGAATTAGTGCAATAATAGTGTTAAAAACGTAACGGCGCGTAAACACGATCTTTTTCCTGCTCACCAATGCCTGCATTTGTGATCCTGCGCGTGTTAATCCGCTTATGTAAACAATCTTTGGTTTGTGAAATCCGTCGAAACAATTCTTATGGTCAGGCTGGCGAACTAAGCGCCTTGCTATGGGTCACAATGGGCGGTTTCATTTGGCTGACGCTTTGTAGCGGTCATGCGGTTAATACACAGCAGTTGTTAAAACGATAAGAAGTTAGCAGGAGTGCATATGTTTAAGTCTTTTTTCCCAAAGCCGGGAACGTTTTTTCTCTCGGCCTTTGTTTGGGCATTGATTGCCGTTATCTTCTGGCAAGCCGGTGGGGGTGACTGGGTGGCGCGTATCACCGGCGCTTCCGGGCAGATCCCGATTAGCGCCGCGCGTTTCTGGTCGTTGGATTTCCTGATTTTTTACGCTTACTACATTGTTTGCGTAGGACTTTTTGCATTGTTCTGGTTTATCTACAGCCCACACCGTTGGCAATACTGGTCAATACTCGGTACTGCACTGATCATCTTCGTCACCTGGTTTTTGGTGGAAGTCGGGGTCGCCGTCAACGCCTGGTATGCACCGTTCTATGATCTGATTCAAACCGCGCTAAGTTCGCCGCATAAAGTCACTATCGAACAATTTTACCGCGAAGTGGGCGTCTTTCTGGGGATTGCGCTGATCGCGGTGGTGATCAGTGTACTGAACAACTTCTTTGTCAGTCACTACGTGTTCCGCTGGCGTACGGCGATGAACGAATATTACATGGCGAACTGGCAACAACTGCGTCATATCGAAGGTGCCGCACAGCGTGTGCAGGAAGACACCATGCGTTTTGCTTCAACGCTGGAGAATATGGGCGTCAGTTTTATCAACGCCATCATGACGTTGATCGCCTTCCTGCCGGTGCTGGTAACGCTCTCCGCGCATGTGCCGGAGCTGCCGATTATCGGGCACATTCCGTATGGTCTGGTGATTGCCGCTATCGTCTGGTCGCTGATGGGGACCGGATTGCTGGCAGTGGTAGGGATCAAACTGCCGGGGCTGGAGTTTAAAAACCAGCGAGTAGAGGCCGCCTACCGTAAAGAGCTGGTTTATGGTGAAGACGATGCCACGCGCGCGACGCCGCCTACGGTACGCGAGCTGTTTAGCGCCGTACGGAAAAACTATTTTCGCCTCTATTTTCACTATATGTCAACATCGCCCGCATTCTCTATTTGCAGGTCGATAACGTTTTCGGTTTGTTCTTGCTGTTTCCGTCAATTGTTGCCGGTACGATTACGCTCGGCCTGATGACGCAGATTACCAACGTTTTTGGTCAGGTTCGCGGTGCTTTCCAGTACCTGATTAACTCATGGACCACACTGGTTGAGTTGATGTCTATCTACAAACGTCTGCGCAGCTTTGAACATGAGCTGGATGGTGACAAAATTCAGGAAGTAACCCATACCTTGAGCTAAAAAGGAGAAGTAATGTCGCGCGTCAATCATCTATCTTCGCTGTCATTGTTGGCGGTTCTGGTTTTAGCGGGGTGTAGTAGTCAGGCTCCGCAACCGTTGAAAAAGGGCGAAAAAGCGATAGATGTGGCGAGCGTCGTGCGGCAGAAGATGCCTGCGAGCGTGAAAGACCGCGATGCCTGGGCGAAAGATCTCGCCACCACCTTTGAAAGTCAGGGGCTGGCACCGACGCTGGAAAACGTCTGCTCGGTGCTGGCGGTGGCGCAGCAGGAGTCAAATTATCAGGCAGATCCGGCCGTTCCGGGCTTAAGCAAGATCGCCTGGCAAGAGATTGACCGTCGTGCTGAACGGATGCACATTCCTGCTTTTCTGGTTCATACCGCGCTAAAAATCAAATCGCCAAACGGCAAAAGTTATAGCGAACGGTTAGATTCGGTGCGTACAGAAAAGCAATTGAGCGCGATTTTTGACGATCTGATCAGCATGGTACCAATGGGGCAGACGCTGTTTGGTTCGCTTAATCCGGTGCGCACCGGTGGGCCGATGCAGGTCAGCATTGCTTTTGCCGAACAGCATACCAAAGGGTATCCGTGGAAAATGGACGGTACAGTTCGTCAGGAAGTCTTCAGTCGCCGCGGCGGGTTGTGGTTTGGTACTTACCATTTACTGAATTATCCCGCCAGCTATAGCGCACCGATATACCGCTTTGCTGATTTTAACGCTGGCTGGTACGCCAGCCGTAATGCCGCGTTTCAGAACGCAGTCAGTAAGGCCAGCGGCGTGAAGCTGGCACTGGACGGTGATTTAATTCGTTACGACAGTAAAGAACCCGGGAAAACCGAACTGGCAACGCGCAAACTGGCGGGAAAACTGGGGATGAGCGACAGCGAAATTCGCCGTCAGTTAGAGAAAGGTGACAGCTTCTCTTTTGAGGAGACGGCGCTGTACAAGAAAGTTTATCAACTTGCCGAAGCGAAAACGGGTAAATCACTACCCCGCGAAATGTTGCCTGGCATTCAACTGGAAAGCCCGAAAATCACCCGCAACCTGACTACGGCCTGGTTTGCGAAGCGCGTAGACGAACGGCGGGCGCGTTGTATGAAACAGTGATCAAACAGGAATGTCATGCCAGATAAGGCGTTTTAGGCCGTATCTGGCAACGTAAATCTTACTGGCGGCGATGTCGCCAGTGCAGCCATAGCGCCACCACTGCAAAAATGAGGCAGCCTACTAAAAACGGGATCAGCCCGAAAATGGTGCCGACACCTAAACCAATTTCCACCCGTGGGCGACCTGTTTCCTGGACCTGCATTAAACGCTCATAGACGCCGGGCGCATGCACTAACAGGTTCAGCAATTGCGCCCCAGCCCAAAAGCAAAACAGCACAAACAACGCATAGGCAATGTTGCCAGGCGTTGAAGAGGCATTGCGATATTTTCCGCTAAACAGCGATTTTGACAGGGTGAAATCAGCCATAAAAACCTCCGGAAGTCATCTGCTTCTCTTCTGGTGTGATACCAGCGGCTTATGGCAAGTCTGACAGGTCATTTAGATTGTCAATATCAGAATCATGGTAAATTGATGTTGGGAATATTCCCGAAGCGTGAATCTTCGTTGTGAGTCACAAAATGGCAACCTTAAGTTAAATTTATTAACAATTACGAAAATGTTGTCTACACCACAGACGGTTGTTACAGAATATGCAAGGATGTTGTTTTTCGTTAACGGAGCTGCCATGAATCTGCCTGTAAAAATCCGCCGTGACTGGCACTACTATGCGTTCGCCATTGGCCTTATATTCATTCTTAATGGCGTGGTGGGGCTACTGGGATTTGAAGCAAAAGGTTGGCAGACCTATGCCGTCGGTCTGGTGACGTGGGTGATTAGTTTCTGGCTGGCGGGGCTGATTATTCGTCGTCGCGATGAAGAAACTGAAAACGCCCAATAAGAATATTATCGGGCGTTAAAATATTACATTGTGGTTTTCAATGCGTTATCCGCAGCGTGACGCTCCAGCGCCAGTTCAATCAAACGTGTGATCAGATCGGTGTAACCGAGACCGCTGGCTTGCCACAGCTTCGGATACATACTGATGTTGGTGAAGCCAGGCAGTGTGTTGATCTCGTTGATCACCACTTCGTTCTCTGGGGTTAAAAACACGTCTACACGCGCCATGCCTGCGCATCCCAACGTTTGATAAGCCTGAACGGCAATCGCCCGGATCTTATCGTTGATTTCTGGCGCAATGGCTGCCGGAACTACCACTTTCGCGCCATCTTCGTCAATGTACTTGGTGTCGTAGGCATAGAAGTCGCTGGTGAGTACGATCTCGCCACAGGTGCTGGCTTGCGGGTTGTCGTTGCCCAGAACTGCGCATTCGATCTCACGACCTTTGATCCCTTGCTCAACGATCACTTTATGATCGAATTCGAACGCCAGATCGACGGCAATTGCGTACTGTTCTTCACTGGTTACTTTGCTGACACCAACAGAAGAGCCCTGATTAGCCGGTTTTACAAACAGTGGTAACCCCAGTTTAGACTCCACTTCGGCAAAACTAATGTTGTGACGATTGGCGCGCGTCAGGGTAATAAATGGCGCAATGTTCAGCCCGGCATCGCGCAGCAGACGTTTGGTAACATCTTTATCCATACAGGCTGCTGAAGCCAGAACATCAGAACCTACAAACGGTAAATTGGCGACCCGCAGCATTCCCTGCAAGGAACCATCTTCGCCCAGCGTACCGTGGACAATCGGGAAAATGACATCCACCGTCGGCAACGGCTGACCGTTTTGCGCGTCGATAAGCTGACGCTCATGTTTACCTGGCACCTGCGCAAGGCTGGTCGCCGAAGGGCGCAACGCAATATGGGCAGGATCGTCTGCATTTAGCAGATAATTGCTGGCATCGCTGACGTGCCATTGCCCTTGTTTATCAATGCCCAGCAGCACAACGTCGAAGCGACTTTTATCAATGGCATCGACAATGTTTTTTGCCGATTGCAGAGACACTTCATGTTCCGCTGATTTACCACCAAAAACGATTCCTACCCGCAGTTTTTCCATCTTAAAAACCTATCCCGTCTAACACAAAGTGCATACATTACCACGACAAAACGGGGGATTCGCGGCCTTCTGAAAGATTGTTGCAATCTTCTGCTGACAAAGCGTGCAACGTACTGGTGAAGAAAGTGCGTTATCTCAAAGATGTGCGCAAGATCACAAAAATGATGAACGGGAAGCTAATTTATTCCTGGCTTAAATGGCCATGCGGTGAGTTTTTTTCTCTTAATTATAAGTTAACGAAGAGAATATATTTCATAACTTTTATTTATAATAAAAGTTGATAATTAAAAGCCTATGTTTTGTGTGGGTAATTATTTAAATATGAGAAACGTTTCGCTGGTAATCAAACAAAAAATATTTGCGCAAAGTATTTCCTTTGTCATAAAAATAATACTTCCAGACACTATGAAGTTGTGAAACATAATGTTAACTTCTCCATACTTTGGATAAGGAAATACAGACATGAAAAATCTCATTGCTGAGTTGTTATTTAAGCTTGCCCAAAAAGAAGAAGAGTCGAAAGAACTGTGTGCGCAGGTAGAAGCTTTGGAGATTATCGTCACTGCAATGCTTCGCAATATGGCGCAAAATGACCAACAGCGGTTGATTGATCAGGTAGAGGGGGCGCTGTACGAGGTAAAGCCCGATGCCAGCATTCCTGACGACGATACGGAGCTGCTGCGCGATTACGTAAAGAAGTTATTGAAGCATCCTCGTCAGTAAAAAGTTAATCTTTTCAACAGCTGTCATAAAGTTGTCACGGCCGAGACTTATAGTCGCTTTGTTTTTATTTTTTAATGTATTTGTACATGGAGAAAATAAAGTGAAACAAAGCACTATTGCACTGGCACTCTTACCGTTACTGTTTACCCCTGTGACAAAAGCCCGGACACCAGAAATGCCTGTTCTGGAAAACCGGGCTGCTCAGGGCGATATTACTGCACCCGGCGGTGCTCGCCGCTTAACGGGTGATCAGACCGCCGCTCTGCGTGATTCTCTTAGCGATAAACCTGCAAAAAATATTATTTTGCTGATTGGCGATGGGATGGGGGATTCGGAAATTACTGCCGCACGTAATTATGCCGAAGGTGCGGGCGGCTTTTTTAAAGGTATCGATGCCTTACCGCTTACCGGGCAATACACTCACTATGCGCTGAATAAAAAAACCGGCAAACCGGACTACGTCACCGACTCGGCTGCATCAGCAACCGCCTGGTCAACCGGTGTCAAAACCTATAACGGCGCGCTGGGCGTCGATATTCACGAAAAAGATCACCCAACGATTCTGGAAATGGCAAAAGCCGCAGGTCTGGCGACCGGTAACGTTTCTACCGCAGAGTTGCAGGATGCCACGCCCGCTGCGCTGGTGGCGCATGTGACCTCGCGCAAATGCTACGGTCCGAGCGCGACCAGTGAAAAATGTCCGGGTAACGCTCTGGAAAAAGGCGGAAAAGGATCGATTACCGAACAGCTGCTTAACGCTCGTGCCGACGTTACGCTTGGCGGCGGCGCAAAAACCTTTGCTGAAACGGCAACCGCTGGTGAATGGCAGGGAAAAACGCTGCGTGAACAGGCACAGGCGCGTGGTTATCAGTTGGTGAACGATGCTGCCTCACTGAATTCGGTGACGGAAGCGAATCAGCAAAAACCCCTGCTTGGCCTGTTTGCTGACGGCAATATGCCAGTGCGCTGGCTAGGGCCGAAAGCAACGTACCACGGCAATATCGATAAGCCCGCAGTCACCTGTACGCCTAATCCGCAACGTAATGACAGTGTACCAACCCTGGCACAGATGACCGACAAAGCCATTGAATTGTTGAGTAAAAATGAGAAAGGATTTTTCCTGCAAGTTGAAGGTGCGTCAATCGATAAACAGGATCACGCTGCGAATCCTTGTGGGCAAATTGGCGAGACGGTCGATCTCGATGAAGCCGTACAACGGGCGCTGGAATTCGCTAAAAAGGAGGGTAACACGCTGGTCATAGTCACCGCTGATCACGCCCACGCCAGCCAGGTTGTTGCGCCGGATACCAAAGCGCCGGGCCTCACTCAGGCGCTAAATACTAAAGATGGCGCAGTGATGGTGATGAGTTACGGGAATTCCGAAGAGGATTCACAAGAACATACCGGCAGTCAGTTGCGTATTGCGGCGTATGGCCCGCATGCCGCCAATGTTGTTGGACTGACCGACCAGACCGATCTCTTCTACACCATGAAAGCCGCTCTGGGGCTGAAATAAAACCGCGCCCGGCAGTGAATTTTCGCTGCCGGGTGGTTTTTTTGCTGTTAGCAACCAGACTTAATGGCAGATCACGGGCGCAAACGCTCATGGTTAAAACATGAAGAGGGATGGTGCTATGAAAATAACATTACTGGTTACCTTGCTTTTTGGTCTGGTTTTTTTAACCACCGTCGGCGCTGCCGAGAGAACCTTAACCCCACAACAACAGCGTATGACCTCCTGTAATCAGCAGGCGACGGCGCAGGCGTTGAAAGGGGATGCTCGTAAGACCTACATGAGTGATTGCCTGAAGAACAGCAAGTCTGCGCCTGGTGAAAAAAATTTGACGCCACAGCAGCAAAAGATGCGCGAATGTAATAATCAAGCAACGCAACAATCTCTGAAAGGTGATGATCGTAATAAGTTTATGAGTGCCTGCCTCAAGAAAGCCGCCTGATACCTGATAGTGCTAACGGGTGAGCTACGAAAGTGGCTCACCCGAAATTTCATACTTCTGCCTTTAGCCCCGTCTCTATAATTTGGGAAAATTGTTTCTGAATGTTCCCAAAAATAATGAATGATGAAAACTTTTTCAAAAAAGCGGCGGCGCATGGGGAGGAACCTCCTTTAACTCCTCAAAACGAACATCAGCGGTCCGGGCTGCGCTTCGCCCGTCGCGTCAGACTACCCCGTGCGGTTGGCCTGGCTGGCATGTTCTTACCGATTGCTTCAACGCTGGTTTCGCACCCGCCGCCGGGCTGGTGGTGGCTGGTGTTGGTCGGCTGGGCGTTCGTCTGGCCGCATTTAGCCTGGCAGATAGCGAGCAGGGCCGTCGATCCGCTTAGCCGGGAAATTTACAACTTAAAAACCGATGCAGTATTAGCGGGAATGTGGGTAGGCGTAATGGGCGTAAACGTGCTGCCTTCCACCGCGATGTTGATGATTATGTGTCTGAATTTGATGGGGGCAGGCGGCCCCCGTCTGTTTGTCGCGGGTCTGGTGTTGATGGTGGTTTCCTGCCTTGTCACCCTCGAACTGACGGGCATCACCGTGTCGTTCAATAGTGCGCCGCTGGAATGGTGGCTCTCCCTTCCCATTATTGTCGTTTATCCTCTGCTGTTTGGCTGGGTCAGCTACCAGACGGCGACTAAACTGGCGGAACATAAACGCAGGTTGCAGGTCATGAGTACCCGCGACGGTATGACGGGCGTGTATAACCGACGTCATTGGGAAACTATGTTACGCAATGAATTTGATAACTGTCGGCGGCATAATCGCGATGCGACATTACTGATTATCGATATCGACCATTTCAAGAGCATCAACGATACCTGGGGCCACGATGTGGGCGATGAAGCGATTGTGGCGCTTACCCGACAGTTACAAATAACCCTGCGCGGTAGCGATGTGATTGGTCGGTTTGGCGGCGATGAGTTTGCGGTAATCATGTCCGGTACACCAGCTGAGAGCGCCATTACCGCCATGTTACGGGTGCATGAAGGGCTAAACACGTTACGTTTGCCGAATACGCCACAGGTAACATTACGGATTAGTGTGGGGGTTGCGCCGCTGAATCCACAAATGAGTCACTATCGCGAGTGGTTGAAATCGGCAGATTTGGCGCTCTACAAAGCAAAGAAAGCCGGACGTAACCGCACCGAAGTGGCGGCCTGACGTCCGGCAAAAATCATCAGGATTTGCTGAGTTTTTCTGATTTTTCCATACACTTCGTCATCGCTTCGATCACTGCGGCACGGAAGCCTTTCTCTTCCAGTACGCGTACCGCTTCAATGGTGGTGCCTCCCGGTGAGCAGACCATATCTTTCAGTGCCCCCGGATGTTCTCCCGTTTCCAGCACCATTTTTGCGGAACCCATTACCGCCTGAGCGGCAAATTTATACGCCTGGGCGCGTGGCATCCCGCCCAGCACGGCGGCGTCGGCCATCGCTTCGATAAACATAAATACGTAGGCTGGCGAAGAACCGCTCACACCGACCACCGGGTGGATCATCGGCTCAGCAATTACTTCCGCTTCGCCAAAGCAGCGGAAAATATTCAGCACATCAGCGGTATCTTCGGGGGTTACCAGCGCGTTTGGCGTTACGGAGGTCATCCCGGCATTAACCAGCGCGGGAGTGTTCGGCATGGCGCGGATAATTTTCCGGTCATGGCCCAGCGCGCGGGCAAGCTGGTCGAGCGTGACACCTGCAGCAATAGAAACGACCAGAGAGTCTTTATTCAGGCTGGAGGTGATTTCGCTAAGCACTTTAATCATGATGCCAGGTTTAACGGCAGCAAAAATGATGTCGGCGATTTGCGCCACTTCTTGCGCCGATTCTGCGGCGTTGATGCCGAACTGGTCATGCAGGGCGGCGACTTTATCCGGGGAGGGGGTATATACCCAGATTTGCCCTGGAAGCACCTGACCGCTGGCAATCAGACCGCCGAGAATGGCTTTTCCCATATTGCCGCAGCCAATAAAACCGATTTTCTTTTCCATTGCCTCACTCCTGCCGTGAAATTCATTGTTTTGATAATCGCTGGCAGAAGCATAAACAGAACTATGCCGGAAGGCAAAAGCGCGACACAATAGAGGATTACCCAACAAAGGATGACTTTATGACAATTTGGGTGGATGCCGACGCGTGTCCCAATGTAATTAAAGAGATTTTGTATCGCGCGGCGGAACGTATGCAGATGCCGCTGGTACTGGTAGCAAACCAGAGTTTACGCGTGCCGCCATCGCGATTTATTCGTACGCTGCGCGTCGCGGCAGGTTTCGACGTTGCCGATAACGAAATTGTCCGGCAGTGTGAAGCGGGCGATTTGGTGATCACCGCAGATATACCTTTGGCTGCTGAAGCCATCGAGAAAGGCGCTGCGGCGATTAATCCGCGCGGCGAACGTTACACGCCAGCGACCATTCGTGAGCGCCTGACGATGCGCGATTTTATGGATACCTTACGTGCCAGTGGGATCCAGACCGGCGGACCAGATAGTCTTTCACAACGTGACCGCCAGGCCTTTGCTGCGGAGCTGGAGAAATGGTGGCTGGAAGTGCAACGTAGTCGCGGCCAAATGTAATTTATTATTTACACTTCATTCTTGAATATTTATTGGTATAGTAAGGGGTGTATTGAGATTTTCACTTTAAGTGGAATTTTTCCTTTACAATCGAAATTGTACTAGTTTGATGGTATGATCGCTATTCTCATGACACCGGCTTTCGCCGCATTGCGACCTATTGGGGAAAACCCACGATGACACAACCTCTTTTTCTGATCGGGCCTCGGGGCTGTGGTAAAACAACGGTCGGAATGGCCCTTGCCGATTCGCTTAACCGTCGGTTTGTCGATACCGATCAGTGGTTGCAATCACAGCTCAATATGACGGTCGCGGAGATCGTCGAAAGGGAAGAGTGGGCGGGATTTCGCGCCAGAGAAACGGCGGCGCTGGAAGCGGTAACTGCGCCATCCACCGTTATCGCTACAGGCGGCGGCATTATTCTGACGGAATTTAATCGTCACTTCATGCAAAATAACGGGATCGTGGTTTATTTGTGTGCGCCAGTATCAGTCCTGGTTAACCGACTGCAAGCTGCACCGGAAGAAGATTTACGGCCAACCTTAACGGGAAAACCGCTGAGCGAAGAAGTTCAGGAAGTGCTGGAAGAACGCGATGCGCTATATCGCGAAGTTGCGCATATTATCATCGACGCAACAAACGAACCCAGCCAGGTGATTTCTGAAATTCGTAGCGCCCTGGCACAGACGATCAATTGTTGATTTTCGAGCGCCTATACTTAACGTTCATCCCGTGAAATAAGGAAGAACGATGCCAACGAAACCGCCTTATCCTCGTGAAGCATATATAGTGACGATTGAAAAAGGAAAACCAGGACAGACGGTAACCTGGTACCAACTCAGAGCCGATCATCCTAAACCAGACTCGTTGATCAGTGAACATCCGACCGCTCAGGAAGCGATGGATGCGAAAAAACGCTATGAGGACCCTGACAAAGAGTGACCGCATCAGACTGCTCGGAAGGGATTCTGAGTGCCACTACAAGGGATCTGCGTCACATTTTTCATAATTCATGTTTTTCTAATAATTAGAATATTAAACAATAACAATCCATTACTGGAATCATTTGGAATCTTTACATTATGCCGTGCACGTCTGCTGCTACGCTTTTTGTCATTTGTAGCACAAGTAAGTGTCAGCAGTGGTGCTTCACACTTGCCCGGTAATTAACGACGAAAGAAAAGTAAGGTGGATGAACAATGAGTGCGTCGTTGGCGATCCTGACCATCGGCATTGTACCTATGCAGGAAGTTTTGCCGCTCCTGACGGAATACATTGACGAAGATAATATTTCCCATCATAGCCTGCTGGGGAAGTTAAGTCGTGAAGAAGTGATGGCGGAGTACGCGCCAGAAGCAGGCGAAGACACCATTCTCACATTATTAAATGACAACCAGCTGGCCCATGTTTCGCGTCGCAAAGTGGAGCGTGACCTGCAAGGTGTGGTTGAAGTGCTCGATAATCAGGGTTATGACGTCATTTTATTAATGAGTACAGCAAACATTAGTAGTATGACTGCGCGTAATACGATCTTTCTTGAGCCGTCGCGAATATTGCCTCCACTGGTTTCCTCTATTGTTGAAGATCATCAGGTGGGGGTTATCGTTCCGGTTGAGGAGATGCTGCCCGTTCAGGCGCAAAAATGGCAAATTTTGCAGAAATCGCCGGTATTTTCATTGGGTAACCCCATTCATGATTCAGAACAAAAAATCATTGATGCCGGGAAAGAATTACTGGCAAAAGGGGCTGATGTCATCATGCTGGATTGTTTAGGATTTCACCAACGTCATCGCGATTTACTGCAAAAACAGCTCGATGTTCCTGTCTTGCTGTCTAACGTATTGATTGCACGGCTGGCTGCGGAATTACTGGTGTAATTTTGCGTGACAGCCAGCGCCTCTGGCCCCTATAGTGAAGTAGATGTTCAACTACCAAACAGGGCCAGTTTATGCTTCAAAGTAATGAGTACTTTTCCGGCAAAGTGAAATCAATCGGCTTTTCCAGCAGCAGCACTGGTCGCGCCAGCGTGGGTGTTATGGTTGAAGGCGAATACACCTTCAGCACCGCTGAGCCGGAAGAGATGACGGTAATCAGTGGCGCGCTGAATGTGTTACTGCCTGACGCGACCGACTGGCAGGTGTATGAAGCCGGTTCGGTGTTTAATGTTCCCGGTCACAGTGAGTTTCATCTGCAAGTTGCCGAACCCACCTCTTATCTGTGCCGCTATCTGTAATTCCTCGCCTTCCCCTTGAACGGGAGGGCATTTTTCTGAAATATCCTTTCTTTAACCCATAATAATATTTCCTTTGCTGCGATTTTTTCAATTTCCGATATATTCATAATTTATCAAGGTTGATATAAATATCAGTGAAGATCTCCAGATATTGTTGCGGAACTGGCTACGATAAAAGATAAATCAGATGATGAATGGTGGCGTGCATTGCTGCAAAGTCGCAATGATCATTTACGCCAAACGGCATTGCGCAACGCACATACCCCGGCGTTGTTGTTAACGACATTGACTGAGCCTCAGGATCGGTCGCTGGCTATTAATAATCCACAGCTGGCTGCCGATGTGAAAACGGCGTGGTTAAAAGAGGATCCATCATTACTCTTATTTGTCGAACAACCCGATCTTTCGCTGTTACGTGATTTAGTGAAAACCGGGGCAACGCGGAAAATTCGCAGTGAAGCGCGTCACCGGCTTGAGGAAAAACAATGACACAACGTCCATGGAGCAAGTTACAGCGTAAAACGCATAATATTGCTGCGCTAAAAATTATTGCTCGCCGTAGCGAATAATTATATGCCTGGTGTGGCTTCGTACGCCGGATAAGACGCGGCAGGAGTCTCATCCGGCATTAAAGGAAAATCAGCAATTAACGTTGTGCTTCGCCACCTAATCCTTCAATCAGGTTTTGAATTAACGCTGCCAGTTCACCAGTCATCAGGATGAAATCGGCATCAAAACGCTGGGCGAAATCTTCACGGTCGATATCTTCGTTTTGATCGCGCAGCTCGTCGCAGAACTTCAGACGCTTGAGCGAACCATCGTCGCACATCACAAACTGAATGCGCTGCTGCCAGTCGAGCGCCAGTTTAGTCACCACTTTTCCGGCTTCAATGTGATTGGTGATCTCTTCGCTGGTCAGATCTTGTTTCTTCGCGCGGATCACGCCGCCATCTTCCAGCAACGATTTCAGCTCGGCTTCATCAAGCAGCTGGAAGCCCTGTGCCGCACTACCGGAGCGAACCCATTCGGTCAGCGTCAGTTCAATCGGGTTTTCCATGCTCAATGGTACAACCGGTAACGACCCCAGGCTTTTACGCAGTAATGCCAGCGTATCTTCCGCTTTTTTGGCACTGGCGCAGTCCACCATAATCAAACCGTTAACCGTGTCGATCCACATCATTGTCTGGCTAAAACGGCTGAAAGCACGCGGCAGCAGAGAGTGCAGCACTTCGTCTTTCAGCGAATCTTTTTCGGTTTTCTTCAGCTTACGCGCCTGTTCCGCTTCCAGTTTGGCGATTTTCGCTTCCAGCGCCTGTTTAATCACCGGAGACGGGAGAATTTTTTCTTCTTTGCGCGCGCAGATAACAATTTGACCATTGGCAACGTGCGTTAACGCATCGCTGTGCGATCCCATCGGAGGAACCCAGCCCATCTTCGCCATGTCCTGGCTGCCGCATGGGGTAAATGCCATCGAGGCTAGCTGTTTTTCCATCTCTTCTGCACGCAGCGAAATCTCGCGGCTAAGACGGTAAACCATTAAATTTTTGAACCACAGCATGATAATTTCCACGGCCTTGTCGTTAAATTTAGCGGGCATGATAACGAATTGTCGGCGGCCTTGCATTGCCAATCCGGTTGTCCGTCTCTACGCTATTGATATTGAAAAAAATAAGGAGAGTACAGTGCGTATAGGTATCGATTTAGGCGGCACCAAAACTGAAGTTATTGCACTGGGCGATGCAGGGGAGCAGTTGTACCGCCATCGTCTGCCCACGCCGCGTGATGATTACCGGCAGACTATTGAAACGATCGCCACGTTGGTTGATATGGCGGAGCAGGCGACAGGGCAGCGCGGAACGGTAGGTATGGGCATTCCAGGTTCGATTTCGCCCTACACCGGTGTGGTGAAGAATGCCAATTCAACCTGGCTCAACGGTCAGCCATTCGATAAAGACTTAAGCGCGAGGTTGCAGCGGGAAGTGCGGCTGGCAAATGATGCCAACTGTCTGGCGGTTTCAGAAGCAGTAGATGGCGCGGCAGCGGGAGCACAGACGGTATTTGCCGTGATTATCGGCACGGGATGCGGCGCGGGCGTGGCATTCAATGGGCGGGCGCATATCGGCGGCAATGGCACGGCAGGTGAGTGGGGACACAATCCGCTACCGTGGATGGACGAAGACGAACTGCGTTATCGCGAGGAAGTCCCTTGTTATTGCGGTAAACAAGGTTGTATTGAAACCTTTATTTCGGGCACGGGATTCGCGACGGATTATCGTCGTTTGAGCGGACATGCGCTGAAAGGCAGTGAAATTATCCGCCTGGTTGAAGAAAGCGATCCGGTAGCGGAACTGGCATTGCGTCGCTACGAGCTGCGGCTGGCAAAATCGCTGGCACATGTCGTGAATATTCTCGATCCGGATGTGATTGTCCTGGGGGGCGGGATGAGCAATGTAGACCGTTTATATCAAACGGTTGGGCAGTTGATTAAACAATTTGTCTTCGGCGGCGAATGTGAAACGCCGGTGCGTAAGGCGAAGCACGGTGATTCCAGCGGCGTACGCGGCGCTGCGTGGTTATGGCCACAAGAGTAAAAAACGTAGGCAATTGGCGCATCATGCCTGATGCGACGCTTGCCGCGTCTTATCAGGCCTACAAAATGTGCCAGAACCGCGTAGGGCGGATAAGGCGTTCACGCCGCATCCGGCAATAAGCAACGCGCACCGTGACAGTAATCTACCCCAGTGGTTTCGCCAGCACCGGACTATCCGCCGCTTGCTGGCGCTTATAGCGACCATACAGCAGCAACGATGACATCGCAGCAAACGAAAGCAGGGCGGCAGGCAGCGCCACGTAATTATATGCCAGCCCCAGCGTCAGCATCATACCTCCGCAATATGCTCCGACGGCGCTACCGAGGTTAAACGCTATTTGCCCACCTGCGGCACCTAATAACTCTCCGCCTTTGGCATTTTGCAGTAATAATATTTGCAGAGGTGCTGAAAGGGCAAATAATCCCGCGCAACAAATAAAAGCAAAAATAAGCGACGTTGTTTTCATGCCGCCGCAGAAAAAGAGCATCAGCAGTGCCAGTACAATGATAAAGTCAGTCACTGCTGCAATGCGCAGTGGTGAATAACGTCCTGAAATCCTGCCACTTAGCATATTTCCCAACACCATCCCTAGCCCAACTAACATCATAATAAAGGTCATCGCCGTTTCCGAAAAACCGGAAATAAACATCATGTATGGCTTTACGTAGCTGAACCAGGCAAACACACCTGCGTTGCCAAACATCGTGGCGGCGAAAATTAACCACGGGGCCGGGCTGCGTAAAAAGTGAAATTGTTCGCGCAGCTTTCCTTTCGCCTCGTCGCGAATATCCGGCACCCAAAAATAGACCGATGCCATCACCGCAATATTAAAAACAGCGATCAATAAAAAGGTGTAACGCCAGCTAAATTCCTGACTTAAATACGTTCCCAGCGGAATGCCCAGCAAATTGGCGACTGTCATCCCGGAAACCATCCCCGCCACGGCGGCGGTGACTTTTCCGGGTTTGATAATTTTTGATAACACGATCGCGCCGACGCCAAAAAATGCGCCATGCGGAAAGCCGGAAACCAGGCGACCAATGGCAAGCATCAGGTAAGACGAAGAGAGCGTGAACATGGCGTTGCCAATGACGCACAACGCCACCAGAAACAACAAGATATGTTTGAGTGAGTAGCGGCTGGAAAAGAGTGCGATGATTGGCGCACCGACCACCACTCCCAGCGCATAATACGAGATCATATGCCCGGCAGCAGGAATCGAAATTCCTACGTTATGCGCCAGCTCCGTGAGCACGCCCATAATGCCAAATTCGGCCATCCCCAAACCAAACGTGCCCAGAGCCAAAGATAAAATGACTTTTTTCATACCACCATCACAACTACCAGAACGGCTACCAATCACCGTAGCCAATAAAGTGATAGCTTGCAGAATAACGACCAGCAAGGCCAAGAGATAATTCGCCCCTCTGTATTCATTATCCTGCTGAATAGTTATTTCACTGCAAACGCACTTTCCAGTTTGCTGTAGCCCAGGCCGTTGATCTTCTTCACTTTGATCTGCACAGGAATACGCTCTTTCATCGCTTCAACGTGGCTAATCACACCGATGGTTTTGCCACTGGCGTTCAGGGCATCCAGCGCATCAAGGGCGGTATCCAGCGTTTCGCTATCCAGCGTGCCAAAACCTTCATCAAGGAACAGCGAGTCAATACGTGTTTTATGGCTGACCAGATCCGAAAGCGCCAGCGCCAGCGCCAGACTAACGAGGAAACTTTCGCCGCCGGAAAGGGTACGGGTATCGCGTACCGCATCTGCCTGCCAGGTATCAACAACCTCGACTTCCAGCGCCTCGCTGGCTTTGCGCTGTAACAGATAGCGCCCGTGCAGCCGGGTAAGTTGCTGATTAGCGAGATGGACTAAATTATCCAGCGTCAGCCCCTGGGCAAACTTGCGGAATTTATCGCCCTCTTTGGAACCTATTAGCGAATTCAGATATCCCCAGTCCTCAACCTGCTGCGTCATTTGAGCAATTTGCTGCATTAAGGTTTGTTGTTGCTGACGGTTATCTGCATCCTGCTTCAGCTGCTGGCGAATCTCGCCTTGACTCGTGGTGTTTTCACGCAACTTTTGGTGAGTTTGCGCTAACTCTTGCTGAATCTGCTCCACCGTCACAGTGAGAGCCAACCCGTCAGGTCGGTGTTGTTGATGCTGTGCCAGCGTTTCTGCTGTCTGAGTGACCAGCGTTTGCGCCTGACGGCGCTGGTTTTCCAGATTCTGCTTGAGCTGTTCCAGCTGCGTTAGTGTTTGTTCATCCATTAGCGCCGCAAGGAACGCCTGCTGATCGTCAAAGACGCTGGCCTGTAGCGCGGTGTCAAACTGCGCCTGGGCTTTTTGCAGACTTTGCGCCGCCAGAACATCCTGTTGCTGTAATGTCTGCTGCTGGCTGTGTAATGCGAGACATTGTTCATGAACCTGCCGCCAGTTATCCAGCGCCACAGTTTCTTCGCTGTGCGGGAGATCATCACTTTGCGGCAACGTTTCCAGAATCGGCGTCAGCTGCTGAATACGGTTTTGCAGCGCGGTTAATTCGTTCTGGCGTTGCTGCCAGCTCTGCGCTTCTTGCTGACGTGTCGCCAACCAGCTCTCTTCTTCATCTTCCTGTGGCAATGTCAGTGCATAACCCGCCAATGCCGTTAAGAGCTGCTGCTGGCGTTGTTCAATTTGCTGTTGATACTGGATAATTTGCTGATTATGCGCGGCAATCTGCCCTTGTAATTCATGTCGTTGGCTGAGTAACCGCAGCTGGCGTTCGTGCTTATCTTGTGCATCCAGCCACGGTTGAATATCGTCCTGTGGCTGCAAGGTGATATTGAGGCTGGCCGTGACGGCTTGCCATTGTTGAGTAAGTGCTTGCTCATCTTGTCGGAGGCTTTGCGCTTCGTTTTCATCGCGCTGAAGCTGCTTCGTTAATGCATCCAGTTGCCCGCGCAGCGCCGCACCTTCTTCGCCGAGCTTTTTAACTTCGTTTTCCAGCGCCAGTAATCGAGACTGATTAACGCCAGGCTCCAGCGCCTGATACGCCTCGACCGCCGGATGGCTGGTGGAACCACAAAGTGGACAAGGCTGACCCGCCTGTAACTGTGCACGCTGGGCTTCCAGCGTTTTGATGCGCGCTTCCTGCTCGCAAATGGTTTTCACATCGGCAAGTTGCTGCGTCTTTTCTTTATAACGCTGGCGCATTTCGTTAAGTGCGACATTACGTTGCGTCTGTTCCAGAGTGACATTCTGGATAGTGACCATTAACTGCGCCAGACGTTTTTGTTGGGGAACAATCTGCCCATGCAGCGCGACCAGGCGCTGACGCAGTGGGCGTTGCTCAGCATGTTGCGCCAGGGCGGTAGCAACTTCATCGGCGGTTAACGTCAACGTGATCGCCGCAAGCGCATTAAGTTTTTGCTCAGCATGGGTTAACTGTTGCTGCCATTGCCGCAGATGCTCGCGATCGCTGGTTTGTTGGGAGAACTGCGCACGCCAACCCGCCAGTTCGTTGTTCCACTGACGGAAGCGGTCGTGTTCCTGTAACCAGGTATTCAGGCTTTGTTGCTGCTGCTGTAATTCTGCTGACTGCTTCGCCGCGTGGTGGCGAATGCTCGCGCGAAGCGCCATTGTGCTCTGTAAGCGAGTATTTACTTCTTCAATCTGCTGGCGAATATGCGCCAGCGCCGCGCTGTGTTCTGCGATGCGTTCCCAGTGTGGACGAAGATTTCGTGCCGGTTGTGCCAGACTAAGCGCCGCCAGTTGAGGTTGCGCTTTTTCTTCTTCGGCTAACGCCTGTTGCAAGGCCTGCTGACGGCGGCTGGCTTCTTGCTGCAATTCGTCCTGACGCGTTAACCAGTTTAGCGATTGTTGTTCTTGCTGCTGCGCGGTAATTAACTGTTTTTCTTCGTCAGTAAGTACCTGCAAACTCGCTGTCAGCGATTGCACTTGTTCCGACGTGAGCAACGTGACGCCGCTGGCCTGCGCTTGCAGCTTCTCCAGCTCTGTGCGGGCCGATTTGTGCTGCTCAAAAACCATCGCCGAGATTTGCCCGTAGATTTCAGTGCCGGTTAACTCCTCGAGCAATTCCGCGCGTTCTTTGGGTTTGGCATTCAGGAAGGCAGCAAATTGCCCCTGCGAAAGCAGCATCGAACGGGTGAAGCGCCCGTAATCCAGCCCGGTTAACGTCGCTGTCAGTTCCAGCTTATCTTTCACTTTGTCGGCGAGAATTTTGCCGTCGGCGCAGCGCGCCAGCTCTACGCGTGGCACCTGCAAATTACCGTCGGGTTGGTTACGCGCCCGATTCTGGCTCCAGAATGCACGGTACGCTTCACCTTTCACTTCAAACTCCACCTCCGCCAGACATTCGGCGGTATCGCGGGTCATGAGATCATTTTGCGATTGTGAAACGTTAGAGAGACGCGGAGTTTCGTGATACAGCGCCAGACAAATGGCGTCCAGCAGGGTGGTTTTCCCCGCACCTGTTGGGCCGGTAATAGCAAACAGCCCGTTGCTGGCGAACGGCTCGCGGGTGAAATCAATCTTCCATTCGCCTTTTAATGAGTTCAGGTTTTTCAGGCGCAGGCTGAGAATTTTCATGCTTCGTGTTCTCCGGCGAGGGTATGCAACGTCGTGGTGAAAAGATGCTGCAGACGTTGCTGCTGCGATTCATCCAGTTCTTCCAGTGCCAGACGGCGATTGAACACCTCTTCGACGCTGAGTTCGCTGAGGGTTTCACGCTGTTGGCTGGCTAACACACGCTCGCGCTGTTCACGACTCCGACGTACCAGCAATACTTCGACAGGCAATGATTCGGTTAATGCCTGGATTTTGCGCTGAATATCATGCAGATACTCATCAGTAGTGATTTCGATATCCAGCCAGACAGGTGGCTCCTGCGATACATCGCGCCACTGTTCCAGCTGTGCGGTAATCGACGCCAGATCGCCTTTCAGCACTGCCATGGGTTGCGTTACCGGTACGTTCAGGTTTTCCACGCTCTCTAATTTGCCGTTTGAAAATGTCACCAGATGGACATATTTACTCTTACCGCATTCATCAAAACTCAGTGGAATGGGGGAGCCGCAATAGCGAACATGTTCCATGCCGCCAATAATCTGTGCGCGGTGAATATGCCCGAGCGCGATGTAGTCGGCTGGTGGAAAGTTTTGTGCCGGAAACGCGTCCAGCGTGCCAATATAAATGTCACGCACGGCGTCACTTTTACTGGCCCCCACGGTCGTTAAATGTCCCGTGGCGATGATGGGCAGAGGCTGATCGCCGCGCAGTTTGCAGGCATCGGCATAGTGTTGTTGGTAATAATCGGTAATCGCTGCCAGTAAATGCTGCTGTTTTTCAATACCGTTAAGCCCCGCCTGGCTGGTAATAATGTCACGCGGACGTAAAAACGGAATGGGGCACAGCACTGCGCCTGGCGTCCCGTCGCGACGAGGCAAGATTTGCGGCGCATGTCCGGCGCTGGCGACCACGGTCGTATTGAGGAACGCCATGATATCGCGCGATTCATTCAGCGTGGCGACCGAGTCATGGTTTCCTGCCAGTACCACCAGATGACAGCCAGTTTGCTGTAAATTGACAACAAAACGGTTGTATAACGTGCGGGCGTAACTGGGCGGCGAGCCGGTATCGAAAACATCACCAGCAACAATAATCGCATCCACCTGATGGGTTTGTGCTGTTTCCAGCAGCCAGTCAAGAAAAGCCTGATGTTCAGCTTCGCGGCTTTTACTGTAGAAGTTCTGGCCGAGATGCCAGTCTGAGGTGTGAAGGATGCGCATAACGATTCCCTGGCGAAAAAGCATGGGCGCGATTATACCCAAACAGATGTGCCATTTGCTTTTTTCTGCGCCACGGAAATCAATAACCTGAAGATATGTGCGACGAGCTTTTCATAAATCTGTCATAAATCTGACGCATAATGACGTCGCATTAATGATCGCAACCTATTTATTACAACAGGGCAAATCATGGCGAGACGTATTCTGGTCGTAGAAGATGAAGCTCCAATTCGCGAAATGGTCTGCTTCGTGCTCGAACAAAATGGCTTTCAGCCGGTCGAAGCGGAAGATTATGACAGTGCTGTGAATCAACTGAATGAACCCTGGCCGGATTTAATTCTCCTTGACTGGATGTTACCTGGCGGCTCCGGTATCCAGTTCATTAAACACCTCAAGCGCGAGTCGATGACCCGGGATATTCCAGTGGTGATGTTGACCGCCAGAGGGGAAGAAGAAGATCGCGTGCGCGGCCTTGAAACCGGCGCGGATGACTATATCACCAAGCCGTTTTCGCCGAAGGAGCTGGTGGCGCGAATCAAAGCGGTAATGCGCCGTATTTCGCCAATGGCGGTGGAAGAGGTGATTGAGATGCAGGGATTAAGTCTCGACCCGACATCTCACCGGGTGATGGCGGGCGAAGAGCCGCTGGAGATGGGGCCGACAGAATTTAAACTGCTGCACTTTTTTATGACGCATCCTGAGCGCGTGTACAGCCGCGAGCAGCTGTTAAACCACGTCTGGGGAACTAACGTGTATGTGGAAGACCGCACGGTCGATGTCCACATTCGTCGCCTGCGTAAAGCACTGGAGCCCGGCGGGCATGACCGCATGGTGCAGACCGTGCGCGGTACAGGATATCGTTTTTCAACCCGCTTTTAACGCCTTGCTCATCGGACGCAGAGCAGGGCTTATGATTTCTTAACTGGAGTATCTTACGTGCTGGAACGGCTGTCGTGGAAAAGGCTGGTGCTGGAGCTGTTACTTTGCTGCCTCCCGGCTTTCATCCTGGGTGCATTTTTTGGTTACCTGCCCTGGTTTTTGCTGGCATCGGTAACGGGACTGCTTATCTGGCATTTCTGGAATTTATTGCGCCTTTCATGGTGGCTGTGGGTGGATCGTAGTATGACCCCGCCACCGGGGCGTGGTAGCTGGGAACCGCTACTATACGGCTTACACCAGATGCAGCTGCGAAATAAAAAACGCCGCCGTGAACTGGGCAATCTGATTAAACGCTTTCGTAGCGGCGCGGAGTCGCTGCCCGACGCAGTGGTGCTGACCACGGAAGAGGGCGGTATTTTCTGGTGTAACGGTCTGGCGCAACAGATTCTTGGTTTGCGCTGGCCGGAAGATAACGGGCAGAACATCCTTAACCTGCTGCGTTACCCGGAGTTTACGCAATATCTGAAAACGCGTGATTTTTCTCGCCCGCTCAATCTGGTGCTCAACACCGGGCGGCATCTGGAAATTCGCGTCATGCCTTATACCCACAAACAGTTGCTGATGGTGGCGCGTGATGTCACGCAAATGCATCAACTGGAAGGGGCGCGGCGTAACTTTTTTGCCAACGTGAGCCATGAGTTACGTACGCCATTGACCGTGTTACAGGGTTACCTGGAGATGATGAATGAGCAGCCGCTGGAAGGCGCGGTACGCGAAAAAGCGTTGCACACCATGCGCGAGCAGACCCAGCGGATGGAAGGACTGGTGAAGCAATTGCTGACGCTGTCGAAAATAGAAGCCGCACCGACGCATTTGCTCAATGAAAAGGTTGATGTGCCGATGATGCTGCGCGTTGTTGAGCGCGAGGCTCAGACTCTGAGTCAGAAAAAACAGACATTTACCTTTGAGATAGATAACGGCCTCAAGGTGTCTGGCAACGAAGATCAGCTACGCAGTGCGATTTCGAACCTGGTCTATAACGCCGTGAATCATACGCCGGAAGGCACGCATATCACCGTACGCTGGCAGCGAGTGCCGCACGGTGCCGAATTTAGCGTTGAAGATAACGGACCGGGCATTGCACCGGAGCATATTCCGCGCCTGACCGAGCGTTTTTATCGCGTTGATAAAGCGCGTTCCCGGCAAACCGGCGGTAGCGGATTAGGGTTAGCGATCGTGAAACATGCTGTGAATCATCACGAAAGTCGCCTGAATATTGAGAGTACAGTAGGAAAAGGAACACGTTTCAGTTTTGTTATCCCGGAACGTTTAATTGCCAAAAACAGCGATTAATCCGCCTTTGTCATCTTTTATTGCCATAAGCCAGTCGATGCTGGCTTATTTTCTTTGCAGTCAAAATACGGGCGTTAGATTTTACAACGGTTGGTGATTTTTTGTTCGCATGATTAGCCATGTCTTTTTCACGGAAATAGTGTTTTATACTGGTTGGTGATTTCTTATCGCTATATACCTCTGGTTTTTAGATCCCTCCTTGCTTTAAAACGTTATAAGCGTTTAAATTGCGCTTCAGGTGCTGTCATACTGACTGCATTAACGCGGTAAATCGAAAAACTATTCTTCGCCGCGCCTGGTTGGGAGTATTTCCCGCTAAAATTGTTTAAATATACCGCTGTATCATCCCCAGGGATTGGCACAAAAATTTAACGTTACAACACCACATCCACAGGCAGTATGATTTATGACCCATCAATTAAGATCGCGCGATATCATCGCTCTGGGCTTTATGACATTTGCGTTGTTCGTCGGCGCAGGTAACATTATTTTCCCTCCAATGGTCGGCTTACAGGCAGGCGAACACGTCTGGACTGCGGCATTCGGCTTCCTCATTACTGCCGTTGGCCTGCCGGTATTAACGGTAGTGGCGCTGGCAAAAGTTGGCGGCGGTGTTGACAGCCTCAGCACGCCAATCGGTAAAGTCGCTGGCGTACTGCTGGCAACGGTTTGTTACCTGGCGGTGGGGCCGCTTTTCGCTACGCCGCGTACAGCTACCGTTTCCTTTGAAGTGGGGATTGCGCCGCTGACGGGTGATTCCGCGCTGCCGCTGTTTATCTACAGCCTGGTCTATTTCGCTATCGTTATTCTGGTTTCGCTCTATCCGGGCAAGCTGCTGGATACCGTGGGCAACTTCCTTGCGCCGCTGAAAATTATCGCGCTGGTCATCCTGTCTGTTGCCGCTATTGTCTGGCCGGCGGGTTCTATCAGCACGGCGACTGAGGCTTATCAAAACGCTGCGTTTTCTAACGGCTTCGTTAACGGCTATCTGACCATGGATACGCTGGGCGCAATGGTGTTTGGTATCGTTATTGTTAACGCGGCGCGTTCTCGTGGCGTTACCGAAGCGCGTCTGCTGACCCGTTATACCGTCTGGGCTGGCCTGATGGCGGGTGTTGGTCTGACTCTGCTGTACCTGGCGCTGTTCCGTCTGGGGTCAGACAGCGCGTCGCTGGTCGATCAGTCTGCAAACGGCGCTGCTATTCTGCATGCTTACGTTCAGCACACCTTTGGCGGCGGCGGTAGCTTCCTGCTGGCGGCGTTAATCTTCATCGCCTGCCTGGTAACGGCAGTTGGCCTGACCTGTGCTTGTGCAGAATTCTTTGCCCAGTACGTACCGCTCTCTTATCGTACGCTGGTGTTTATCCTCGGCGGCTTCTCGATGGTGGTTTCTAACCTCGGCTTAAGCCAGCTGATCCAGATCTCCGTACCGGTGCTGACCGCTATTTATCCGCCGTGTATCGCACTGGTTGTATTAAGTTTTACACGCTCATGGTGGCATAATTCGTCCCGCGTGATTGCTCCGCCGATGTTTATCAGCCTGCTTTTTGGTATTCTCGACGGGATCAAAGCATCTGCATTCAGCGATATCTTACCGTCCTGGGCGCAGCGTTTACCGCTGGCCGAACAAGGTCTGGCGTGGTTAATGCCAACAGTGGTGATGGTGGTTCTGGCCATTATCTGGGATCGCGCGGCAGGTCGTCAGGTGACCTCCAGCGCTCACTAAATCACTGAACATTTGTTTTAACCACGGGGCTGCGATGCCCCGTGGTTTTTTATTGTGTTGATGGGTTAGGAATTGATGGAAAGTAAGAACAAGCTAAAGCGTGGGCTAAGTACCCGCCACATACGCTTTATGGCACTGGGTTCAGCAATTGGCACCGGGCTGTTTTACGGTTCGGCAGACGCCATCAAAATGGCCGGTCCGAGCGTGTTGTTGGCCTATATTATCGGTGGTATCGCGGCGTATATCATTATGCGTGCGCTGGGGGAAATGTCGGTACATAACCCGGCCGCCAGCTCTTTCTCGCGTTATGCGCAGGAAAACCTCGGCCCGCTGGCAGGTTACATTACCGGCTGGACCTACTGCTTTGAAATCCTTATTGTCGCCATCGCCGATGTGACCGCTTTTGGTATCTATATGGGTGTCTGGTTCCCGACGGTGCCGCACTGGATTTGGGTACTGAGCGTGGTGCTGATCATTTGCGCCGTAAACCTGATGAGCGTGAAGGTATTCGGTGAGCTGGAATTCTGGTTCTCGTTCTTTAAAGTCGCCACCATCATCATCATGATTGTCGCCGGTTTCGGCATCATCATCTGGGGGATTGGCAACGGCGGGCAACCGACCGGTATTCATAACCTGTGGAGCAACGGCGGCTTCTTCAGTAACGGCTGGCTTGGCATGGTAATGTCGTTGCAAATGGTGATGTTTGCTTACGGTGGGATCGAAATTATCGGGATTACCGCCGGTGAAGCGAAAGATCCTGAGAAATCGATACCGCGTGCGATTAACTCCGTGCCGATGCGTATTCTGGTGTTCTACGTCGGTACGCTGTTCGTCATTATGTCTATCTACCCGTGGAATCAGGTTGGCACTGCCGGTAGCCCGTTCGTGCTGACGTTCCAGCATATGGGCATTACCTTTGCCGCCAGCATTCTTAACTTTGTTGTGCTGACTGCTTCGCTGTCGGCAATTAACAGTGATGTATTTGGCGTAGGCCGTATGCTCCACGGTATGGCAGAGCAGGGCAGCGCACCGAAAATTTTCAGCAAAACGTCGCGTCGCGGTATTCCGTGGGTTACGGTGCTGGTGATGACTACCGCGCTGCTGTTTGCGGTGTATCTGAACTACATCATGCCGGAAAACGTCTTCCTGGTGATCGCTTCGCTGGCAACCTTCGCCACGGTGTGGGTGTGGATTATGATCCTGCTGTCGCAAATTGCCTTCCGTCGCCGTTTGCCGCCAGAAGACGTTAAGGCGCTGAAATTTAAAGTGCCGGGTGGGGTAGCAACGACCATCGGCGGGCTGATTTTCCTGCTCTTTATTATCGGGTTGATTGGTTATCACCCGGATACGCGTATCTCGCTGTATGTCGGTTTCGCGTGGATTGTTGTGCTGTTGATTGGCTGGATGTTTAAACGCCGCCACGATCGTCAGCTGGCTGAAAACCAGTAATCCTTGCGTTCTGTAAGCCGGTTCAGGAGGAAATCCTGATCCGGCTATTCCGAAAGTTATCCGCCCCCGTCCTCCTCCCCCAAATATCCTTCAGATGATGAGTGATCCTGCATTAGGCTATGGCAAGGTGATCAGATTTTCATCACAGGGGAATTATGATGTTAAATGCATGGCACCTGCCGGTGCCCCCATTTGTTAAACAAAGCAAAGATCAACTGCTCATTACACTGTGGCTGACGGGCGAAGACCCACCGCAGCGCATTATGCTGCGTACAGAACACGATAACGAAGAAATGTCAGTACCGATGCATAAGCAGCGCAGTCAGCCGCAGCCAGGCGTCACCGCATGGCGGGCGGCGATCGATCTCTCCAGCGGACAACCCCGGCGGCGTTATAGTTTCAAATTGCTTTGGCACGATCGCCAGCGTTGGTTTACACCGCAGGGCTTCAGCCGAATGCCGCCGGCACGACTGGAGCAGTTTGCCGTTGATGTACCGGATATCGGCCCACAATGGGCTGCGGATCAGATTTTTTATCAGATCTTCCCTGATCGTTTCGCCCGTAGTCTTCCTCGTGAAGCTGAACAGGATCATGTCTATTACCATCACGCAGCCGGACAAGAGATCATATTGCGTGACTGGGATGAACCGGTCACGGCGCAGGCGGGCGGATCAACGTTCTATGGCGGCGATCTGGACGGGATAAGCGAAAAACTGCCGTATCTGAAAAAACTTGGCGTGACGGCGCTGTATCTCAATCCGGTGTTTAAAGCTCCCAGCGTACATAAATACGATACCGAGGATTATCGCCATGTCGATCCGCAGTTTGGCGGTGATGGGGCGTTGCTGCGTTTGCGACACAATACGCAGCAGCTGGGAATGCGGCTGGTGCTGGACGGCGTGTTTAACCACAGTGGCGATTCCCATGCCTGGTTTGACAGGCATAATCGTGGCACGGGTGGTGCTTGTCACAACCCCGAATCGCCCTGGCGCGACTGGTACTCGTTTAGTGATGATGGCACGGCGCTCGACTGGCTTGGCTATGCCAGCTTGCCGAAGCTGGATTATCAGTCGGAAAGTCTGGTGAATGAAATTTATCGCGGGGAAGACAGTATTGTCCGCCACTGGCTGAAAGCGCCGTGGAATATGGACGGCTGGCGGCTGGATGTGGTGCATATGCTGGGGGAGGCGGGTGGGGCGCGCAATAATATGCAGCACGTTGCCGGGATCACCGAAGCGGCGAAAGAAACCCAGCCGGAAGCGTATATTGTCGGCGAACATTTTGGCGATGCACGGCAATGGTTACAGGCCGATGTGGAAGATGCCGCCATGAACTATCGTGGCTTCACATTCCCGTTGTGGGGATTTCTTGCCAATACCGATATCTCTTACGATCCGCAGCAAATTGATGCCCAAACCTGTATGGCCTGGATGGATAATTACCGCGCAGGGCTTTCTCATCAACAACAATTACGTATGTTTAATCAGCTCGACAGCCACGATACTGCGCGATTTAAAACGCTGCTCGGTCGGGATATTGCGCGCCTGCCGCTGGCGGTGGTCTGGCTGTTCACCTGGCCTGGTGTACCGTGCATTTATTACGGTGATGAAGTAGGACTGGATGGCAAAAACGATCCGTTTTGCCGTAAACCGTTCCCCTGGCAGGTGGAAAAGCAGGATACGGCGTTATTCGCGCTGTACCAGCGAATGATTGCGCTGCGTAAGAAAAGTCAGGCGCTACGTCATGGCGGCTGTCAGGTGCTGTATGCGGAAGATAACGTGGTGGTATTTGTCCGCGTGCTGAATCAGCAACGTGTACTGGTGGCAATCAACCGTGGCGAGGCCTGTGAAGTGGTGCTACCCGCGTCACCGTTTCTCAATGCCGTGCAATGGCAATGCAAAGAAGGGCATGGGCAACTGACTGACGGGATTCTGGCTTTGCCTGCCATTTCGGCTACGGTATGGATGAACTAACGTTTTATAACGCCTTGCGTGACGCCTGCGCCATCATCCGCGGATAAAACTGCCAGAAGCGGGTTTCGAGGGCGTCATAATGAGCGTCTAAATCGTACCAGGAGTCACGCAGGGCATCCAGACGTGGGCGGCGGCTTGCCATGCCGTTTAACACGTTCTGGATGAAATCCATATCGCGATAGCGCACCAGCCACTGCTCTGACCACAAGTAATTGTTCAGATTGATAAAACGTGGCGGTGAGTCCGGCAAAATCGTCATCACTTGCTCGCGGGCATAACAGACAAATTCCTGTAGCGGAAAGTCCGGCGACAGCTGCGACCAGTGGCGGGAAAGAAAGTGATCCCACATGACATCCAGCGTAATAGGCGCAACGCGGCGCGTTGCACTACGAA
>OGGZ01000713.1_pt1 | contig 34235 bp, 24 predicted proteins | sample 1571371 | NCBI WGS metagenome assembly OGGZ01 (sample SAMEA2582025, study PRJEB24529) | metagenome | biome: Human gut stool | place: China | collected 2011
AGCGGCGCTTCATCTGGTAAGCGTTCACCATCATGGTGGGCATACTGGCGATCAGGTTGATGCTCTGGTTCAGGATGTTCTCAAGGCTCAGATCCTCGGCGCGGTCGTCGTAGGAGTACAAGCCCAGCACGCAGCGCTGCAACTTGTTCATGATATTGGGCGAGGGAGCGTTCATAGTGTCCATAAAGCCGTCCGGCAGTGCGCGGGACTCCGCTAAGATCTCGCAGAAATCGTCCAGCTGCTCCCGGGTGGGCAGGCTGCCGAACAAAAGCAGCCAGATCACTTCCTCAAACACGAAGCGGTCGTTGCGGTAAGCCTCGTCCACGATCTCGTTGATGTTGACGCCCCGGTAGATCAGCTTGCCGGGGGTGGGGATCACATGACCCTCCTGATCCCTTTTGTAACCCACAACGTCACAGACGTTAGTCAGGCCGGCCAGCACGCCGGTGCCATCCGGGTTGCGCAGACCGCGCTTGACCCCCAGCCGCTCGCTGGTCTCCGGGTCGATGTAGTTGTTTGCGATGTACTCCTCGCACAGGGTACGCATGGTCGTCGGGTCCAGCGTTGCCACTTCTGCGTGTGCAAAGTTCATAGGAGTGCTCCTTTCCGTCTCTTACTTTTTATACTTTCCGTTCCCGTCCATCCTACGCTCTGATGGACATACTTTTATAATATCGCTTTTGTGAAGTAAATTCAAGCGCTAAGTGTGCACTTCTCACCGCAAAGCGCAAAAATACCGGGTTTCTTCTGCGCATTTCCCGCCGGTTTGCACGCCGCCGGGCGTATGATGTTCCCAAAACCTGCGTTCCGGGAGGAGGTCTAGTATGAAACGTTCCTTTTTGCTGCTGTGCGCCGTTCTGCTGGTGCTGGGCTGCGCCCTGCCGTGTGCTGCCTACCGCCTTGCCCGCATGACCCTTGCGCAGAGCACCGCTCCGTCCGCAGCAGAAGCATCCTCTGCCGCTTCGGAAGAAGGCAGCGGTCAGGCCACCTCCCCTGCTGACACAGCCGATACCGTCTGCTTTACGGATCAGAGCACCGGGCAGGCGGTGGAGCTGCCGCTGCGGGAGTATCTCATCGGGGCGGTTGCCGCTGAAATGCCGGTCAGCTGGCCGGATGAAGCACTGAAGGCACAGGCGGTGGCGGCGCACAGCTATGCCCTTTACCGCCGGGATCACAGCACGGAGGAAAACGGCGCATGGTTCACCGCAGACCCCGCCCGGCGGCAGGGCTGCCTGACCGATGCGGTGCTGCACAGCTACTGGGGCACCGCCTACGCGGCCAACTACGCCCGGCTTTCCGCGCTGGTGGATGCGGTACAGACGCAGGTGCTGTATTACGGGGACGCCCCCGCCGGGACAAGCTACTTTGCCATGTCCAATGGCCGCACCGAAGCCAGCGAGAACGTCTGGGGCACTGCCCTGCCCTATCTTGTACCGGTGGACAGCAGCACCGACACCGCCGCCGACAACTATGAATACACCCTGAACCTTTCTGCCGCCCAATTACAGCAGCTGCTGGCCGAACGGCTGGGCATCGCCGCTGATCTTTCGCAGCAGGCGCAGTGGTTCGGCACGCCGATGCTCACCCCCTCCGGCTATGTAGACAGCCTGCCGGTCTGCGGGCAGACGGTGCAGGGTACCGCCCTGCGCAAGGCGCTGGGGCTGCGCAGCACCTGCTTTACGGTGGTCTGGCAAAGCGGCACCTTCTCCTTTACCACAAGGGGCTACGGCCACGGCGTAGGCATGAGCCAGTGGGGCGCAAAGGCGCTGGCAGAGCAGGGTGCAGACTACCGCGCCATTCTGGCGCACTACTACCCCGGCACGGAACTGCGGGGATAATGCAAATAGGGCTGCTGCACATCGCTTTGTGCAGCAGCCCCGAATTATGTTCAGATTTTTATCAGCCGAACAGCTGTGCAAACCAGCTTACGGTGGTCTCGGCGGCGGTCTCTACCGTGGTCTCCATCTGCTGGACCGTCTGCTGCAGCTTGGTGCCCTCGGCGTCCTTGAGCGACCAGTAGGTCTGGGTACTGCTTGCACTGCCGGACACCGTGAAGTCCGATGCAAAGCACAGGCTCTCGCCCGCAGAGTCCGTCACCAGCACCATATAGGTGTAGCTGCCCTCCGGCAGCTCCCCGAAGCGGATCTGGCTGTCCAGCGTGTTCAGAGAGAAAGCGGCGGCGTTCACCTGTGCCGCCGCGCTCTGCACAGTCTGGTCAGCTGCGTCCAGAACCGCCACCTGCACACTGGTCAGGGTAGTACCGGTGGCGCTGTTGGCTGTACCGGTCAGCGTCATGCCGCTGCCGGTGCGAAGATTTACCGGGTAACGCACCCCTTCCAGCCGCAGGCCGTCGGCCTGTGCCGCCACGCTGTTATGATCTGCGGTGACGTACCAGTAGCAGGAAGATCTTGCAATGGACACGCTGGAGCTTGTAATAGGGATGCGGCCGTAGCCGATGTTCCCCGCCGGGTCGGAGCAATAGAAAATACCGTTGGTGTAGTCGGTCAGCAGCACCGCATGGGGCTGGGTACGGTCGTAAAGGACGATGCCCTCCGGGTGCTGCTCCAGCAGAGAGATCAGCACCGCCGTTTTGCTTTGCAGACTGGAGGGCAGGATGGCGTAGCCCACCTGCATTTCCTTATATGTAAAGCTGTGCGCAAGGCCGTTGGCCCATGCTGTGGAGCGCACACTGTTCTCGGTCACGTTCGTCCAATCGGTCAGCCCGTCAAAGTAGGCACGGCGGCGCAGCATCATGGCTGCGGAAGCCAGCGTGCAGGTGCCGCCCCGGCTCTGCTTGAAGTAGAAGCCTGCATCCACATTCAGATCCACTGCCAGTGCAGCGGGCAGACAGGTAAGCAGAAAGGCAAAGCTCAGTATCAGGGTCAGCAATCGTTTTCTCAGGGTGTGCGGTGCGGTGGTATTCACGGTTCGGTATTTCCTTTCTTGTTTCTTTGCGGATCTCATAGGGATCTACCGCTAAAAAGTATACCAGTCTGTAATCCTTTTGTAAACAATCTTCCGTCTATTTTCTCAATATCAACACGTTTTGGGGATATCCGTTGGCTGCTTTTCACAAATTTTTCTGCAATATTCCACGCATCTGACAAAATTTCGTCCTACCCACCGCACAAATATGAAAAGATATTTCTTTTTTCGCCCGTTTTTCGGGTGCCAAACTGCAAAAAGCACCCGCAGCATTCTCCCTGCATTTCATTGCAAAAAACGGGAAACTGCTGCGGGTGCTTTATTATTTATGCTTCTGACAGGCGTTCGGGTCACAAAATTTTATGCAGCTCCTGCACAAGGTCGCCGATCACGATGGGCTTGGACAAAAAGCCGTTCATGCCGCTTTCCAGCGCGTTGCGGCGATCCTCGTCAAAGGCGTTGGCGGTCATGGCAATGATCGGGAGCGTTGCCCGGGCAGGGTCGTCCAGCGCGCGGATCTTCCGGGTGGCGGTATAGCCGTCCATGATCGGCATCTGCACATCCATCAGCACCAGATCATAGCTGCCCGGCGCTGCGGTGCTCACCTTTTCCACCGCCACAGCGCCGTTTTCAGCCGTATCGACAAGGAAGCCGTACTCCCGCAGAATTTCCTGTGCGATCTCGCGGTTCAGCTCGTTGTCCTCTACCAGCAGGATGTGCTTGCCCTTGAAGTCAGCGTTCTTTTCCGGCAGAAGCCCCTGCGCCGCATCCGTCGGCTTCTGACCGAGGGCGCTCATCAGGGTCTCGCGCAGGTCGGACATAAACATGGGCTTGGAGCAGAAGGCGGTCACACCGGCTGCTTTTGCTTCCACCTCAATATCTGACCAGTCGTAGGCAGTCAGGATGATAATGGGCGTATCATCGTGCAGGCTGCGGATCTGGCGGGTGACCTCGATACCGTTCATATCCGGCAGGCGCCAGTCGATGATATAGGCGTGGTAGGCATCGCTCATCTCGATAGACTGCCGTGCGCGCAATACCGCTTCCTTGCCGGAAAGCGTCCACTCGGCGCGCATACCCACCTTGACCAGCATCTTTGTCACGCTGTCGCAGGTGTTAAAGTCGTCGTCCACCACCAGTGCTTTCAGGCCTTCCAGCTCGGTGATCTTTTCCACCGGGCGCTGCTCAGTCTGTGCGCGCATGGGCACGCAGACGGTAAACTCGGTACCCTTGCCCTGCGCTGTCTGCACCTCGATGGTGCCGCCCATCATATCCACGATGTTTTTGGTAATGGCCATGCCAAGGCCGGTGCCTTGGATGCGGCTTACCGTGGAGGTGCGCTCCCGCTCGAAGGGTTCAAAGATCTTTTTGGCAAACTCCGGGCTCATGCCGATGCCGTTATCCTTGATGCGGAACTCGTACTGTCCGCAGCCATGCACCTTACCGGCAAGCTGCCGCACCCGCACCGAGACTGTGCCGCCCGCCGGGGTAAACTTGATGGCGTTGGACAGCAAGTTCAGCAAGATCTGGTTCAGCCGGGTCTTGTCGCAGTAGACGTCCTCGTCGGTCACGTCCATGACGTCCATGTAAAGCTCCAGCTGCTTTGCGTAAATTTGCCCGCTGACGATGGTTTTCAGATCGTGCAGCACATCCGAAAGGTTGACCTCCACCTCTTCCAGATGGATCTTTCCGCTTTCAATGCGGCTCATATCCAGCACATCGTTGATGAGGGAGAGCAGATGGTTGCTGGATGCAAGGGTCTTGCCAAGATAATCCTTCACCCGCTCGGCATCGTCGATATTGCTGAGCGCCAGCGTGGTAAAGCCGATGATGGCGTTCATGGGGGTGCGGATATCGTGGGACATATTGGAAAGGAAGGTGCTCTTGGCGCGGTTGGCGGTCTCGGCGGCGGCAACCGCGTTGGAAAGCGCCTGATTTACCTGCCTGTCGGTGGTGCGGTCGGACATGACAAGGATGTGTTTGGTTCTGCCCTCCACCTCGCTGCCCATGGCAACGATGTGGAACCAGCGCCGCTCCCCGGTTTCCAGATGCACATACTCATCATCCCATTCGCGCTGCTGCCCGCTGAGAAGCCCTTCCAGATAGTTTTTATCGCGTTCCGGGTCATCCTTCGGGTGCAGCGCTGCCAGAACACGGGCATCCTGCCGGACTTCTCTCCATGGGATACCCAGCAGCCGCTCAATGTTCGGGCTGACGTAATCCACCTTGGCGGTCTCTGCGTCCAGCATCAGGAAAACGTCGTCCACGTTCAGCGAGAGCTTCTGGAACAGCTCGTCCCGGTAGGAGATCTCGGTATTCTTCCGGCGCAGGGTCGTATGGCTTCTGCGCACGATGAGCAGAATGATCATCAGCGCAAAACCGGCGGCAATGCCCGTCACGATCTGTATGGTATGGAACCACAGCTTATCCAGACTGGCATTGACGACCCTGACCGGCACAAGCCCCAGCATCGTCCAGTTCTGAACCGATGTGCCCTCGTAGACCAGATAATAGCTGATGCCGCCCAGCGTCACCCTCAGGTTTCCGCCGCTGCCCTGCGCAAAGGCATTGGACAGCTCCGTGATCTGTTTCTCGGAAAGGTCGGAATGGTCGCGCAGCATCGCAATGAAGTTGTAAATGGTCTCCTTGCGGTTTACGGAATTGTCGATGATCACCCGGCCGTCCGGGTAGATGACATAGTTGCTGGCATTGCCCTCAAAGGCAGAGTTGTCCAGCAATCTAAGCACCGCATCATTATAATAAGAGATGGCAATGGCATCGTAGGCAAAGCCCCGGTAGCTGCCCTGCGTTTCGGGACAGATGAAAGCAAGCATCTGGGGCTTGCCGGGCAGCGCCGTGTTCATGACGATATCCTCGCCGTGGGCGAGTTTTTCGTCCAGATTCGCCTGCAAGCCAAGATAGCCGGTCTCTCCGGTCACGGTCATGTAGTTGCCGTCGTAGGTAAGAAAGTAAAAGTCGGCAAATCCGGTATTCTGCTGCGCTTTCTCGATATACGCCTGAATTTCGGCTTCATCGGAAGTGTTTTCCAAAAAGTCGTTGTACAAGTGCAGATAGGTCAGGTTTTTGCGCACCATCTCCTTCAGCATATTGTTGGATTTATGCAGCACTTCTTCCAGATGCGTAGTGCTTTCCTGATAGATGGTCTGCGACACAAACGAGATGTACCGCACGCTGAGCCCGACTGCCAGCAAGACCAGCAGAAGGATAGCGGCAGCAGCAGGGAGCCACTTTTGCCGGGGATGGCAGCTCCGTTTTGGTTTACGCTTTTCGTCTGCCATTCCGCTCACCTCAGTGTCATGTAGTTTTCAGGCTCTGCAAGCGCTGCGCTGCCGCCGGAAACGTGATCTCGCCATGTGTTTTTCACCCACGCGTCTCCGTCCTCAGACGTGCCGCTCTTGCTCGCAAGCAGCGCTTCCATCTGCTTTGACGTTGCCAGACAGGTCACAGTAATGGTGTCGTCATCCCGCAGCGGCTGCCCGTTGCGGGTAATACTGGTCAGGGTATAGCTGCCGTTATTCTCCTTTACCTCCACGGCAATACCGCTGACTATCGGCAGAGAGCCACGATTGAAGGGCACAAAGCCGCCCTCGCAGCCTTCCACAAAGGCGCGGACAACTTCTTTCAACTCAGCACCGGTCATGGTGCGCTGGCGGGACATCAGGCCGTTGGGCATGATCATGGAAGCCGCCATCTTCTGGGTATAGTCTGCCTTCAGCACACTGCCGGTAAAGCTGTTTGCGGTGGCAAGCAGCACATCCGTGCCGTAAACGCCGCGCAGCGTGTTTGCCATAACCGAGAAGGCAGCGTTGCCGCCGTTTGCGTGGAACACGTTGGAATAGCTCTGCCCGCTGGTCAGCACGATTTTGTCATCGGCAGGCGCTTCCTCGGCAAGCAGCTGCGCATTGAATGCCTGATATGCCTGCTGTGCCGTGTACTCGCCCGCGATCATTTTGGAGACCACATCCTTGGAGATGGCAAAGAAATCGTTGGAGGCGATGCGGATATACATATGGTTTTCTTCCACCACATCGCGCACATCCTTCATGTAATCGGTCAGGCGCAGGGGGACGTTCTGGCTGTAGCTCAGCACGTCCTGCCCGTCAGCAACGACACGGTTCTGCGCCTCCTCAGAGAGCATGACGTTCAGCACCTTCATAGCTTTTTCGCGGCGTTCGGTGTCCTGCTCTAAGTCACGGTTCAGAGCAATTTGGAAATACGGGGTGGTCATGATCCACTTTTCGCCGTTCTGGCTGAAGAAGGGCATAAAAATCGTGTCGATACCCTCGTCCTGAAACCTCTTGACCCCGGCAGAGCTGCCAAAGTACATGGCAACTTCCCCGTTCCGGAACAGATTCATCACGGGATCGTAAGTCTGTGCAAGGTCGTCCGCCGTAAGGTGGGTATCCTGAATGAACTGCCCCATCCGCTCAAACGCCCCCGGCCACACGGCATCGTCCAGCCCCACCCGCACGGTGCTGGCAGGGTCGCTGTAAGCGGTGCGCCACTTGCGCCCCTCCATCGTGGTAAGCTCGGCAGCGGAAAGCCCCTGCAGCGTTTCCATGCAGGTGTAGTCGTAGGCATAATCGGCGGTAAAGCCGCGGATGCCTGCCGCTTCAAACGCCTGACAGGCCGAAACGAAGCTTGCGTAATCGGTGGGCAGGGGGATACCGTACTGCTCAAAAAGACTGCGGTTGACCACAAATCCGTGGGCATCCGCACAGACCGGCAGCCAGTTCACGCTGCCATCCTCGTTTTTGAAGCTGTTGAGGTAGGTGTTGTACACAGCGCCCGCCTCGTTGGTCAAGGCAAGGTTCATCAGGCTGTCCTTCAAGGGAGCCGCATCGTGCAGCGAGAAGCGGCAGCAGGTGATGATATCCGGCAGACCGCCGTTCTGCTGCAAAAACTTGTAAAAATCCAGATCGTTGTTGCCTACGATGAACTCAATGTTCACATCCGGCAGCTGGGACTGCACATAGGGTGCATAGGTTCCGTACAAGCTGGTGCTCCACAGATACACCTGAATGGTCTGGGCGTCCTCCTGCTGCTGCAGCTGTTCTGCGCTCTTTGTGCCGCAGCCGGTCAGCAGGGACAGCCCCATTACCAGTGCCGCAAGCACGGAAATAATGCGGTGCATTGTTCTTTTGTTCGTCAAAATCGTTCTCCTCACAACTCTCGGGCAGCTGCCGCTTTGCGGCAAAGCTGCTATGGTTTACTGCTCGTACATCACCGCCCGCAAGAGTGTGCGCTGTAAAACCCGCCCACGGAAATGATGCCGTAATTTTTGCGTATTTCCTGTTTTGCGCTGCCCCTTTCCCGCGAAAAGGCACAGCACAAGAGAGATATAAAAATATATTACCATTATCAGGAAGAATTTTCAATCAATTTTCACATATTTATCCATAAAAACCACGCGTATCCGATTTCTATGCATCAGCAGCTCCGGCATCGTGCTGCAATGACCGGGAGGGTTTTAGGTTTTGCCGGTGCAAAGCGCCTGCCAGCGCTCCGCCGGGATGACAGGCTCTGTGACAAAGGCTTCGGGATTTGGGGCAAGAACATGGCGGGTGACCCGGAAAAGCCCCTCAGCATCGCACAAAATGCAGGCTGCATCGCCGAATTTCGTGTTCCGGGCTGCACCGCAGTCCAGATACGCCTGCTCCAGCTTGACGAAATCCTCCGAGATGTGCGGTTGCTGCGCGTTGTAGTGGCGGCGCATATAGACGGTGTGCTGCGTCCCGGCTGCGTCTACCACGGTCAGCTGCAGGGGCTTGTCGGTCAGGCGGTTCGGGACGTTCAGCACCTCCTCCACGCTGTGGATAAAGGTGTTGCGGGCGTGGGTCACCCCTAGCAGCAGCACCTTGCCGTGAGCTGCCCGCAACCGGTCGTAGCAGCCGCCGGGGGTGCAGGGGGTGTTGGCGTCCAGCTCCCCTTCTATGTAAGCAGCCGCGTCCTTGCCGTAAGCCGCCATGCTGTGGGTGGGGTGCAGCGAGCGCACCACCCCGGGGCGCTGCCGGAACAGCTCCGGCAGAATGCCCACACAGCACGGGCTGCGGCACACATCGAACATCCGGTTTTCCTCATTGATAAACCGCCATGTGTGGGTGGGCAGCAGCAGCAAGCCCTCCGCAAAAAACTCCATCAGCGCGTCCAGAACTGTGTCCGCACCGCCCTCCACCGTGCCGATGGACTTCATGGAAGAATGGATCAGGATGGTCTCGTTTCCTGTCAGCCCCATTGCTGCAAGGTCGTGCTTGAGGTCAGCCTTTGTATATGCCATGTCGTCTCTCCTTTTCGGGCGTTTTGCCTACCCTCAGTTTACCGCCTTTTGCGCAGCAAGGCAAGCCCGCAGCAGCACAGTACCCCCGCAATACACAAAAAAGCACATTTCCTGCTGTATTTTCCGGTAACGCTCCGGTGTGTGCAGGGTATTTGGCCCCTTTCAGCCTTTTTAGCAAAATCTTGTATACAGCATTTTATCCCGCCGTGCTGCCGCCATAAAACCGCAGCGCTTTGCAATTATAGCATTTGACAGTTATTTTCTGTTTTCTTTGTACATTCCGTACAACATCCGCTTTATCACGGCATTCCATCAGCACTTTTCCTGCATTATGAAGTGGTATATCAATTTTCCCGTTTCATAAGCAGCTCCGTACGCAAGCGCAAAAACTTGTATACAAGCTGTCAAATAAAGTTCCGTTCCCGCATTGACATTCGTTTGCCGGGACGGTACAATGATATTAAGCTTAATTTACCGGATAAATGGAGAACAACTATGGCTACATTACAGCACACGGATGAGCTTTATCATATTCTCGAGGACGAGATCTGTACCCTGAAGATCCTGCCCGGGGAAGCGCTGAGCGAAAACCAGCTGTGCAAGCGGTTCGGTGTTTCGCGCACCCCCATCCGCAGCGTTTTGCAGCGGCTGGAGCAGAACCGCTTTGTGCAGATCATCCCCTGCAAGGGCACCATCGTTACCGCCATCGACATCGGCGTGGTGGATCAGCTCATCTTCCAGCGTGTTGCCGTGGAGGGCATGGTGTTCCGGGATTTTGTGCAGAGCTGCTCGCCCATGGAGATCCTTGCTGTGGAGCACCTTTATAATATGCTGCTGGAGGCCGCTGCGGGGCGCAGCGACCCGGAAGATTTTGACTTCAACCACTTCCTCAGCTGCGACCTTGCCATGCACGCGTACTGGTTCTGCAAAACCAGCAAGGAGTACCTTTGGGAGCAGATGACCCGCCCGCAGGCAGATTACTCCCGCTTTATCCGTCTGGACATCGTGGGCGCACGCAACGTGCCCAGCGTTGTCAGCGAGCACGCCGAGATGCTGCGTATTCTGCGGGAGAAAGATCTGGACGCCATTGAGCCGCTGATGCGCACCCACTTGTACGGCGGCGTAAGCCGCATGGGCAGCAAGATCTACTCGGACGAATACCGCGTCTACTTCAAGCTGCCGGAAAGCAATAAATAAAGGCAGCTGCACAAAACGGTTTTCAATGCCCTCCGCTTGCGCTCTGGGCATATTTAAAGGAATATTATTTTATCGCAATTTTCAGAAATAGTGTCTATCAAAACAGCATATTTGCGATATGCAGTTTGCGGATGTTGCTTGTGCATTAAAAACGCAAACTGCTATAAAATTTGTGGTTCAGAAATGCCTGCGGGCGTTTCTGAACCACTTTTTTCACGAGAGGGGTCGTTGCAGAAAACGGCAGCCGCCGCAAAAAGACCGTTTTGACGATTTGCCCATAAAACGTGCGCTGACATTGTGGAATCTTCCAGAGCAGCGGCGAAATTTTTTTGTATTGCATCAAATGTTCAGATTGTTTCAACAAAACGCCATAAAGCCGCATTGCATCTTACGTGCGTTCTTGCTATACTCAGTATCGAACGCAACTTTATTCCGCAAAAATGTTGCGCAATTTGCGCAATCGAAGGAGGAACGATGATGCAACGCTTCCAATTGCTTCATGGCGGTGACTATAACCCGGAGCAGTGGCTCGACCGGCCAGACATTCTCGCGCAGGATATTGCGCTGATGAAAAAAGCCCATGTCAACACGGTAACGCTGGGGGTTTTCTCCTGGTCGGCGCTGGAGCCGCAGGAGGGTGTGTTTGCGCTGGACTGGCTGGCCGACATCATCCACAGCTTGTATGACAACGGCATTTCCACCATTCTGGCCACCCCCAGTGCGGCGCGCCCCGCATGGATGGCGCACAAGTACCCCGAGGTGCGCCGTGTCCGGGCAGACCGTGTCCGGGAGTTGTACAACCGCCGCCAGAACTACTGCTATACCTCTCCGCTCTACCGTGAAAAAGTCCGCATCATCGACCAGAAGCTGGCACAGCGGTTCGGCAGCGACCCGGCTGTCCTGCTCTGGCATATCTCCAACGAAATGGGCGGCGACTGCCACTGCGAGCTGTGTCAGGCCGCGTTCCGCCGCTGGCTCAAGGCGCGGTACGGCTCGCTGGAAGCGGTCAACAAGGCATGGAACGCCCGGTTCTGGAGCCACGATTACACCGACTGGGCGCAGATCGAAAGCCCTGCCCCGCAGGGAGAAAACGCGGTGCAGGGACTTGCACTGGACTGGAAGCGTTTCGTCAGCGACCGGCACATTGACTTCTTGAAATTTGAGCGGGACACCGTAAAGGAATTTGCGACGGATGCCAAGTTTACGGTCAACATGATGTACCGCTTTGACGGCATCGACTATTTCAAGATGTCCAAAGAGATCGACGTTGCCAGCTGGGACAACTATCCCACATGGCACAAGCCCACCGAGACCGTGGAAGAGACCGCGCTGGACACGGCGATGATGCACGATTTGTATTACTCCATGAAGGGCAAGCCGTTTTTGCTGATGGAGTCCAGCCCCAGCTTTACCAACTGGCAGCCTGTCTCCAAACAGAAAAAGCCCGGGATCGCAGAGCTTTCCGCTTTGCAGACCGTGGCGCACGGCGCGGACAGTGTGCTCTATTTCCAGTGGCGCGCCAGCCGCGGCGCAGAGGAAAAACTCCATGGTGCGGTCATCGGGCACGATGGACGAGAGGACGCCCGCCCCTTCCGGGAAACGGTGGAAGTGGGACGAAAGCTGGAAGCTTTGTCTGAAATTGCAACGACTTGCCGTGAAAAGCAGGCGGCAATCGTCCACGATTGGGAAAACAAGTGGGCATTGGAAGGTTCCTGCGGCCCGCGCAATGCCGGGATGGGCTACTGGGACGAACTGAAGCTGCACTACAACGCCCTTGCACGCGAGGGCATCGCGGTGGAGTTTGTTGATCAGGAAGCAGACCTGACCGGCTATGGGCTGGTCGTTGTTCCGATGCTCTACCTGCTGACGGACGCATTTGCGCAAAAACTCTGCGCCTTTGCAAGGAACGGCGGCACAGTCGTTGTCACTTACTGGAGCGGTGTAGTAGATGAAAGCGACCTGTGCCGCTTGGGGGACACTCCTTATGGCCTGACCGAGCTGCTGGGCCTGCGCCGCACCGAGATCGACGGGATGTATGACGGCGAGCTGCGCCGCTGCGCCCCTGTGGATGGCGCAACGCTGCCGGAAGCACAAGCCTCTGTGCTCTGCGAGGTGGCAGCGCTGCAGGATACCGACCCGGCAACGCCGCTCAGCGTCTACACCGAGGACTACTTTGCCGGCTGCCCTGCCGTGGCGATTCATTCTTACGGCGCAGGCCGCGCATACTATCTGGCAAGCCGCTTTGATGCTGCGTTTTATCGCGAATTTTACCGCAATGCAGCGCAGGAGGTCGGTCTGACCCCGGCATGGCCGGAAGCACTGCCGGACGGCGTTCTGGCGGCGCGGCGCAGTGCGTTCGTCTTTGTACAGAACTGCAATGAGCATCCAGTCGAGGTAGGCGGTGTTGCGCTGAACCGTTACGGAACGGCTGTCTGGAAAAACGGCGAGCAGATCTTGTAAGAAGTAAAAACACCGGATTTCAGCGTTCTGCCGAAAAAGCAGGACGCTTTTTGTTTGCTTTCGTACTTGACAAAGCGGGCTTATCCCGGTATGCTGGGGTGGCGCTCTGTTGCGCAGTTCTGTGAAAAGGAGAGGACATTCCGTGGCTGCAAAGGAAACCGAAAAAATGACGATCGAGCAGGTGGCCGATGCGCTTGGCGTTTCTAAAACAACGGTATCACGCGCACTTTCCGGCAAAGGGCGCATCAGCGAGGAGACCCGCGCCAAGGTATACGCCTATATGGGACGCACCCGTTCCGAGCCGGCTTTGGCACAGAGCGGTGAAAAGCTGCGCACCAACAACATCGCCATGATCGTACCGCAGCGTTTTATTGCGCTGGATCTGCCCTTTTTGCGCAAGTGCATGGGCGGCATCTGCATCATGGCAGACCAGCGCGGCTATGACCTGATGCTTTGCTACGCCTCCAACACCGAGTATTCGCAGCTGCAGCGGCAGCTGGCCAACCACAAGGTGGACGGCGTGATCCTGACCTACGCCATGGCGGATGATCCCTGCATCGAACTTTTGCGGCAATACGAGACACCTTTTGTGCTCATCGGACGCAGCGAGGACAAGACCATCCCGCAGGCAGACAACGATCAGGTGGCGGCTGCCTGCGAGATGACACGCATCCTTTTGCAGCTGGGTGCCAAGCGGATCGCGCTGCTGGTGGGCAGTACCATCTACGCCGTCAACACCGACCGCACACGCGGTTATCTGCGCGGATTCGCGGAATTTGGCGTACCGGTAGACCAGCGGCTCGTTCATTCCGGTGTGGAATCTGCCGGGCAGACGCTCGATGCACTGGAGGCTGCGCTGGAGCAGAAGGCAGATTGCATCCTTTGCGGCGATGATGAGATCGCCTTTGAGGTCATGCGGGAGCTGCGGACGCAGCATATCCTCGTGCCCAACGATCTGCGAGTGGCCAGCCTGTACGACAGCTCCATGCTTGCCAGCATCACGCCGTCTGTTTCGGCGGTGCAGTACGATGCCGAGCAGCTGGGCAAGACCGCCTGCCGGATGCTGCTGGATCGTCTGGCCGGAAAGGAAACGGTCATGCGGCAGCTGGAAGGCTATCAGGTCATCCTGAGGGATTCTACCAAGTGGATGGAACGCTCCCGCAACATCAAATAACGCGCTTTTTGTGCCTGCTCCTTTCCCGGAGCGGGCATTTTTTGCTCTTTGCATGACAAAGGTTGCGCTAAAGTTGCGCACTTTTTGCCCATGTATCCTAATTTTACCGTCACTTTTTCCAGTTTTGACTCAACAATACCGTGAATTTCGTCCATTGACGTGAGCAAAAGAATGCGGTATCCTATGAGTACAGAAAAACAGTTGCTCTGATGTGCGCAACTTATGAGCGCAACAAAGAGCGGCCGAAGATTTCAGATTGAGAACGAAGGAGAACTGGATCATGAAAAAGCTGATTTCCCGCCGTAACTTCCTTGCTGCCATAGGTACTGTGGCTGCTGCCGGTGTGCTGACTGCCTGCGGTGGCTCCTCCAACAGCACCGCTTCCTCTGCTGCCGCTTCCAGCACGGCTGCCTCTGCTGCGGAGAGCTGGGGCGATGTGAAGCTGACCATGTGGGGCGCAGAAGAGGACCAGACCATGCTGCGTGAGATGGCCGATGCCTTTATCGAGCAGAATGCGGACAAGGGCAATGTGACCATTGAGATCGGCGTGCAGTCCGAGTCCAGCGCAAAGGACACCGTTCTGGCTGACCCGGAGTCTGCCGCAGACGTTTTTGCCTTTGCTGATGACCAGCTGAACGAGCTGGTAAACGCCGGTGCGCTGCAGGAAGTGCTGCTGAACCCGGACGACGTGAAGAGCCGCAACCTGCCCGGCTCTGTGGGCGCTGCCACCATGAACGACAAGCTTTACGCCTACCCCATGACCGCCGACAACGGCTACTTCCTGTACTATGATGCAAGCATTCTGAGCGCCGAGGACGTGCAGAGCATGGACACCATGCTGGAAAAGGCTGCAGCTGCCGGTAAAAAGTTCATGATGAGCGTGAACGACGCATGGTACATTTACAGCTTCTACGCCGGTGCCGGTCTGGTGGCTACGCTGGCAGATGACGGTATCAACACCGTCTGCAACTGGAACGAGGCTCCCGGCGCAGACGTAACGCAGGCCATTCTGGACATCACCGCAAACCCCGGCTTCAAGTCCGGCGCGGATGCTGATATCGTTTCTGCCATCAAGGACGGCAGCTGCTGCGCCGCCATCTCCGGTACTTGGAACGCCAGCACCGCCGAGGAGGCTTGGGGCGAGGGCTACGCCGCCACCAAGCTGCCAACCTACACCCTGAACGGCGCACAGGTCCAGATGGGCTCCTTCTCCGGCTACAAGCTGGTGGGCGTCAACCCCCACAGCGCCAACGTGGGCGTTGCCATGATGCTGGCCGACTTCATCACCAACGAGGACAATCAGGTCAAGCGCTTCAACGACCGCAAGCTGGGTCCCTCCAACATCAATGCCAATGCTTCCGAGGCTGTGCAGTCCGCACCCGCCATTGCCGCACTGGCTGAGCAGAGCTCCTACGCTACCCTGCAGCGGGTAGGCGCAAACTACTGGAGCTCCGCCGCAAGTCTGGGCGAGATCCTCGCCTCCGGCGACACGCAGGGCAAGACCACCCAGCAGCTGGTGGATGACGCCGTGGCCGGTATCACCGCACCTGTGGCACAGTAAGCTTTGGTTTTTCCGGCGGGCACGCGGCAGAATGCGGTGTGCCCGCCTTTTATCGCAAGAAAAAGCAGCATCCTGTTTGCTGTAAAGCCCTCTGCAACAAGAAAGGAGTTGACTTCTGTGGCAGAAATGGTCCTTACGCCGCCCTTGCGGGCGGATGGCCGGGAGCCGAATTTCCTTCAGAAGTTCGGTCACGCATTCGTTCACGGAGATATTTTTACAAAGCTGTCCCTCGTTGTCTGGGGTCTGGGCTACATCGGCCACGGCCAGCTCATCAAGGCGCTGCTGGTAACGCTGGTGCAGGGACTGGGGCTGTATTTTCTGGGCACCTCCGGTATTCCGGCGCTGAAAAAGTTCGGCACGCTGGGCACGGTGCAGATGGAGATGCAGTTCAACCCCCTTACCTTAAAGAACGAGGTCAACAACTACGACAACTCGTTTGCCATCCTGCTGCTCAGCGTGATCGCACTGGTGGTCATTGTAACGCTGATCGCTGCTGCCATGCTGGTGGTACAGAGCAACTACGCTTTGCAGGCACAGAAGGCCGCCGGAAAAAAGCCCAATAACTTCCGACAGGACATCACGCTGTACCTGAACGAGAAGTTCTATGTGACCCTGCTCACCCTGCCGGTGCTGGGCGTGGTGGTGTTTACCATTGTTCCGCTGTTCATCCTGATCGCCGTGGCGTTCACGAACTACGACCAGCAGCATATGCCGCCCGCCGCCCTGTTCACATGGGTGGGGCTGGCAAACTTTGCCGCCCTGTTCGGCGGGCAGTCGCTGACCGTGACCTTTAACTACGCTTTTGGCCGGGTGCTGGGCTGGACGCTGGTGTGGGCCTTCTTTGCCACCTTTACCACCTTCTTCGGCGGCGTATTTCTGGCCATGCTCATCAACAACAAAAAGACCAAGTGCCAGAAGCTTTGGCGCACCCTGTTCATGGTCACCATTGCGGTGCCGCAGTTCGTCACCCTGCTGCTGGTGCGCAACTTCTTCTCGGACGCCGGCATCTTCAACACCCTGATGGCCAATGCTGGCGTGACCGACTTTTTAAAGACCATCGGCCTGCTGGGGCAGAACATGAACCATATCCCCTTTCTGACCGATCAGCATTGGGCAAAATTCATGATCGTCCTGATCAACATCTGGGTGGGCGTGCCCTACCAGATGATCATCGCCACCGGTGTGCTGATGAACATCCCCAGCGATATGCTGGAAGCCTCCACCATCGACGGTGCTTCGCCGTGGCAGAGCTTCATCCACATCAAGCTGCCCTATCTGTTCAGCGTGCAGGGACCTGCACTGGTCACGGATTTCGTCAAGAACGTCAACAACTTCAACGTCATCTACCTGCTCACGCAGGACGTTTACATCACAAAGGATCAGGCGCTGGCATCCTCCAGCGCCAAAGAGGTGGATCTGCTGGTCACATGGCTGTTCCGCCTGACGCAGGAGCAGTACAACTACAAGATGGCCGCTGTCATCGGCATTATGGTGTTCATCATCTGTGCCGTGTTCACGCTGGTCTGCTTCCGGTTCCTTAATAAAAAGGAGGCGACATTCTCTTGACACAGGCAACTGTTTCTCCGGCACGCCGGACGGAAACTGCGGCGCAGCTGCGCCGCGGGCGCATTCTCCGGGAAGTCCGCAGCATTCTGCGGCATCTGCTGCTGGCCTTGCTGGCAGGCATCTGGCTGGTGCCTATTCTGTGGCTGCTGGTCACCTCCTTTTCCACCGACCGGGGCATCAATGTGCGGCGGTTCTTCCCTGCAAGCTACACCATAAGCAACTACGTCAACATCCTGTTCCACCCGGATTCTGTGGCGCAGTTCCCGCGCTGGTTCACTAATACCCTTGTGGTGGCCTGCTTCAACTGCGTCATCTCCACCTGCTTTGTGCTGATGGTGGCCTACGCACTGAGCTGCTGCCGGTTCAAGGGGCGCAAGCTGCTGCAGAACCTCTCGGTCATCGTCAACCTGTTCCCGGGCGTGCTGGCCATGATCGCGGTCTACTTCGTGCTGAAGTACCTCAACCTGACCAACTCCTACGCGGGTCTTATCATGGTCTACGCCGGTTCGTCCGGTCTGGGCTATCTGATCTGCAAGGGCTTCTTTGATACCATCCCCGTCTCCCTGCGGGAGGCCGCAAAGCTGGACGGCGCATCGGACGCCCGGGTATTCTTCCAAGTCGTTCTGCCCATGTCCAGACCCATTCTGGTGTACACCATTATCAGCTCCTTCATGGTACCGTGGACGGACTTCGTGATGGCCAAAATGATCCTGAACTCCGGCCTTTCTGCCGACTGGACGGTGGCCATTGGTCTGTACAATATGCTGCAGAAAACGCTGATCAACAACTACTTTGCGCTCTTCTGCGCAGGCGGCGTGCTGGTGTCCATCCCCATCTCCATCCTGTTCGTCATCATGCAGAAGTTCTACGTCGAGGGCATCACCTCCGGCGCGGACAAGGGTTAAAACGATATCTTCTTTCTCCTTCATCATAAAAAGCAGCGCCCCACAAGCCGAATGTGCCTGTGGGGCGCTGCTTTTATCCTATTTGTGCTGATGAAAGATCAGTTTGCCTTGTTGGCCTCGCCCTCCGGGAAGATGATCTTATTCACAAAGAAGAAGATGACCATGGAAATGCCGCCGTTGAGCACGGTGGTACCGATGTTGTAGATGAAGTCCGGCACCAGCAGACCTGCCACCGCCACCCAGATGCAGTTGATGGAGTTGACGATGCAGGTAATGACGCAGAACGCCAGCACATACCAGCCGATCTGCTTTGCCAGATCACCCTTGCTGCGGAACACAAAATTGCGCTGGATGGGGAAATTGATGCACTCGCCGATGAGCATGGCGATCATGTAAGCGCAGAAGTAGGGCAGGCCGCCGTGGGCGGCATCGTAGCCGAGGATGTTCCACTTGAAGGTTTCGCCGAAGAGGGTGATGTCGATGCCCGGCCAGCCGAAGTCCACCACCGGCAGGCTTGCAAAGGCCTTGGGCAGAAATTGCAGCAGCAGGTACTTGAACACGGTGATGAGGTTGGACACGATAACATACAGTCCGCCCTCCCGCACCCACTTGGCAGCGGCGGGGTGCTTTGCTGCAAAGTTATTCCAGAAATTCATATCGTGATCCCTCTCTTATCTGGACTGCTCGTCCAGCTTTGCCTGATAACGGCTATTGGCCACATAATTCTGTACCAGCCCCACCAGTGCCCGCAGGATGCCCACCACCCAGAAGCCCTTTGCTTCCAGCACAAGGCCGTCCACAAACTCGTCCCCGATCATGCCGCCGGTCATCTGCGCCAGCCCACGCAGGGGCATATTGTACTGGAACAGGATGTTCAGGTCCGGTTTGCCCCGCTTTTCGCCTGCACGCAGCAGCAGGGTCAGTACCCCGGCAATCAACCAGCACAGCGGGCTGCGGCTGTGGTGCAGCTCGCCCAGCGTCATGGTGCGGTCGATGGCGGTGGTTTCCTCCGGCAGCGAACGGCCCAGCAGGGCTTTAAACTCCACATCCGGGATGTTCTGGACATTACCAGTGTAGTAATCCGGCAGCGCCTTGCCTGCATAGGGATCGGGTGCGCCGGTGCCCGGCAGGGCAAGCTCTGCGCTCAGGCGGATGTCCTGCACGCTGGCACCCACCAGCAGCTGATAGCTGCCGCCCTCCACCTCCCAGCAGTGGGTGAGCACGTTCCAGTAGCGGAACGCTTTATCGTCCAGCGGGATAGTGACAGTCCGGCTCTTTCCTGCTTTCAGGAATACCTTTGCAAAGCCCTTCAGCTCCCTGGCGGGGCGGAAGATCTTTGCATCCGGCTTTGCCACATACAGCTGCGCCACCTCTGCACCGTCCCGCTTGCCGGTGTTGGTAAGAGTGAACGTCACATGATCTGCATTTACCTTCAAATCGCTGTACTCAAAAGTGGTATAGCTCAGGCCGTAGCCAAAGGGATACCGTACTGCCTTGTCCACCGTTTCATAATAACGGTAGCCCACATACAGGCCTTCCCGGTACTCGGCGTTCTGTCCTTTGCCGGGGAAGTAAGCGGCAGCGGGGGTGTCCTCATACCGCAGGGGAATGGTCTCCGCCAGCTTGCCGCAGGGGTTCTGCCAGCCGGTGAGCACCTCCAGCATAGCGGCTGCGCCTGCCTGCCCGCCAAGATAGCCGTGCACCACGGCCTTGCAGTGTTCCACCCAGTCGGTCTCGATGACGCTGCCTGCGCTCACCACTGCCACCACATTGGGGTTGGCGGAGGTCACAGCATCCAGCAGCTGCTTTTGCACCGCCGGGATGCCGATGTGGGTGCGGTCCAGCCCCTCGCTCTCGCTGGATTCGTCCAGCCCAATGCACAAAATGACCGTCTCTGCCATTTTTGCCTGGGAAATTGCCTCGTCCAGATAGGCCTTGTTGGCCTTTCCGCTGCGCTCGTAACCGGCACAGTAGCCCACCATGTTCAGCCCGGCCTTTTCTATGGCATCTTTCAGGCTGTCCACGCAGGTAGGGTTCACCATGCTGGAGCCTGCCCCCTGATACCGGGGTGTGATGGCAAAATCACCGATGAGAGCCACCTTGATGCCGTATTTCAGCGGCAGCAGATCGCCCTCATTTTTCAATAGCACGATGCTTTGGGCTGCTGCCCGGCGTGCCAGCTGATGGTGGGCGGCCTCGTCAAATTTGCGCGGTGCTCTTTCGATGGCTGCGGCGGTGGAGAGCACCACCTCCAGCAGCTCGTCCACCCGTGCATCGATTTCCTGCTCGGTCAGGCTGCCCTCTGCCACTGCCTTCAGCAGCTTGCGTGCCCCGCCCAGACCGGGAGAGGGCATTTCCAGCGTAGAGCCGTTCTTTACGCCCTCCACATGGTCATTGGAGCCGCCCCAGTCGGTAACGACAGCACCATCGAAGCCCCATTCCTTCCGCAGGATATCCATCAGCAGGTGTTTGCTCTCATTGGCGTAGGTGTCGTTCACCTTATTATACGCCGACATGATTGTTTTGGGGCTGGCTTCCTTTACCACGATCTCGAAGGCGGTGAGGTACAGTTCCCGCAGGGTGCGCTCGTCCAGCACCGAGTTGCTGGCCATGCGGCGCAGCTCCTGACTGTTGGCGGCAAAGTGCTTCGGGCAGGCGGCCACGCCGTTTGCCTGAATGCCGCGGACGTAGGCGGCTGCCATCTTGCCGGAGAGGTAAGGGTCCTCCGAGAAATACTCAAAGCTGCGTCCACACAGGGGACTGCGCTTCAGGTTGAGCCCCGGGCCCAGCAGCACATTGACCCGGTTTGCGGCAGTCTCCTCGCCCAGTGCCCTGCCCACTTCCTCGCCCAGCGCCAGGTCCCAGCTGTTTGCCATGGTGGCAGCGGTGGGAAAGCAGGTGGCCGGCACACTGGGGTTCAAGCCCAGATGGTCGGCTGCGCCCGCCTGCTTCCGCAGACCGTTGGGACCATCCGAAAGCCACGCGGCAGGCACGCCTTGCTTGGGATACTCCTGCGTCTGCCATGTGTTCTTGCCCGAAAGCAGGGCACATTTTTGTTCAAGGGATAGCTTTGCGATAATTTCAGGGTGTTTCATAGCGTCTCCTCATGTAAAATGGGCAGCGATGCTCCTGCACCGCCGCCCATAGGCCATCAGCGTTTGCCGATGGTTTTGACTATGATTCGCTGCGCTTTCCGGAAGCAGCGCTTACTTTGCGTTTCTGGTAGCCCCGCAGCACCATGATCTCCAATCCGACGAGGACGATCAATGCCGCTGCGTCAGCGATGTAGAGATAGGTCCGCCAGCCGATACCTTGCTGGCTCTGGTAGTCCTTATCATAGAGGTAGCTTTGCACTACGGTATACAGCACATTTTTGCAGGCTCGGCGCATATCGGTGACCGAGGAGGGATTGGTGCGGTCGGTGACAAAGTTGGGACCGCCCTCTACCGTGGCCAGCATACCATCCACTCCATTGGCCAGAGCGGCATCGGCATTCATGAATCCATGACCGTTGTTGCGGAAGAAGTCGGTGATGGCCATTCCACGGAAGCCCCACTCGTCCCGGAGGACCGTGTTCATCAGGCTGCTGTTTTCTCCGGTCCATTTGACGCCAAGGAAGCTCCAGGAGACCATGACTGCATTGGCGTTTCCTTCCTTGACACAGATCTCAAAGGGTTTCAGATAAATTTCCCGCAGAGCCTGCTCGTTGGTCCAGACACAGACCATCTTGCCATTGAAATCATAGGCGGCAAAGTGCTTGATGTAGGAGTAGACCCCCTTGTTCATGGCCCCGGTCACTGCGCTGGCGGCAATGCGTCCGGCCAGCACGCCGTCCTCGGAGAAGTACTCGTAGTTTCGTCCGCCGAAGGGGCTGCGGTGGGTGTTCATAGCAGGAGCGTACCAGCCCTGAATGTCCATTTCCACGCACATCTGTCCCATGGTTTCACCCCACTGGGTAGCAAGGTCCTTGCTCCAGGTGTTAGCAATTACAATTTCAATAGGAAATCCCAGAGAGCCGTAACCAGTGAAATTGTTATTGATGGCGGCAGGGCCGTCCATGTCCAGAGTTCTGACCTTACCCACGGACTCCATAGCAGGGGTCTGGTAGCCGCACAGAGCGATCATGTTGGCCATCTCATCTACGGTAAGCTGATCCAGCAACAGGTCCCACTTGGGGTCATCGTAGTCCAGTCCCCGCATATCTGCAAGGGTCAGGCCGTTATCTGCTCCGGTGGCAGGCATTACGGCATCTGGATTCACATAGGTGTTGGGATCGAAGTTGCTGTTCAAATGGTACTGCTCCACCAGTTCCTGAGGCATCACCGTAGAGGTGGGGGCGGCGGCAGCCTGGTCGTAGTTTGCAAAGTGGCCGGCGCGGGAGAGATACTCCACATCTCCGGCGCAGTCATCAAATTGGTTAGTGGCAGTGAGGTCATCACTGGCGCGCCCTTCCTCTCCGTCATAGACCACTTTGTCATCCAATGTAAGAATACGTTGGTCCAGAATGGTGTGGGAATCGCTGTTGATGGAAATCACATAATCCCCTTCGTCCAGGATATAGGCTTTCGCATTCTGGTAGTCGTAGGAGGCCATGTCCTCCAGGTCAAAGGTAAAGGAGAGGGTCTGGCTCTGACCGGGCTGGAGAAGATCGGTCTTTTCAAAGTCCAGCAGATTGGCCACAGACTTTTCCACGCCGCCGTTTAAATAGGGCGGATTATAGAAAATCTCTACCACGTCCTTACCGGCTACAGAACCGGTGTTGGTAACTGTGACATCGAAAGAGAACGTGGTGTCAGCAAGAGACAGCTCACTCATATTCTGGGTGAAAGTGGTGTAGCTCAGGCCGTGGCCAAAGGGATACTGAACCTCAGCGTCGTAGTCGATGAGTCCCTCCGCAGCGGCAGTTTCATAGAATTTGTAGCCTACGTAGATGCCCTCTACATAGCTGGTGAAGGAGGGGTAATAGGTCTGAGACACACCGCTGTTCATGCCTTCTACCGCCATGTGTTCCAGATTGGAGTAGTGGTAGTCCTCGTAGTTGTTCCACCAGGGTGCGTTTTTTAGATGATAGACAAAGGTGTCCGTGCTTTTGCCGGAGGGGTTTACGGTGCCCCTCAGGATTTCGCCCAGTGCGGTAAAGCCTACATTGCCGGGACCGGGGCACCAGAGCACAGACTTGATCTGTTCATAGTTATCCACGAAGCCCAGCTCCATGGGATTGCCGCTGTTGACCAAGAGAATCACGGTGTCGAAGTTGTCACATACCATCTCCACCAAATCCTTTTCGGTCTGGGAGAGCTGAAGGTAGTGGTCATCGGGCTGGAAATCGTCATATTGATCGGAATTGTTGTCGTATCCAGCCTCGGCCATAGCCATGGGCATATCGTTGTGCCCCTCACCAGCCAGACGACCCAAGGTAATGACGGCTACATCAGAAAATTCTTTGGCGTTGTCCATCATGTCCTGGGAATAAGTATCCACCGGAGGCTCGTACAACGTCCATGATTGAGTGGTTATGGTCATGTCGGGACGCTGAGCGGAGTAGGCGGTGTAGAAATCCAACAGTTCCTTGTTCACAGAAAAACCGGCCTGCTCCAATCCCTGCTGAATGCTGACGATGTCGTACAGAGCATTGATACCACCGGAGCCGGTACCGCCGTAGATGGGGACAGCACTGGCCCAGCCAAACAGGTTCAGGTTGGTCACATCAGTAAGCGGCAGGGTATTGTCATCGTTTTGCAGCAAAACAAACCCTTCCTCTGCAATCTGAAGGGCAGTTTGCTCTGCGGTGTCCATGGTTTCTTCACTGATCTTAGCCTGATCGCTCAGGGCAAGGTCCAGCAGGGCAGATACACCGCCGAGCATGATACCGTTGACGGCCAAGACAAGAGCCAGTACCATGGCCAGACCGGCTTGAGCTCGGATCAGGAACTTTCGAGGGCGCGGCCGCCCACGGACTGCAATCAGTACGACGATCCCCACAAGCAGGGCAATGCCCAGAGCAATGAGATAAGGGGCGCAGTTTTGCAGCACACTGATAACATCTTCCATTTCAAACGTAATCATGTAAATGCCTCCTCAACCAGATTTACGACAGTCCCATATGGAAGCTTTAGAACCTTCTCTAATAAAAATTATACAAATTTTTGACTCAATGATAAGAACAAATTAGATAAAACTGTACTATACTAAACGAAATGGTAAAAACTGTACAGTGATTGGACAAAAATAACAAAACTGTATTTTTCTTGACAACGTGTATAGTTTTGTGAGATAATAAGCGGGGGTGAGCAGATGGCGAAAATGCGTGCCGGACGGGAAGATCGCCGGGTCACTTATACGAAGAATGCGATCAAGGATGCTCTGCTGGAATTGATGAAGGACAAGAGCTTTGAAAAGCTGAGCATCAGCAAGGTATGCGAAGCAGCCCAAATTACGCGCACTACATTTTATAGTCACTATGACACGCTGGATCAGGTACTGGATGAACTTATTGAAGAGGCATTTGAGGTGGCGGAAAATTCTTCAACCACCCTGTCCATGTCTTTGCCTCAACGGCTGCACTATCTGCTTCAGTTCGATACAGCAGAGACCCTCCGGGAGCATAACAGCGACTTGCCAGCATGTCAGCGGATTGCTGACATGCCCAAATACCGGATTCTTTTTCAAGACCGAACCCTTTCAGAGTACATCAAAAATAAGCTTTTCCGTATGATGAAACCCAGTGTCATCCCAGAGCTTATGGAGTACTGCTGTATTTCTCAGACCGGGGCAGAACTTTTTTTCCGCTATATGCTTTCCGGCTCCTATGAGGTGAACAGTTCTCTCAACTGGATCAAAAATGACGAATGGTATGTATCACGGCTTGCGATCCTTCGGATGGAAACAGCTGGAATTGAAACCATTCGGGCAGCCAATATCAAGAAAAAGGGAACATAAAAAAGCAGAACATTGCTAATGTTGCAGTGTTCTGCTTTTTTATGTTTATGCTAGACTTTGCTGGCAGTAGTCTGCCAGCATTTTTCATTACAGTGTTTTGCTACCAGCATGACCTTGAAGCGGTCCCGCTTGCTTTCCAGCGCACGGGAAGCCATGATGGCGGGAACCGTACAGCCAAATCCCAGCAGCATGGGAATGAAGGCTTTTCCGGAAAGCCCCAGCTTGCTCATGATGCCCTCCATCACATAGGCCACACGGGCCATATAACCGCTGTCCTCCAGCAGTGCCAGACACAAAAAAAGAATCAAAATATTGGGCAGAAATGTGACAATGGTGCCCACGCCGCCGATAATACCGTCCACCATCAGCGAGGTGAGGATTGTCCCGGCGTGAACTGCCGTCAGACCACTTTGCGCCACGCCGGAAAGCCAGTCAATGCCCAGCTCAAAATATCCCTTGATCCAGTCGCCAATGGTAAAGGTCAAAAAGAAGGTAACGGCCATGATTCCCAGAAAGATGGGGATACTCCACACTTTGCTGGTGAGCAGCTTGTCCGCCCGCTCGGTAAGCAGATCCTGCCGTTCCTTGTGGAGCAGGACTTCACCGATGATTTCCCCGATGAAGTCATATTTCTGGTTGATGATGTCCGACTCGTAGCTGCGATCCAGCACCTGGGGAAGGTTCACCGGGTATTTCTCCGTGATCTCCTTATCCTCCTCCAGCAGCTTCAGCGCATGCCAGCGGTAGTTCGTCAGGCCTGGATAACGACGCTTCAGCTCCGGCATGATCTGGTCAATCTTGTCCTCGATCTCATCGGAATAGACCATGGCATACTCTGCGTGGTGATCGTGCCGGTGTTTGGAGCGGACCTTATGGTGGTGGATCAAACAGTCCGGGTCGGTGCAATCCTTGTGGTGGGCGGCGGCATGGAGCAGAATATCCAGCCCACGGCGCTGACGGGCGGAGACCGGGATTACCGGGATGCCCAGCATCTCCGGCAGACGATGCAGGTCGATCTCCATGCCCCGCTTTTCTACAATGTCCATCATGTTCAGAGCCAGCACCACTGGCTTGCCCAGCTCCAGCAGCTGCAAGGTCAGATAGAGACTGCGTTCCAGCGCGGAGGCATCCGCCACATTGATGATGACATCCACCTCATCGCTGAGGATAAACTGCCGGGAGACGGTTTCCTCCATGGTATAGGAGGTCAGGCTGTAGGTGCCGGGTAAGTCTACCAGATGGATGGTAAGGTCGTGGTCCTTCATGACGCCCTCCACCTTCTCCACAGTCACGCCCGGCCAGTTGGCCACTTTCAGGTTGGCCCCGGTATAGGCGTTGAACAGGGTGGTCTTGCCGCAGTTCGGGTTGCCGATAAATCCAATGGTCATTTCATGCTCACTCATGCACTTCACCTTCTTCCACCGTAATATTTTTGGTAATGTTATACCCTAGGGCAAAGCGGGTGCCCCGCAGTTTAATAATCAAAATTCCTTTCCCTTTTCGGTTCAGTACAGAAATAGCGGTCTGACGGGTCATTCCTAAAGCTTCCAGACGCCGCTCCAACTGAAAGGGAAGATGAATGGACTTTACGGTATAGGTCCGTCCAATCTTCGCATCCTTCAAAAGCATCTTTCTCACCTCAATATCAATAAACAATCATTTAATCGTTCTGTCTGCATTGTAGAGCGGGGAAAATCGAAAATCAATGGACGGAGTACAAGTCCTTCCAAGAGGGATAAGAAAACTTCTGAATGGGTAAACAATGCTAAAAAAGGTTCTGACATTGAAGCACAGCTCCATGTCAGAACCTTTTTATTTCACAAATTATTTTTTGGGGTTGCGTCGCCCGGTGTTTTCCGAGCCACGCACTTCCTCATGGTAAAAGTAATCCACAATGACCGGGTGCCCAGGCTCTGCTCGTCCGTAGGGCAGCTCGTTGTCCACGAAGGGACAGCTGTTTTCTTTCGCCAGCCGTTCCGCTTGATCCTCCAAACCACGGAAGTAGCTTCTGTCTCTCTTGTTGTAGATAGCGTCGTACAGCGGAACCAAGTCAGGATATTTTTTACAAATATAGTCCATGATGTCTTTTTTGAATCCGCCTCGCAGGTTTAGATTTTCTAACCATATCAGGTCGCATTGATTTCTGACCTGATGGAAGATAGCCTCAAAATCCGTGATACCGGGAAAAACCGGAGCGATAAAGCACACGGTGCGGATACCTGCGTCATAAACCTGCTTCATGGCATCCAGCCGCCGCTTGATGCTGACGGCATTGTCCATATCGTTTTTGAAATCCTCGTCCAGCGTATTGATCGACCAGGAAACCGTGACCTTTCCCAGTTCTTTCAGAAGGTCGATATCACGGATCACCAAGTCTGACTTGGTACAGATGAGAATTTCCGCCTCGCTGCCCCGAAGCTGCTCAAGAAGCTTTCGGGTGTTCTGAAACTGAGCCTCCTGGGGCAGATAGCCATCGGTCACAGAACCGATGACTACGCGCTGCCCTTTGTACTTTTGCGGATTTTTGATTGCTGGCCAATGTTTCACATCCAGGAATGTACCCCACGGTTCGGTGTGCCCGGTAAATCGCTTCATAAACGAGGCGTAGCAGTATTTGCAGCTATGGGTACAGCCCACATAAGGATTGACGGAATAGCCGCCCACCGGCAGGGTGGATTTTGTCATAATATTTTTGGTTTCTACATCCTGAATCAGAATGCTGCTCTCTTTTACTTCCGCCATGTCTTCTGTTCCTCCAATACCCGGTAAAAAGCCGGGGGAAATTCTTGTACCATCTGTGCCTCTCCCATGATAGGAAGCAGATCTTCCTTCATAAATACCGGGATGCCAAGCGCATGGGCCTGATGTGTCAGGTTCCACACCCATTCCGGTTTCGATACGGCTTTGCCCTTCCTATGTCCGGTCTCAGTCCCAATGACGATCCACTCAATTCCGGTAAGGTCTACCATGCCAACCTCATCAAACATAGGTTCAAAGGTCACATGATAGTGTCCGCCATGGATATTCTCCCGCAAAGTCCGGATACGGTTTTTCTCTTTGCTGGAGGTAACAGTTACACCAAACCAAGCATTCTCCAGGGTAGTGGAAAACACAATATCCTCCGGTCGCTTGGTCAAAAACAGATATTGGTGCTGCGGATTTTCAGTCATCTTGGCAAATATCTGTTCCCGCCACTCTGTATTCCAGTGGGAAAAATCGCTCATGCCGGTGAGCAGAAAATTCTGTGGGCGCTTTTTCTCCATCAGCCGCAGTTTATTTGGAAAAAACTCCGGCTTTTCAAAGTCATCGATCATGTGAAACCGGCGAACATTATTTCTGGCGTAGCAGTAGCTGCAGCCGATCGTACAGCCGATCACCAGATTCATGTTCTGAATACAGTCTTTAATACAAACAGCCACCGCTAACGCCTCCTTTCCGTTTTAAGATTTAGCCTTCTACCGCAGGCGCAACTTTCCCGAAGCCGTTCCAGGCATACAGCCCCTTCTTGTCCTCATCGCCCAGGAACTTGTCCACCTGACAGATGTGCAGGATATGGTCGCCAACTTCTACCGACTGCTGCAGGGTGGCCACCATCGCCAGACGAGTATCCACCGGAATCTGGATGTCACTGCCCTCCACAGCCATCATCTCGATGTTGTTGGCGGCCACCTTGTTGACCTGTGCACCGGTAGAACCGCCGCAGGCCATCACCACCTGAGCAAGACTCTCGCCAGGAACGGTGACAATCACCTTGCCAGTCTCCCGTACCTGCTTACCGGTGTGGGACTGTTTGCCAGTGGCGAAACCCACCATGGGCGGATTGAAGGAGAGGTAAGACACAAAGCAAATGGGAGCCAGGTTCGTAGAACCATCCTCCTTTTTAGAGCAGATCAGTGTCAGCGGATTGGGGGAGGTCAGAACAGTAGCCTCCATAATGTTCAGTTCTTTCATGTCATTCAGACCTTTCTAAGAAATTTCAGTCGTTGACTGCACGGCTAACTAGTGATATATTTATTATACCTGCTAGCAATTTTTGTTCAAGTACGCAAATTGTTTGTACCTGGTATCAAAAAATATACTGCAAAAGACGAGGAAAGATCCAATCATGACTTATGAAGAATTCAAAGAAAAGGTTGGCAGTGTCATTCTAACCGATGATGGAAACTGCCCGGTCACGCCGGTGGTTCAAATGCTGCAGGGCAAATGGAAACTCCAAATTCTCTATGAACTATGCATCAAGTGTCCCATGCGGTTTGGGGAACTGAAAAAGATGCTAAAGCCAATTACAAATACGGCGCTGACAAATGCCCTCAAAGAGTTGGAAGCTGATGATTTGATACAACGAATCCAGTACAATGAGATGCCGTTGCGAGTAGAATATTCCCTAACACTGAAAGGGCAAGATTTGTTGCCGGTATTTTATGCCATTATGCAGTGGGGAATAAAATATATCCCTTGAATTTCTAAAACAAATGATTTCAAAAAATTACTGGTGTAATTTACCCTTGACAAATCTCATCACAATGCTCCTTTGACTTCGACCAGCAACTTTTTCATCAGTTTTTGCTTTCCTTCTTCATCAGATGGGCAAAGTTGGTTGTAGTCATAACAAAGATCCTTTGTCCGAGCCAGATCATCTGATAGCTCTTTAGATCATTCGTGTCATGAAGCATTTGCTTCAGCATTTTTTCCTTTTCTGTCATTCTGGCTTACCCTCATCTCCGAAAGGTCCGGATTTAGGACTTATCGTACCATAACGCAAAAGTGTTTGCTACTGAAATTGCCGACAGGGATATCTGCGTATTAGCAGAAAAAGTGACCGCGCAGGGAGTGCTGCTCGGCAACCTCAGAAAGCGGCAAATGAGCCCTTTTGGCAAGCGGCCGTCCGGCGTTTCAACAGCACGCAAAGCGCGCTGAGGGTAGTGATACCACCCCCACCTCGCACACACAGAAAGCCTTGAGCGCAGGGTGTGAAAACCGTAATTTCGACAGAAACGAAAAAAGATCACGCAGCCCAGCGGGGCCGCGACGCCGGAGGAAGCGGACGCACGCTGTAAACGCGCACATCCGTTTCCTCCGGCTTGTCGTATCATCCCACGGTCAACCTCACACAGAGCAGAGACACCCCGTGTTTGCACCTGTGAGCCGATGTGTAGACTCCTTCGGGGAAGGGTAGCATCCTTGTCGCAGAGAGGGATTTCGAGCCGGTTTTGGGCGAATTTGAGCAAGATTCCAGTGCGCCGAAAAAGGAGCAGGAGAAAGGCATTGGCGCTTTTCGCGCCAATGCCTATTCACAGCAGCCCGCAGTGCGAGCTGCCGCAAGGGTTTGCGGGTTTTGGAAATTGACGCTTTTTTCGAGGTTCCCAGAACGGTTTGACGCTAAATTTGAGAAAAGTCGCCGCAAAGCCCCGTGTCACAACGGTTTGCGGCGGCGCTTTGATAGAAAATCGGTACGCTTTATACCGTTGTAGTCGGCGGAAGTCTCCGTAGCAGCTCAAATCTTGCTACGCCATAAACAAAGATAAGCGGCGGTTGAGAATTGATAACTTTCTGATAACAGTTCGGTTTTCCGATAGCTTTCCTCTGCTGTTTACGGTATGGTTTGCCGTTACAAAGGAGGCTGATTTTATGCCAAAACGACGAGCAAATGGGGAAGGGAACATCCGCAAACGAAAGGACGGTCGATGGGAGGGCCGGTACACAGTCGGTCACGATCCGGAAACTGGCAAGGCCATCATCAAAAACGTCCTCGGCAAAACACAGGCAGAAGTTAAGGAGAAACTCAAGAAAGCCATCGAGGAAAACGTCGGCATCGACTACGGACGGGCCAAGACCTACACGGTGGGGAGTTGGCTGGAGGTCTGGATGGAGAACTACGCAAAAGTAAAACTCAGACCGTCCACGTTCAAGACCAGCCAAGGTTTTCTGAAAAACCACATCAAGCCGCAGATCGGCAGCATCCCGCTGGCAGACTTGACCTCTCTGGACTTACAGCAGTTCTACAAGCACCTGTTGGACGGTGGCCGAGTAGACCGCGTCGAGGCCAAGAAAAAGCCGAAAGGTTTGGCGCCCAAGACGGTTCGCAACATCCACCAGCTGATCTGCTCGGCGTACAATCTCGCTATGGAGCAGAAGTTGGTAACCTGCAATCCGACGCAAGGCTGCGCCTTGCCGAAAGTCGAACACAAGGAGATGAAAACGCTGACCGCCGACCAACTCAGCACCTTCTTCCGGGAGGCCAGGGACAGCGGCGTGTACGAGCTCTACTACCTCGACCTCGCCACCGGACTTCGGCGGGGCGAACTGCTGGGGCTGAAATGGACGGACATCGACCTCGACCATGGCATACTGAAAATCCAACGGGCCATCTCGCGGCAGAACGGCAAGGTAGTGGAAGCCCCGCTGAAAACGAAAAACGCCTACCGCACACTGCCGTTGTCGGCAGACGCGATAGACGTTCTAAAGGCACAGAAAAACAAGGTGGGAAGCAGCGAGTGGGTATTTCCATCGCCCACCGGAGGCCCTATGTCACCGGACAGCGTCCTGCATATGCTGCAAAGAGTGCTGAAACGGGCAGGGCTGCCACGGATACGCTTTCATGACCTGCGCCACACCTTCGCGACGATGGCCCTGCAAAACGGCGTGGACGTCAAGACCGTCAGCAGTATGCTGGGCCACTACTCGGCGGGGTTCACGCTGGACACCTACGCCCACGTCACCACCGACGCGCAGCTCAAGGCGGCGCAAACGATGGGGAACATCCTATCTCGTGCCGTCTGATGCTTTCCGCTATCCGCTCCCGTTGGGGTCAGCGTTTGGGTCAGAAAAAAGCAACATCCGAAAATAGTGACTTATGAAAAGCAAAAGTCCTCGAAATCAGACGATTTCGAGGACTTTTGGCAAGCTACTCCATTCTGGATATTTTCTTTTGTGTAACAGTTTGTTGAACAAATTGTTGACCTATATTGGAGAGTAAAACAAAAACTTGATGGTTTAAGACTTTGCGGGTAAGAAAAAACCCGCTTTCCGATAAAAATGCTCGAAAAGCGGGTTTTATTCAAATTCGGATATTTCGCTACGTTATTCTCCCATTAAAATATGCCTCAATTATTCTAACAATCTCCTCAATGGAATAACCTGCCCTTACAAGGACAGAACAATATATAGCAACTCGTAACCTTGGGTAAATCGCATTTGGAATATCCTGCTCTGTAATTCCAGATGAGTGAGTAATGTTGTTTCTCAATCGAACGAGCCATTGAATATCCTTGAGAGTCTGTGCTTCAGAAAGATTCAAGATTGTTCCAGAAAAGTAACTAATTCCTTCGAATCCGCTATCGATGACTTCTTTAAATTGTGAGTATATTCTCCATACTTTTTCTCTCGCTGGAAGAGAGATAAAATTGATCGAACTATATGCACTGTTGTAGATGTCTTCACTAAGTTGTCCTGAATGACCGGCCTTGTACTTTTTTACAGTTTCTTTAAGGAGTGAAACAAGCTCTTTTGCATTTGGAGATTCAAACTCACCAGATCTAAACTCGTATTCTACTTCGAAAGCGGTACAAATATCTCGAATTTTATGACTATCTACATTAAAGTCAGCGTTTGTCCTGGGCAAAAATCCAAGGCGCGGTCTACTGCCAGCGCAGCCTATTAGCTCGAACAGTTGCCCAACACGCTCCCCAAGCCAATCAACTTGAAATCTGTTGTGAGGAATTCTTTGAAATTCGATGTTCTCAACTTTTTCACTATTAATTTGACATTTAACAGTCCCAGGCGCACCGTATATCTCTATGGGTACTTTTTTATCCCATAAAGAAACTTGCAGATCGGTTACATTAAAATGTCCAGTACAAAAAGGGAGAAAATAACAAGTCGTCTGCCAGCATTCTTCAATTAAAGAAATGCTTTGCGGTGTTTCAAATTCTATTCTCAAAATAGACTGTAGTTTTCCGAGGGAGGTAGTATCGTAGTCGCAGTCTTTTCGGTCAACAAAAACCGTGAAAACTATAGTGCAGGGTGAGCCGCAAACAGTTGATTTGAATGTTTTGGCACACTCAGTGACAGGATACCATTCAATTTTGTTTGTGACGAGAGAGTCACGATTGAGAACGCATTTAGGCGAAAAAACAGAATCAACGCTATCTCCACGGAAGTCAATTACATTAAATTCTTCCAAAATTGGAATGCCTGCTATCTTTTCAAGTGAATCGGAATCATAGCCAATCAAAAACATATCAATGATTAGCGAAAGCGTTCCCTTAATGTATGAGAAGGGTCCCTGCTGTGCGGAGGGCAGGAATGCAACATTCTTCCCATAAGTATCAGTACCGTAAATCCAACCTAACTTATCAAAATTTCTATGAAGCTCCTCACACTTTGCTCTAAAGGATTCTTCACTATCGCTATCAGGTATAATTTCTAAAGAATACCCATTGGCAAAAGAAAAAGTGCATTTAATCCCCAATATGATAAGGACGCCATTAAAATCCTTACTCATTTCATATTGCATATAATCACCACCGAATATAGAAAGATAGACATCTGTATTTGCATGAGTATTTGCTGGTAATGACTGTTAGCGGGTTTTTAATGTTATTCCTTGGCAACGTCGAGCTGCAGCAGCCTGTGATCCTCCGTCAGCACCTTCATTTGGCTGATGGCGATGGCGTTGAGTTTTGCCAATCTCTCCGCCTGCGGCATTCCCTCGTTGATGAAAACCGCATTCAAGTTCTCCAAGTTGGACAGGCATACAAGTTGGGAAACATTAGCATAGTCACGGATGTTGTCTTTGAGATCCGGATGGGCATCGCGCCACTCTTTGGCTGTCATACCGAACAGCGCCATATTCAGGACATCGGCTTCGTTGGCATAGACCAGGGAAATCTGCCGCGCAGACAGTTCCGGCGGAATCAGATTTTCCTTGATAGCATCGGTATGAATCCGATAATTGATCTTGGCAAGGTTGCGCTCGATGTCCCAACCGAGCTGTTTAAGTTCTTCAGACTTGAGCCGCTCAAACTCTTTGATGAGGTAGATTTTGAATTCGGGGCTGATCCACATACCGAACTCAAAGGCGATGTCCTTATATGCGTATGTTCCACCATATCGTCCGGCCTTGGCTTTGAGACCAATTGCGTTGGTTTTTTCCACCCATTCTTTTACGCTGATCTTGTAGCTGTTCAAGCCAGCCTGACTTCTAATTGT
>OGGZ01000729.1_pt1 | contig 33691 bp, 26 predicted proteins | sample 1571371 | NCBI WGS metagenome assembly OGGZ01 (sample SAMEA2582025, study PRJEB24529) | metagenome | biome: Human gut stool | place: China | collected 2011
CGGTTCTATTTTTTTCTTGTACTACTTGTATTGTTTATCAATATTTCAAAGAACTTGCTGCTTTCGTTTTAAAAGCGGGTGCAAAGGTAAGAGGTTTTATTTTAACTACCAAATATTTTCAGAAGTTTTTTTTCGCTTTTCTTTTTCTATCGTTTCTCAGACTCTCTTAGCGAAAGGGAAAGAAGGTAAAGAAGAAAAACAAAACGCCTTTTCTTTGCGAATCGGACTGCAAAGATAAGAACTTTTAGCTTTATCTTCCAAACTTTATCGGAAGTTTTTTTGTTCTTATGGTCAAGCAGTACTGCGCTTTTACACTAAGTCAATTTAACAAGGCTTTCTTCTCTTGGAAAGCGGGTGCAAAAGTACGCCCTTTTCAAATATACTCCAAACTTAAATCACTCTTTTTTTGAATTATTTTTGAGGATAGAAGCTAAAGTGTTGAGTTATAAGGATGTTGTAGAACATGTTTTTCTCGGATATAGGAGGAACAGAGGAAAGGCATGCACATTATTATATTCACACGCGCGTTAGGAGGGCGAGGCCACGGGCGTATGCACAAGGGAAAGGAAGAGGAAATACAGGAAAGGTGAAGAAGATGCGCAAAGGAAACCAGAACGGGAATCCAAAGAAAAGGAAAAAAGGACGGAGGAAAAGGGGATTGAAAGACTGAAAAGGAAGAAGGCAGGAAGAAGGGGAAATCGTAGCAAGGGAGGAAAATACGAAAAAAGGGTAGAGACAGGAGTCTTTTAAAGTTCTACACTGTTGGAAAAAGAAAAAACTATGCCATCCGCAACAATTCGATAAACATTCTTAGGGGGACTTTTTAGTCAACCCCTACTTACGTGTCAGCCAGGCTCTCTATGAAAATAAAAAACTATAATTTGCTGTCATCTGTCACGGTGTCGGATGTAATTGCTTGAATATGAATAATTAATGAGGTGACAGAAGTAGGTGACGGCAGTGTGACGGCAAATTTTGCTGTCACACTGCCGTGTTGTCAATGGTTACTTATGGGCTGTTGGTTGGTCTATACAGAGCTTTTTAGTTTCTCCCGCTTGAAACTTTTGTTTCTCCTGCTTGGAACTAAAGTTTCATCGGCTTGAAACTTTAGTTTCAAAGCCGTGAAAACAAAGTTTCGGACGCTTGAAAACAGTGGTTCCAGCCGATGGAATGAATGAAACAAGGCAGGAAACTGATGCCTTACTTATATGATTCAATTAACTTGACCGCACCAACTGTTCGATTAACCTGCTCTTCCAAGAAACAATAAATCACTTATCACTCAAAAACAGATGAGTTATCAACCATTAAAGACTGATTTCTCAATTATTAATGTCTGAAACATCAATCGTTAATAATTGATACCTCAGATATTAACACACTGTAAATCAAATGACAATATCAAACAAATGACAGATAATGATACATGGAAGAGTGAGAGCAAACGTTTGCTCTCATACCTGCTACCACAATTGCTGCCATACCTGAAACTACGATGAATAAAGACATACAGACAATCTGTTAGAGCATGAGGGCAAAACGGATATCAAATCACTGTGGAGCGTAAAGAGAATAAAGCAAAATGTATGTTCATTTCAAATAGAACCTTTGTTTATCTCAAATATAAGTTCCGCTTTAAGATAAACAAAGATTCAATGCGCACAAATATATAATAACAAAATATCGAAAGTAAGTCCCAAATACCCAACACTTTTATTATCCTTTCAACTAGTAATAGCAGGCTTAGAAACTGCATATATTCCTATAAATGATACAGGAATATTATCATCAAAGAAAAAAAGATAATAAGCTTATTATTAAAGTTTTAAATTTAACAACAGGAAGTATTACTAAAACAATAAACATCAACAGCAAATTACAACTCCCCAAGTTCAAGTTCATCATAAGGGCGATAGAATTTCTAGTAAATCCTCACTACTTATCAGATCATTTTATCACACACACCCTGCCTTCCTCTTACCAAAGACATACACAATAGCCGATCAATAGAGAGATGATAAGACACGAGAAGCAATTTCGGGATTACTTCTTTTCTTTATTTTATAATCGTTTCCACGCACCCGTTTTTGAAAAAAAGATAGAAAGAGCTGGAATACATCCATTGCACTTCACCATTTGATTCTGAGATTGTTTGCGGTTTGCCAAAAGCCAGCAGGCATTCATCTTCCGTCATCCCCTTTACCGGTTTACCGATATTTATTTCATTCCAATGGGTGATAGGAGAAAGCTGGTTTGTGCTGACAAAATCAAACAGTTTGTTCAGCATCTGCGATTCTATTTGCACAAAGTCATCCATAGTTTCCTTGTGAGAAGGCTTCTTCTCAGGTTGTAGTTTTTCCATCGGAGTGACTTTCTTCATTATAACCACCGATGATTCTATCTGAATATTGGAAAGATAATAGACCAGCTTCCCATCTTTTACCTGAAATTGGGCTGTACAATAGTACATATTCTTTTGTTTGGCATCCGCTTGGGAAGTAAGCACCAAGTTACAACTAAAACTCTTGGCAGAAACGCTCACTTCTGTTATTCCGTCACGCTGTGCAGGGCAAACATTTTTAATAGTCCACAACAGAGCATTAGCATAAATACTTTCATCGTTCATCGAACTGAAAGGAATAAATCCGTTGACTACATATTTGCTGCCGTCCGCACTGAGCGGATAAGTATTCTTTTGTTCAGTAAAAGTTTGTGCAATCAAAGAGGGCAATACTCCACTCAATAATAATACAATTACCCAAAGTCTCAGTCTTGTTATCATACGTCGCTATGTTTAAGAAAACAGCATTCACGTCTTTCCCATCAAATAGAAAAGAGCGCAAATGCTGAAATTTATATGATTAAAATATGTGTCTCAATTAGAAAGCAATACCCAGACGGATCATAAAGTTACTAGTCTTGATTCCATCGAGATCGGAAAATACATCAATGAATCCACGCTGATAAGTGAAATCCAGATTGAAACGGTCATACCACAGTCCTACGCCAATATTCATACCAGCATCGAAATGATTGTAATCCACTTCCAGATAATCTGCAAAATCTCCCCAGCTGATGCTTTCACCACTTTCTTTCATTTTGCTGGTATAGTCATAACTGGCAAAAACACCCAGATGCGGATCGATGCTAAGATTGTCCGCTACTCCAATTTTCCATCCGAAAGTGAACGGTGAATATTGAATATTGTGTGCGATACATTTCATTTCATCGGCTTTAAACCCACGGGAACCGAGGCCGAATTCCATTCCCCAATATGCTCCGGCACCGCCCATAGGCTTTTGATAGCCGAATGTAGCATTGTAGCCAATGTTTGAATCCGCTTCAACTCCGTCACCGTTGAGGTTCATGATGTTCAGGCCTGCACGCAGGAACCATTGTGTGTTACTCGCTTGCTTTTGAGTCTTGACGATTGCACTTCTGGATGATACAATCTGTGCCTGTGTTCCTACGCACAACAAAAGCGCAGCAACAATTGATAATACTTTTTTCATTATTGTCTATGTTTTTTGGTTATTAATTCTTGTTCTTTATGACAGGTGCTATTTTGGTTCTATCATCGGCACCCGAAAGTTTCTGGATACGTATCCATTCGTAATCTTCTGTCGTGGCAGTATGCCAGTTGGTGAACACGCCCGGATAACCTACGACCGTAACCGTATATCCTCCCGACTTTTCATCATCCTCTATTTTAAAAGTGGCTCCCATGATTACATCACAATCGTTCTTGATAGTGGACAAATAAGTTCCCCATGCACGGATGTTATCAAGCTCACCCTTCATGGCAACTTCCACCTCTTCTCTGCTCAGTGTCCATACATCCTTTATTCGTCCTTTCTCTTCAAGAATTTTCACCTCTACAACTGTAGGCTTTACACAAACTTCGGTTACTGCATCTCCGGCACGTGCCTGCGCATCACGAAACTTAAAGACAGTCTTTTGCGCATACGTCCCAATGACACAACCGAAAACCAGCATCATAATTAGAATCAGCTTTTTCATATTCTTTTGTGATTTTATGTTAATATGCCGCAAAGGTATGCGAAAGGAGTATACCAGCAGGAGAAATCATAGTTCCGGATAGGATACAGAAATGTATCTTATTTGGATACACATGAAGAAGTACCGATACGGATGTTATCGGATAAATCGCGGAAGAAATCATGATCGAGTATGCACGAAATGCGCCAAAGAAGATGGATGTCGATATTTTCCTTCTTGAATATCTTGTATATATTGGGACGTGTACAGCATAACTGTCCGGCGAACCAGGTAACTGTGCGTCCCTGTTCGTGAAGCGTACGTTCGATAAGCTGTCCCGCATGAATCATGCCCAATCTTCCTATGAGTGTCCCCCTGACTCCCACCGGGTAAACGGATAAATGTAAGATGAAAGGAATATATAAAAAAGCGTGGGAATCTTACCTTCGTCCGTTCCATGTTCAAGGCCTTCGCAATGCCCACCACCGAGAACGAACAACGCAGAAAGCCCACGCCGATATGTACAACACCCGTAACCTCCCTTTGTTTTCTCAAAAAGAGGCACGGATGTATATAAATACACATCAGGAGGACGTCTTAGTTGCTATTCGTCATTCCGGTGGTCAAAGTTTGCGAAGTTCTGAAACACGAAAGACAAACGCTTGTAAACGTCTTCTCTATATACACGGCTCCCCCACCACCCGGAGGCTTTCTGCGGAAGAGTCCGTTGCAAATGTATAAAAAAATAAGTTTGGTGCGCCAATTATGATTAATAATCTTTTAATCACTCTCAGCAAATGACAGTCCAATTATCCCAATAGAGCCATCAGACTTTACACAAAATTCGTTCTATCCCGTTTAATTCTTCAGCAGTAAATTCCAACTGGTTTAAAGCCTGCAAATTGTCTGCCAGCTGATTCACTGAGCTCGCTCCTACTATAACCGATGTCATCCGTTCGTCTCTCAGCACCCATGCCAAAGCCATTTCTGCCAGCGTCTGTCCACGGTGACGGGCGATTTCATTCAATTGTCGGGCAGCCTCTACCTTTTCAGGCGTCACTTGCGAACGTTGCAGAAAAGTGGAAGGACGTGCCGCGCGTGAGCCTTCGGGGATGCCATTCAGATATTTATCCGTCAGTAATCCTTGCGCCAAAGGGGAAAAGGCGATAAAGCCGGAACCGTATTCGGCAGCCAAAGGAAGGCTTTCAGCCTCAACTGCACGGTCGAACATACTATAACGATACTGGCTGATAAGACAAGGAACGCCTGCTTTTGCCATCATTTCATAAGCAATCCGCGCTTGCAGAGGAGGATATTTTGAGATTCCGATATACAGAGCTTTCCCTTGCTTTACAATATCAATCAACGTTTGAATGGTTTCTTCTACCGGAGTGACTCCGTCATAGCGATGACTATAAAAGATATCAAAATACTCCAGTCCTGTCCGGCGCAGACTCTGATCAATGCTTGCCATCAGATTCTTGCGGGAGCTGTTGCCGCCATAAGGCCCCATCCACATGTCATGGCCGGCTTTGGAGGAGATTATCATCTCATCCCGATATCCCTGGAAGTTTTCTTTGAGAATCCGTCCGAAATTAGTTTCGGCACTTCCCGGCACAGGACCATAGTTATTAGCAAGATCGAAATGGGTGATGCCATGGTCGAAGGCATATTTAATCATGTCGGTCGCTACACTAAAGTTATCTACGCTACCGAAGTTATGCCACAATCCTAAAGAGATGAGAGGCAGTTGCAAGCCACTCTTGCCACAGTATTTATATTGCATCCGATCGTAGCGATCAGTAGCCGGCTGATTATTCAATGGGTAATCCATAAGGTTCAATGTTTTTTTCGTTATTGCAAAGAAAGAGAAAATATTTTAATAACGTTCCATCTTATTGCTAAATTCAAAGGTTGAAATCAAGGAACAACGTCCTTCAGTCTGCCAGTAAAGGAGACACATTCTGATCAAAGAAGACAGATGATGTCACTATACTGACAGTATGATGGACGGTCCTTAGAAAACCAGTCATACAAACCCTAAACAAACTATTTCAACAAGTTCTCCTTGAACTCTATTTCTACAATACGCAATTCATGCCCGGTCTTGTCCCCATCCTTCGCTTTAAACAAATCCAGTTCATTGGCAACGGGGGCGGCAACTTCTACTATTTGGCCGAAGGCATCTCCTTCTTTGCTTGTACCCTTCAGCCGGATGGTAATTTCATTGGTCAGTACCGGTTTTACATCCAAGTGGACGTATCCCAGACTCTTATCCGTATCTCCGCTCCATATCAGTTCTTTGCCTGCATATATCTCCAGCGGATAACTGCGCATACGCCATCCGGTCAGTTTCATACAAACTTCATCCACCCGTGCGGCACGTTCCAACTTATAGGTAATCCATGCGGTAGCTGCCTTCCCGTCATTCCGCCATTCGCTCAGTTCATTATCATCGAAACTGTTGACTGTATTCTCATTATTGGCTCCGGCAATGGCGGAAACGATACCGACATCCACTTTTGAGACCTTGTATGAAGGAGTCTGCGGAGTCTCACCACGAGTCAGCCTGCCTTCGAGTTCATCACCGGGGATATAGCTACTCAAACCGTTTTTCACTTCGACAGGTGAGGAAGTAAGGCTGATTTCTGCCGGCTTCAATCCGTCGGCCTTCGCTGTGATACGGACGTTTCCGGCAGTAGTGAGCGAACGGATCAAAGCACGATTGATGCCGCATTCTACCGGCAAGTCTTTTGAAAGGATATAATTATTTTCTCCTTGTGCGATGCCGCCACGCCATTCGGCAGGTCCTTCTACTTCAAAGTGTATCAAGTCATTTGCCAGCGGACAACGGTTGCCGTCTTTATCCATGACTTCTACCTGAAGCAATACCATATCGGCACCATCCGCTTTCCATCCTTCGGGACTCTGGATGAAACTCAATTGAATCTGTTCCGGCTTGCCGGCAGTCTGCAACTGAGTACGGCAACATTCTTTTCCTTTTTCGTCGTATCCTACGGCCTCCAGTCTGCCCGGTACGAAAGCGATATCTTTGAAGGTATACAGAAAATGATAATCCTGTTCACCATAGCCCAAAGACTTACCATTCAGAAATAATTCTACTTTATCGGCACTCGATACGACATATACCGGTTTCACTACCGTGTCATTATAATTCCAATGACCGACGATATAGATGCGGGGACATTCCGTATCTACCCAGCCGTCCCACATCACCTGATGTGCAAAGAAGGGATCTTTAGGAATACGCATGGCGTCAGTTACTCCGCTACGACGATAATTTTCTACTCCGCGATAGTGCGTATTGGTATCGGAGAAGATAATCTTCACGCCACCCGAACTTACACGGTCACCCGTTCCCGGACGTTCTCGCCAGTAATCGAACCAGCGAATAATATTTTCGATGGTAAAGGAATCCTGATTACGGTTGTAGACACGGACATCCACTTTCTTCTGTACTTTGTTGGTAACGGTGGACTTATAAGAATTGCTGCCGTCTCCATCCTTGTGATAAGGATAGGAATAATCATCCCAGTATTTGCGCAATCCCTCGTCACGGCAATACTCCATTGCCCACATCGGATGATGCGCACTCTTATTGATATACAGCATTTCGCCTCCATATTCCGCTTCGCGGATATCCAGCATTTCACGGGAACCGATTGCACGGCCGCCGTGAGGATCGTACAAATCACGTATCGCTTTCATCTCAATCATGTGTTCACGACTGATGGACTCATTGCCGCATTCATAAAATAAGATACTCGGATTATTACGGTTATAGATGATGGCGTCGCGCATCAATTCCGTACGCTGTTCCCACTGACGTCCTTCACAATCTTTTTCGGCATCTCCCGCCTGCATAGCCTGAATCAATCCTACACGGTCGCACGACTCGATATCCTGTTTCCACGGGGTGACATGCATCCAGCGCACGAGGTTCGCATTGCCCTCCACCATCAGATGATTGCTATAATCGCTCAGCCAGGCAGGTACGCTCATCCCGACTCCCGGCCATTCATTGCTTGTCCGCTGGGCAAAGCCCTTCATCTGAATGACACGGTCATTCAGCCAGATCATTCCTTTACCGAAGCGCGTTTTACGGAATCCGGTGCGGGTGGCAACTTCGTCCACTTTCCTGCCATCTACCCACAGGCTTGTCTTTACTGTATACAGATAGCCATATCCCCAGCTCCAGAAATGCAGGTTATCCACTTCGGATGCCGCTTTCAGCGTAATTGTCTCACCCGGTTTCACTACTGCCTTTGTTCCTTCGAATGTTTGGACGGATGTGCCGTCACGGTCTATCAGTTCTACTTGATAGGAAACCTGCTTATCACGGTTATATTCGTTTCTGATTTCAGATTCCGCATGGATAATGGCCTTGCGCGATTTCACACGGATGTCTTCGGCATAGATGTAGACTCCGGTCGTTTTGAGATTACTATATAAAGGTAAAGTCTGATACAGACGGTCGGTGACGTGCAGCCATACATTTTTGGGGATACCGCCATAATTGGCATTAAAATTCTTATTGCTCCACTGGTATTTCGTGCCTGTCGCCCGTTCTTTATAATTCCAGTCATTGTCGATGCGGACTGCGATTACATTTTCCTGTCCGTACTTAATATAAGGAGTCAAGTCAAAACCGACAGCCATAACCCCATTCTCGTGCAGGCCGACATTCTGACCATTTATATAGAAATCCGCCCCTTGACGGACTCCTTCAAACTCTACAAAAACTTTCTTATTCTTGCTGTCGGCAGGCAGACGGAAATGTTTCCGATACCACATAATCGTATCGGTCAGCTCATCAATGCTCAGGCGGAAAGCCTCATCTTCATTGAAGGCATGCGGTAAAGTCACTTTCTTCCACTCCGAATCAGAAAAACGCGGCTGCTTTGCCTCGGGAACATCGCCCACATAAAGCAACCAGTCTGAATTGAAGTTATATTTATTACGGACATCAGACGATGTCACGAACTGGCTTATTCCGATAAAAGCCAAAAAGAAAAAGAGGATTCTATGTCTCATAGTATGTCTATTTATCTGTTCGTGGCAAAGCTAGCGCAAAATACCACACCTGTCCATAGACTAAAATACAGATTGCATAGAGATTTGTTCACATATAATGGAAAACGAGAAAAGTATATAGCTACACCAAGACAATCTTAAAACAATACGTTAATCCTTAGCTATTCAAAAACTAATTATTATATTTGTACGACAATAACAAAACAATAGACTTAACAGATAGTGAAATATGAAAAGAGCAGTTTATTATTCAACATTGTACTTACTACTCACCCTTTCTATGATATCATGCGATAAGAAGGATGGAGACTGGGACCCTATTAAAGTAGATAAATCATCTTTCGTTCTTCCGGTAGCAGGCGGCGAGGCTGTTGTCAATATGAAGAATTACAGCAGTTGGTGGATTTCTGACGTTGCCATCATTGTAGATTCAAAAAAAGAATGGTTAGAACAAGCTACATTTACAGAGCTTAAAAATGAATGGCTTGATATACGGGTATTACCTCAGAGTCCCAATCAGGTATACATTAATCTGGAACCAAACACGGGAGAAAAACGCGAAGTAGTACTGACTATGACTGTCGGCGATACTTCTATTACTATTAATGTAGTACAGGAAAAAGGAAATGCAAGATATGAATACAGCATATTGACCGAACAGAATCCACTTATTCTGCCACCGGAGGGCGGAAAGTTCGAGTTACTTTTTGGCTGCAAACGAAAGCTCTATATCGATGAAGAATTTATCAAAGAAGAATATGCTCCTTTAAAAGGATTACGATATCGAATGGGCACCAATTGCCCTGTAGATTATTTAACTATAGAAAAGAATAGGGATGAAGTGGGATACTACAAATTTACCATTGAGGCCGACGGTCCCTACAATATGAAAGCGCATCCTGAATGGTTCGTCGCCTTCTATCGGGAAGATGCAAACCTGATAACCGGCCCGCTTCCCGAACCGATATTCGAACAAGAGTTTATACATCCCCAGACTGAAGGTGAAGATTATTTTGTAAATCCAATCATCAGTTATGGATCAGGCACATTTGATTTCTAACATGATCGTTCTGTTCACCCAAACAGTATCGTATATCAGAACAGTCCCCGATCAGAACTGGAAATAAATAAACGGCTGAATCTCCGAACTCTTCATCTGAATGACCAGATAAATCAGAGCCACCATCAGCAGAGCTTTCCCTAAGAACGGCAAGCGAATAACTCCACGACAAGCAGCATTCTCCCAACTATCCGGAGTGAAATGAAGCAGAAAGCCGAGCAGCATCAAGGCAAACACGCGCCAGTAACCTTCGATCAGTTGTGGGAAAAGCTGCGGACGGAAAGTGGTGAATATTTGTTTTAACATATCCATCGAGTTCTGAAAATCAGCATTACGGAAGAATATCCAGCAGAAACAGACAAAGTGGAAAGTGATAATGATGCCGAATACACGACGCCAGCCATGACTTTGTTCCCCTTTCTTACGACCGGTGATGGACATCCACATCTTATGCGCCGCCAAAGCGATGCCGTGAAATGTTCCCCAAAGCACAAAGTTCCAGGAAGCTCCGTGCCACAATCCGCCCAAAAACATGGTAATAATCAGATTCAGATACTGGCGGAACTTACCTTTCCGGTTTCCTCCCAAAGATATGTACAGGTAATCGCGCAACCAACTGGACAATGAGATATGCCAACGCCGCCAAAATTCAGTAATAGAGGCGGACTTATAAGGAGAATTAAAGTTGAGATTAAAATGAAAGCCCAGCAGCAGAGCGATACCGATAGCCATATCGCTATATCCGGAGAAGTCACAGTAAATCTGCAAAGCATATCCGTATACTCCCATCAGATTCTCGAGACCGGAATAAAGGGTCGGATTATCAAAGATACGCTCCACGAAGTTGACACTGATATAATCGGAAATGATTGCTTTCTTGAACAAACCGGAGAGAATAAGGAAAATCCCCCGCCCGAACATCTCCTGAGAAACGAAAAGCGGTTTCCGGATTTGCGGAATAAAGTCACGGGCACGCACAATCGGTCCGGCCACCAGCTGCGGAAAGAAGGATACATAAAACGCGTAATCCAGTATGTTGGTCAATGGCTTGATGTCTTTCCGGTAAACGTCAATGGTATAGCTTAATGACTGGAAAGTGAAGAATGAGATACCTACGGGCAGGAATATATCAAGCGCCGTAAATTCTCCTCCCATCAACGAGGCAATCACTCCTCCCAAAAAATTGGTATATTTGAAGTAAGCAAGAAGTCCCAGATTGACTCCCAAACTCAGAGTCACCAACCCTTTGCGTTTCCAGCGTCCTTCGGTACGGTCCATCCATTGCGCCAGCAGGAAGTCGCAAACCGTGACCAGCGCCAGCAGGAAAAAGTAAGTGCCGCTGCTCTTATAATAAAAGTAATAAGAGAAAAGCGTCACAAACAGAATACGGGCCGTATACTTACGCTGCAACAAGGTGTATACGATCATAAAGGCGGCAAACAGCCAAAGGAAGATACCACTGCTGAATATCATCGGTGCCTGCGGATCGTAGGTAAGCACCTCTTTTAACCGGCTGAAATCAATATCAATGGGAAACATAATCGTTATAAGCTTGAATAATGGCTTGGTATAATAAATTTCCTTGCAGGATATATCCCTCAGGTAAATAATGCACATGATCGGGACGCATCAGTTTCGCTTCCGTCCAGTTGGTACAGGCACGGCGCTTGCCCCCTACTACATCGTACATATCCCACACGAGCAGACGATGATCTTTGGCATAACGGCGAATTGTTTCTGCCGCTGTAACCGTCCGGGGATTGATGGCGTACGTACGTTTCCGCCGCCTTTGCCGGAAACTTTCGTAAGAACCCGGAGGCGTGGTGAGAAGAATAGGGACATCGGGAAGGCTGTCGCGCAACAGTTTGACTAGTTCGTCCATCTGATTATAATGCAGGTTGACGTTATACCGCCGGTTATGACTTTCGTTGGTTCCGAAGGACAGAATCAGCAGTTCCGGCTTCATCGCTGCAATATCGGCAATACGTCCCGGATGGGTAAACGTCAGACAGGTAGCCCCGTTCACCCCCATATCGGTATAAGAGACAGCACCAAAGGTTTCTTTCAGCAGCGTTCCCGTAGTCTGCGGATAGATGTGCCCGCGTACGTGACTGTCTCCGATATGGAGAATACGCACCGTATCTTCGGAAAGTCCGGCACGTACCTGACGGAGACGTTCAAATACGGGTGTCAGCAGGGCAATGCTGTCGATTATCTCATTCCTTCCGGTTTCGCGGAAAGCGGAAGGAAAAGAAGTCTGCACGGCGATGGTATCATTCGCCCAGTTCATTTCCCGCAAAGGTTTTATCATTTTCAAGGTCTTCCCCAGTGGAGGACAGGCAGGGATACGGTCTTGCGCCTTTCCTGCCGAAAGAAGAAAGAAAGTTCCAAGTACCCCCAAGATAAAGCCCAGCAACAGGTTATTCTTGCTCATAAGCACGCCTCCTGTCATATTGTTCCTTACCATATATCAATGTTTCATAGAGCAGTCCTGCCAGATGTTTGCCTCCCCGGAAGTTGATATGAGTATAATCGTAGTTCGCCATCGAAGGTTTGGCGTGTACGAGGTTCGCCATACTGCCTTCGCCTCCCATCGCTTCAAACATATTCCAGAAAGCGATACCGCTTTCGGCAGCAATGTTCTGCTGATAGCGAATCAGATTCTTGACTCCCGGCATGGTGCGAAGTTCACCGTCTTCTGTCTTATAATCACGGTCGCCGACGCTTAACAGCAAAATACTCGCCTGTGGAAAACAATTCTTCAGATGTTCGATAGAAGTGAGCAGTCCCTTCTGATAATTATCATAATTGCGTCCCCGTTCGGTAGCCACATTCAATCCGTATTCAAGAATAATCAGATCATAAGGACGCTGCTCGTTAAACTGACGCAGCATTTGTTGCGGAATCCCCCGCAACGATAAGCCGGAACTGCCTCGCAAGGAGAAATTATCAAGAATGATTCCTTTCTTACCATCCATCGCCAAGCCATAGAACAACGTAGAATCGGCACGATCTACCGTCCACCGGACAGAGCCGATGCGTCCTTCAACGGAAATCTTCTGCAAATCGCCCGAAGGCGCTAAGGAATAATTCTTACTCTCCCCCCGATTCACACGGGCAGTAAGATGAACGGAATCTTTATTATAGAAGAAAATCGAAGCCTGCTGACAGGTATCAAGCAGCGAAGCATATTTGCTTTGCCCCCTCAACTCAACGTATGCTCCTTCACGGGGAATAAAGTAATGTCCGGAAATACCCTGTTTCTTTTTATCGAAATACACACTGTCCGTCACCGCATGACTGGACCACCCGCCGAAAGTATGCCGCACGGTAGGACGATACCCGCTCGTCATCGAAGTTATTGTGACAAATCCGACACCGCAACCGCCAAACCGCTTCTGAAGCATTTCACGTAAATCAGCCGTAAAGATATCCGCCTCTATAAATGAATCACCGAAAACGGCGATACGTACCAGCCCGTCATGATCCGGATGTGAAGAAGAAGTACGGTCGAGCGCTTCATAAAAAGAAGCCATACCGCGACGGGTAGAGTCACCGTAATCTTCAATGCAAGTCATGCCCGCACGACAAGTATCGACAAAAACCGGCTTTACGACAGGAGGTAAAGGAATGGTATCCGAATCGGCTACCGCCACTTCCTGCTTCGGATAGCGAAGATCGCTTAAAAGATCGACACGCCTCATCGTGTGTCCGTCGATCGTTATAGCCGGAAGCCAGTGCAACCCAAAGAGTGCTGCAAACACGATCAGTACAAGCCATAACGAATATTTCAGGTAGTTCTTGATAATCTCCATCTTATAAGTAGATATAAGCACTCATTGAGTCCTCGTTTTTTACCCGGTGCCGAGCCACCTCCTCATCGGTGCCGAAGGAAGGCCTCATCGGTGCCGGACCACAAGTTCATCGGTGCCGGACGTTTTCAGGCTGCAAAGATAGGGAAAAGCAAGAAAAAAGAAGGGAGAATCTACATTATTTATAGATTCTCCCTTCCGATTATTTATTCACTGTACGAACGCTAGATGGTCCGTTCAATGTTCCATACAAATGCACGTAATCCCAGCTGTTCGGTCTGTAAGTCCATCTTATGCAGTGTATCCAGCAACGGATCGACTTTATTGTCATCGACCACCGTAAGGATAGCCGAACACATACTGGGCCAGGCATGGCTGCCGAAGTGCGGATCGCCTGTCTTTGAGCCACGTCCCTGCACCTTTTCAAGGTATGTAAAGCCACGGCAGTTCAGACGGTCGAGCAATGCCATGATCCGTTCGTAATACGCCTGATCGAATGTTATCAATACTGATTTCATATTTCTTTTCTGTTATTTCTTAATAATTTCATCTTTATGTTCCTGGAAGTAGACATCCAGTTCGCGTTTGCGATGGAGTTTACGACGTCTGTTCTTGATACCTGTTCCGGCAAATACACAGTACAGCGTAGGAATCAGGACGAGTGTCAACACAGTAGATACCGTCAGACCACCGATTACGGCAATCGCCATCGGACTCCACATCTCAGAACCTTGTCCGCCACCGATAGCCATCGGGATCATACCCAGAACGGTAGTAGCCGTTGTCATCAATACCGGACGGAGACGGCTCTTACCAGATGTCACCACAGAGTTGATGACCGCCATACCCCGCTCTCGACAGAGCGTGATGTAGTCGATGAGCACAATACCGTTCTTCACCACAATACCGATCAGCATGATACCTCCCAGCAAACTCATTACACTCAGCGTACTGCCCGTAAAGAACAACGCCATCAAGACTCCACTAAATGCAAACGGCAGAGAGAACATGATAATGAACGGATAAGTCAGAGACTCGAACTGTGCTGCCATTACGATGAATACAAGAATGACAATCAGGATACCCAATGTTCCCAAGTCGCGGAACGAATCCTGCTGGTCTTCATACGAACCGGAAATCTGAATCGTGATTTCTCCCGGAATATCCATCTTATCAATAAGCTTGTTACCTGCTGCCACTACGTCACCCAACGGAGCACCGGAGATAACGGCGGATACGGTCACGATACGTTCACGGTCTTTACGCTCAATGGTAGGAGGCGCAAAACGTTCGACTACCTTTCCGACATCTTTTACACGCACGGACTCGCCTTTGGCATTATAAATAAGGATGTTCTCGATGCTTTCCAGACTTGTACGATATTCGGGTGCATAGCGCACTTTGATATCATACTCATCCCCGTCTTCACGATATTTGGAAGCAACGGCACCATTGATACGATTACGCAAGTAGTTACCGGCTGTAGCCAGGTTCAGTCCGTGCATCGCCAGCTTCTCACGGTCGAAATCAACCTGATACTCGGGCTGGTAGTCACTACGGCTGATGTTCACCTCGGTCACCCCTTTCACGGTCAGCAACTCACGTTTCAAACGGGCTGCTACGCTATCAGTCATCGTCATATCGTATCCGTATATCTCAAAGTCGGCACTTGCCTGAGCAGACATACCTGTATTACTACCTCCCAGAATAACCTGTGCCTTGCTGAACTCCGGATAACCTTTCAAGTCCTGACGCATCTCGTCACAGACTGCTTCCAGTGAGATATCACGATCTCCCGGGTCTACCAGACTGATGTTGAAGGAAATAATGTGCGAGCCGTTGTCCTGCATGGAAGCCCACGTATTATCCGAGTCCGCCTGACCTACGGTATAGTTACATACCTTCATGATATCTTTATACTTCGTCAGCCACTGGTTAGTCAGCTTCTCGGAAAGTTCCTGAGCAATCTCTTTTCGTGTACCGATCGGCAATTCAAGCTGAACAGCAATACGGGCATTATCCTGTGCAGGGAAGAACTCCGTACCGATTCCTTTCGCACACAGCAAGCTGACAACGAAGAAAGCAATACATCCCACAATCACAACCGGACGATGACGAACTGCCCAGTTCAGCATTTTCGCATAACCTGTATCGAGTGCGTCCAACGCTTTCTCTATCGGAGTAAAGAAGAGCTTGAACATCTTCGACGGCCGCTTCTGCAGGCGAAGTAATTGCGAACAGAGCATCGGGGTCAGTGACAGAGCCGCGACTGTAGACACAAACATGATGGCACACATCATCCAGCCCAGCTGTTTGAAGAGCACACCGGACATACCGCTTACCATGGTCAACGGGAAGAACACAGCGATCATGGTCAGCGTAGAAGCGATTACGGAAATAGCCACCTCATTCGTTCCATGTACTGCTGCCTGTTTCGGGTCCGAACCACGCTCAATATGTGTCGTCACGTTTTCAAGTACCACAATCGCATCATCCACCACCATACCGATGGCAATAGACAGAGACGACAGTGAGATAATGTTGATCGTATTTCCGGTAATCGCCAGATAGATAAAGGAAGCGATCAACGAAAGCGGAATCGTGATACAGATAATCAATGTCGCACGCCAGCGTCCCAGGAACAGGAACACGACGATCACAACGAACAGCAAGGCATACATTACAGTCTCTGCCAAACTGTCAATCGTATTCAAGATATTATCGGAAGTATCGACAATCACTCCCAGCTTCACATCACTCGGCAGGTTCTTCTGCAAACGCGGAAGCGCTTCTTCTACCTTACGGGAAATTTCTACAGAGTTGGCGCCCGACTGCTTCTGAACCACAATCATCGCACCCTGCACACCGTTATTATAGGTTTCCTGCGCACGCTCTTCCACCGTATCCACGATGCGGGCCACATCACGCAGGAAGACATTCGCTCCATTGTGCGTACCTACTACGATATCTGCCAACTGGCGGGAATCATCAAACTCCCCTTCCACACGGAGGGCATACGTCTCACTACCGATATCGAAGTTACCGCCCGGAATATTCTTGTTTTCGGCTCCGATAATAGAGCTGATAGTCTCAATGCTCAGGTTATAAGCTTCCAGTTTGTTAGGGTCGCAATATACCTGAATCTCACGCTGCGGCGCACCACTGATAGACACCGTTCCCACACCGGGAATACGTGCCAACGGGTTAACCACACGGTCGTCCAGTATCTTGTAAAGCGCGGCCTGGCTCTCATTGGCCTGTACCGAAAGCAATACAATCGGAATCATGTCCGTACTGAACTTGAAGATGATCGGATTCTCGACATCATCCGGCAGCTGTGAGCTTACCATGTCGAGTTTGTCACGCACATCATTCGTCAGCACGTCAATATCATTACCAAACTCAAATTCCAATGTAATCAATGACATATTCTCGGAAGAACGAGAGGTAATATGTTTCAGGTTACTCACCGCGTTCAAGGTATTCTCCAGCGGCCGGGTAACGTTATTTTCTATATCCGAAGCACTTGCGCCAGGATATGCGGTCATTACCATGATCGTATTTGTATCGATGTCCGGATACAAGTCGATAGGTAACTTGGACAAAGAGAAAAGACCAAAAATCACCACTGCCAAAAAGCAGAGGGAGGTCATAATCGGTTTCTTAACCGCACCTTCGTATAAACTCATTTCTTTATAGTGATTAGTTTAATAGTGATTTTACTTCTCGATCTCTACTTCCGTACCGTTTATCAGACGTGCCTGTCCGGCCACTACCACCTGCGAGTTATCGGGCACACCGGACTTCAACTCATACTCCGAGCCCATGCGTCTGCCTAACTCCACTTTGTTGTAGGACACTTTGCCATCTTTATAAACGTACACATAGCGATCGCCGGAACCTGCCTGTTTCACAATAGCCAAGTCGGGTACTACGACATTGTCCGCCGTACCGAAGTTCAGGGTAGCACGGGCAAACATTCCCGGACGTACACGCTGATCTTTGTTGTCCAACTTGATCTCGATCTGGAAAGTACGGGTAGTTGCGTCGATAGTCGGATAGATCAGGCTGATAGTTCCCTTGAACAGCTCGTCACCATATACATCCAGCTTCACATCTACCGGTTCGCCTTTCTTCACCTTCGTGAAGTAGGTTTCAGATACATTGATCATCAGCTTGACCGGAGTGATCTGCTCTACTACCAGCACCGGACTTCCGCCACTATACATATCACCATTATCGTAATTACGGGCAGTGATTACTCCGTTGATCGGGCTCAACAGAAACGTATTCTCTACCAGATTATCATAAGCAGTCTGCTTCACATCGAGCTGCATCTTCGCAGCATCCCACTCTGATTTGGAAGCACCGCCTACCTTATAAAGTTCGTCGATACGATTAAATTCAATTTTCTGATTGTCCAGTTGCAGTTTCGTCTGTGTGAGGTTGGCTGCATCCATCTGCACCAGCTTCTGGCCTTTGGATACACGGTCGCCCACTTCTACCAGAATCCGGTCGATGCGGACAGGTGACGAAGGAGCAATGTTGTTCTTTACTTCAGCTTCTACCGTCGCTGTATAATCCTGTATCTGATCTACGGGACGGGCTGTTACATCAGCCACTTTTACTCTGGGCTTCTCGTCTTCCTGTTTCACAGCAGCCTTATCTTTTCCACCCGTACATGAGCTCATTACTACTGTCAATAGCAGAGCCACTAATTGGATACCTTTTTTCATATTCCTTAGTTGTAATTTTAGTTGTCTATCTTTATTGTTTTCCCAAAACCTGATCAAGGTCAGCCTTAGCTACCAGGTAATCGTAGATTGATTGATTGTAAGTAAGTTGTGCCTGCGTCAGTGATACCTGCGAACTGTTAAGTTCAAGCACGGTTCCCTTACCGACTTCATAACGTTTTCCGGCAATCTGTACCGCTTTTTCAGCCTGCATCACGTTTTCTTTGTTGCTGACCACCTGCTCGGAGCTGGCAGTCATATTGTTACGGTAGCTGACTACCTGCATATTCAGTTTTCTCTCCGTATCGATGCGGTTCCAGTCAAGCTGGCGCATCTGGATGCGGGCCGATTTTACCTTCGTAAAGTTGCTCGCCCTATACAAAGGAATGCTCAGATTGAACATCAAAGACGAACTGTTGCTCCACGTATAATCAAAGAAATTGATGTTCGGATTATACAAAGACTGATATTGATAAGAGAAGCTCATCGACAAAGTAGGCATGAAGTTCGTTTTCAGCGACTTCACGTTCTTTTCGAGCAATTTCATATTCAGCTCGAACTGCTTCATCGTTGTATTGTTCTCCAGACTCATATCTTCTTCTTTCAACTGATTGGCAAACAGCATTGATTCGTAGTTTGTCAGATTATCGTCAGTCTTAATATCCACATCAGCCGTAATGCCCATCAACACTTTCAACTGGAGTTTTGCCAGCGTCACGGCATTGGCGGCAGAAATGACATTCGGCTTGATGCTGCGCATCTGTACTTCTGCGCTGATCTTGTCAAATTCGCTGACTGCACCTTGTTGATATTTGGCGTTCACGACATTGAAATTATCTTCTGCCAACTTATAGCTGCCTTGAAGCACTTCATAACTATCTTGTGCAAGCATCAGCTGATAATAAGCCTTGGTCACTTGATTAATCAAATCCAGTTCGGAAGCACGCGACTTCTCCACTGCCAGTTCGATATCCGTCTTTGTCATTGACATAGCCCGATAAACAGCCGGTGCAAACAAAGGCAGGTTAATGCTCAGTCCGGCATTGGCGGTATTCGTACCGTCCTGCCCCATCTTGAACGACATATCGTTCAGTTTCATTTCAGCCGCTTTGATCGTGTGATCCAGTGATCCGTTTAGGCTTGCTTCGGGTAACAGGCTCTGCCACGCTTCCTTACTTGCAACTTTCTTTAAGGCAATTTCTTCTGCCGCCACCTTTATCGTAGGATTCTCATCCAACGCTATTTCCAGGGCTTTGTCCAGCGTCAATGTCAGCGTATTCTGCGTTGTCTGCTCCGTCTGAGCCTTTGCAAAGCCAAACGCACAGAGAGCCATTGCCGTCAGAAGCATTTTCTTGCCTGTCAATCTTTTCAATCTGTTCATAAACTCGTTTCTATTTGATCCTTAATTGTTTGTCATCCGAACCTTACTTCTATTGTTGCTCGACCCGGTTTTTACGATATTCTGATATAAATTCCTCTAAAACTTTGGCTCCTTTTTCCGTGGAAATGCCACGTATATAAGTAAACATGATGGACTCATATACTTCTATAAAAGGATATTCGTTGCAAATGTCCGTATTCAACAGCACATCAAACTGCTCGCGCACCAACAGATTGACTATCTCAAAGTTGACATCCGAACGAAAGATACCTTGCTCCACGCCCGACTTAAAGAAAGACATCGTCTTCTCCGAGTCACTTTCGCTACGGTCTTTCATCATCGCATATACCTTCGGATATTTCTTGATATCCTCGAAGAAGCGCTTGTTGGTCTGATGAAAGATCTCGATGCTTTTCTGAAAGACAGCAAGTATCACCTCCAGCACATTGTTGGATTGCTCGTATATCTCCTGCAAGTATTTGTCTCTCTCGGCTTGCTTTTGCAGAATACACTCCTTCAATAATGATTCCTTATCTGCAAAAACCTCATAGAGCGTACGTTTGGAAATGCCCAATGCTGCCGCAATGTCATCCATCGTAATACACTTGATACCTTTCAAAGTAAAAGCTTCTGTCGCGGTCATTATAATCCGTTCTCTCAGCTCCGCCTTTTGGGACGCGTCTCTTCCATGCTCCATCATCACTCTTTTTAGATTTTGTTAGACTCAGTTTTCTATAAATTCACCATTTAAAGCGAAAAACGGAACAAAGATATATAGAAAACTCAATTAACAAATCAAGTTTCCTTTTATTTATAGCCCATTTGATAAATATTATCATTCATTAGAGGTATATGAAAACAAGTGTTAAGAGGAAATATAGAGCAAAAGTAAGGAATAGAGGTATATGAAGTAAAGTTTTATCGCTGTAAGAGGGAGAATAATCGGCAAATGCCGGATAAATACCGATAAGAATCGATCGTTTATCCGGCAATAACAGTCACCATTATTAACGAAAAGCGAAAAAGGAGGTTTAGTACTCTAACTTAGTCCTTTTTAAAAAAGCGACTGTTTTATGTATTTCTTTATACATCACGATGTCATCTTTCACAAAAGGCACTTCTTTCCGGTAGGCATGCAGGAAACTCTCCAGCAGCGGAGACGTTTTCAGCGGACGGCGGAAATCGATGCCCTGCGCAGCATTCATCAGTTCGATGGCAAGGATATGTTCAAGGTTGTCCATCACTTTATAAAGTTTGGTTGCGGCATTGGCTCCCATACTTACATGATCTTCCTGCCCGTTGGACGAAACGATGGAATCGCTCGATGCGGCATAACAGTACATTTTGTTCTGGCTGACCATAGACGCAGCAGCATATTGGGGAATCATAAAACCGGAATTCAGTCCCGGATTGGCTACCAAAAACTCCGGAAGTTCGCGAAGTCCCATAATCAATTGAGAGACACGGCGTTCGGAAATGTTTCCCAGTTCTGCCAAGGCAATAGCGAGAAAGTCATAGGAGATAGCCAACGGCTGACCGTGGAAATTTCCACCGGAAATGATTCTGTCTTCGTCAGGGAAGATCGTTGGATTGTCCGTGACGGAATTGATTTCGGTCAGCAGTACAGAGGAAACATAGCGGATAGCGTCTTTCGTAGCACCATGCACTTGCGGGATGCAACGGAAAGAGTAAGGATCCTGTACGTGCGCCTTGGGACGTTCGATCAGTTCGCTGCCTGCCAGCAGTTTACGGAAAGCCTCTCCTGTCTCGATCTGTCCGGGATGAGGGCGTATCTGCTGGATGCAATCCATAAACGGGTCGATGCGTCCGTCGAAGGCTTCAAGAGAAAGAGCAGCTATCAGGTCGGCTTTCTTGGAAAGGCGGAAAGCTTTGAGAATGGCAAATACACCGTTGGCACTCATGAACTGGGTACCGTTGAGCAGTGCAAGCCCTTCCTTGCTCATGAGCCGGACGGGTTCCCAGCCAAATTCGTCGAGCACGCTGATTGCTTCGCATTTCTTTCCTTTATAGTTGACGTCGCCCACACCGATCAAAGGAAGGAACAGATTGGCTAATGGGGCGAGATCGCCGGAAGCTCCCAAGGAACCGCGATCATAGACGATGGGCAGTACGTCGTTATTGAAAAAGTCGAGGATACGCTGTACGGTGATTAGTTGCACGCCGCTATGTCCCAACGAGAGAGCGTGGGCTTTGAGTAACATCATCAGTTTGATGATGACAGGACGGATTTCTTCGCCTACACTGCAGGCATGGCTCTTTATCAGGTTTTCCTGCAAGGTTCCCAATTCGCCGGAAGAAATATTTTTAGTGCATAATGAGCCGAAGCCAGTGGTGATGCCATAAAGAGGTTCTTCGGAAGAAGCTATTTTATGGTCTAGATAATCACGGCATTTCTGAATGCGGAGCTTGGCTTCGGGAGCCAGTTCCAGCTTCAGATTCTCGTTGATGATCCGTTCGATGATTTCGAAGGTCAGTTCTCCGGAACCTATTTGATACACATTCTTGCTCATACGCGTAAATCTTGGTTGACGGCATCCAGTAATTCTTTCTCTTTCCGGCAAGCGGTTTGCTCTATCCGGTCCGCTTCGGCTTGCAAGCCCTGGACAAATTCTTTGTCTTTGAGTACCCCCAGATTAATGCGGACATTCAGCAATGCCCCCAATACGGCGGATCGTGCCGCCATCATGGCTACACAGGCGTCTGTAATAGCGTTCCGGTTTCCCAGACGGGCGATGTCTGCTATGACGGGCATCACTTCAAGTGCTTTTCGGGCAACTTCCATCGGAATGAGGGCGGCATGCCTGGTGGCTTCCTGAATGGCAGCGCTACGGACAGCTTTTTCTTCATCGGTAGCTTTGGGAAGTTTAAAACAGACAAAAACTTCATCATAGGCTTCGGAGTCTTTATCAATCAAGGCGATGAATTCTTTTTGGAATCGGGTGGTAAGCGTCTGTGCGTGCTGCATTACTTCTTCGCTGGCTTCATATCCTTTCTTGCCGATGGTGAGTCCTGTCACCATCGTGGCCAAAGCGGAAGCCAGCGCTCCACCTAAAGCGGCAATACTGCCACCGCCGGGTACCGGATCATTGCCGGCTACCTTATCTAAGAAATCTTTTACGGTTAAATCTGCTAACATGGTATTTTATGCTTTTAGTTATCAATTGACGGGGTATAACATACCGCCTTTAATAGTCATGATGACACAGTTCATGCCTACGTAGTATGGCAGAATGTGATAATTGTCCGAATTCAGTATGACAAAGTCACCTTGCTTGCCTACTTCGATACTTCCGATCCGGTCTGCCCGATGAAGGGCAGCAGCCCCGTTTAGTGTGAGGGCAGTGATGGTTTCTTCGATGCTAAGTTTCATGTAAATACACGCCAAAGCAATGGTCAACGGGATGGAACCGGAGAAACAGCTTCCCGGATTCAAGTCTGTGGCAAGTGCTACGGCACAGCCGGCATCAATCATTTCACGACCGCGTGCATAAGGTTCTTTCAGTGCGAAAGCCGTCAGAGGCAGCAGGGTAGCTACTACTCCTGCGTCGGCCATTGCACGGATTCCGGCATCGGAAGCCTGAAGCAGATGATCAGCAGACAAAGCGCCCAGTTCGGCAGCCAGCTCAGCACCACCAAAGGAAACGATTTCATCGGCATGGAGCTTTAACAGGAAGCCTTGTTCTTTGGCTGCCCGAAGGAGACGGCGGGACTGTTCGACAGAGAAAACTCCTTGTTCGCAAAAGACATCACAACATTCGGCTAGTTCGTTCTCGCGGATAACGGGGAGCATTTCACGAATCAGAAAGTCGATGTATTCGTCTCCTCTTCCTTTATACTCTTCGGGAAGGGCGTGGGCTCCTAAGAAAGTGGATACAATGTCGATACGTTTGTGCTCGTCATTGTTCAGGCTGCGCATTATTTTCAGTTGCAGCAGCTCTGTTTCCCGATCGAGTCCATAACCGCTTTTACCTTCTACCGTGGTGACTCCCATAGCACTCATCTTCTTCAGAAAGCCTTCGGCTGCCGAGCGAAGTTTCAGGAAATTCATTTGCCGGGTAGCTTTTACGGTACTGGCTATCCCTCCGCCACGTTCCATGATGGACATATAGCTTTCGCCTTTCAGCCGCCATGAAAATTCTTCGGAACGTTCTCCGCCAAAAACAAAATGGGTATGCGAATCGACAAAGCCCGGAAGCAGGCAATGTCCCCGGGCGTTGTAATGCCAGTAATGCTGGTAGTAGCCGTCACGATCTTCGCCACGACTCTCGCCGACGTAAGTGATGATGCCTTTGGTCACTTCTACCGTTCCGTTTTCTATGATGCGGAGTTGTCCCATTTCCGCACCTTTACGGGCGGAGATTCCTGTCGGGGTGACAATACGGGCATTGAATATAATCAGGTTTTCACTCATTGATCTTTTATTATTCGGTTCTTACTATTTCAATCATAATTCGATATAAGTTTCAGCAGCTTTATATCGGACGCACATTATTTTAATACTCCGGGCGCTATTCCATGATACGCGCTTCCAGCACCTGCTGCATGGAGAAATTCTCCAGTCCTAAATAATAGGAGGCCGTATCTATCAGCGCTTCCATCGGCACCAGACCAATGATCTCACTTCCAACAATCGCCACTCCATAGCGGCGGGCCTCAATACGCACCAATTCGAAAGCACGGTAAAGGGCGGTGCGGGTGTAATCGGTCATATTAATGGATACTTGGGTGATATTCCGCTCTTTCAGTTCCACCCCCATTGCTTTGACGTAGCGGAGACCGCCGTTGATATGCCGGATATTCTTTGCTATCTTCGTGGCTATTTCAAGATTATTGGTACTCAGATTGATGTTATAAGCAACCAGCGGCATTCGGGCACCGATAGCTACCGTTCCGGCAGTGGGATGACGCTCGGCAGGACCGAAGTCGGGCTGCCATTCGGGAAGTCTGATTTTCTCCGCCATTCCTTCAAATTCTCCCTTACGGACGGAGGCCAGATTTTCCCGATGCGGAGCTGTGGCGGACTTTTCATACAGAAAGACTGGGAGATTATATAGTTCCGCCACCCGGGAAGCCACTTCTTTCGACAGGGCGACGGCTTCTTCCATCGTCGTATTCTTGATCGGAATGAAAGGAACCACATCCACCGCTCCCATGCGGGGATGCTGTCCGCTATGATGATTAAGGTCTATCAGACGGACAGCAATGCCGATAGCTTCAATGACTGCATCGCGCAAGGCTTCCGGTTCGCCAACCAAAGTGACTACCAGACGGTTATGATCTTCATCATTGCTATAATCGAGCAGCTTCACGCCGGATTTGCCACGAAAAGGGGCTACTATCTTGTCTATTTTCTCCAAATCACGTCCCTCGCTAAAGTTGGGGACACATTCGATGATCTTACTCCAATTCATATTTATTTCTCTATTTCGTTACTTTCTATTACAATGCTTCTTTTATTGTCTTTTTAATCAGCTCGTCATCAGCCAGATAAGGCATCGTTATATGATACCCTTCCGAATGTGATTCATTGAAAGCGTCACTAGTTTCCATTGCATGCGGATTGCGGGCCCACGAACGGCGGGCCACTCCGCCCATCACATCCCAAAGCATAGCCGAGCGAAGTATCTCGTCTACCCGTTCGCTGCCGTCACATACCATGCCGAAGCCGCCATTAATCGCTTTTCCGATACCGACTCCGCCGCCATTATGCAGGGCTACCAAGCTCATGCCACGCGCGCAGTTTCCGGCGAAACACTGCACGGCCATATCAGCCATGACATTACTTCCGTCTTTGATATTCGATGTCTCACGGAAAGGCGAATCGGTTCCACTCACATCATGATGATCGCGGCCCAACATGATCGGTCCTACTTCTCCCCGCCGTACCATTTCATTGAAACGGAGGGCGATATTCATTCTTCCTACGGCATCCTGATAGAGAATACGTGCCTGAGTACCTACTACCAGCCTGTTCTTTTCGGCGTCGCGTATCCAGTTATAATTATCCAGATCCTGTCCCCGGCGATTGACATCAATGCACTCCATTGCGGCACGGTCCGTTTTTATCAGATCTTCGTGCCTACCGCTCAGACATACCCATCGGAAGGGGCCATAGCCATAATCAAAGAGTTGGGGTCCCATGATATCTTCTACATAACTCGGCCATATAAATCCGTCTTTCTCATCAACTCCATTGCGGGAAATCTCTTTCACTCCGGCATCATAAATCGCTTTCATAAAGGAGTTGCCATAATCGAAGAAGTAAGTGCCGCATGCCACCAGTTTCCGGATTACCTCAAAATGGCGGCGCAAAGAAGCGTCTGCCAGACGACGGAACTGATCAGGAGATTCATGAAGAAGGCGGGTCCGCTCATCGAAAGTCAAGCCTGCGGGACAGTAGCCTCCTTCGTAAACGGCATGACAAGAGGTTTGATCGGACAAAAGTTCAATATGAATCTGCTCGCGTTCCGCATATTCCAGCAAATCGACGACGTTGCCATGATAGGCTATCGAGCAAGGTTCCCGACGTTCCATCGCTTCTTTTGCCAGGCGGAAAGCTTCCGACAGGTCCTGTGTGACATGGCCTACCCATCCCTGCCGATAACGTGTTTCGATACGGGAGCTATCGACTTCGGCTATAATAGAGGCTGCTCCGGCTATTTCGGCTGCCTTTGGCTGTGCCCCGCTCATTCCTCCCAAACCGGAAGATACGAAGAGGTGACCACGCAAATCTTTGTCCTGCGGAATGCCGAGTTTCAATCGCCCGGCATTGAGTAATGTATTGAAAGTGCCATGAACAATACCCTGCGGACCGATATACATCCAGCCGCCCGCCGTCATCTGCCCATAGTTGGCAACTCCCATTTGTGCGGCAATGTGCCAGTCGTGCTGATTGTCGAACTGACCTATCATCATAGAGTTGGTAATAATAACGCGGGGAGCATCGGGACGGGAACGAAACAGTCCCAACGGATGTCCGGACTCAATGACCAGTGTTCGCTCAGGAGTAAGTTCTTCGAGATATTGCTTGATCAGGAGGTATTGCATCCAGTTCTGACAAACTTGGCCGGTTTCACCATAAGTAACAAGTTCATAGGGATACAACGCGATATCAAAACAGAGATTGTTGTCAATCATTACTTGAAAGGCTTTGCCTTCCACACATTTGCCACGATATTCATCAATCGGCCTGGCTTTCAGATCGCCTGCGGGACGGAAGCGGTATCCGTAAATTCGCCCACGGGTACGCAATTCTTCCATAAATTCAGGTGCCAGTTGCTCATGCAATTCCAAGGGGATATAGCGCAATGCATTCTTCAATGCCGTAGCTGTCTGCGCCGGCGTAAGCGTATAACTACGGTCGGGGGCCCTCCGGATACCTTCTATGAAAGCTGGGTAGGGAGGTAACGTGTTGCCAAGAGTTATCTTCATAATAAGCAGAATTAAGGATTACAAACTGTAAGCAATACAGTTCTATAACTCTTCGCAATATAGAAAAAAAGAAGAGAAAAGACAAAGGTTTTGGTAGATTTATTATCAGAAAGGTATTATTTATTCTTTCTGCTGCTCACCACACAGCATTTGCAGATACTTGAAGGTATGCTTCGCTTCCTGACTGTCTTTTGTAAGGTAGGCTTTTTTCCATTCCGGATGTTTTTCCAGCAGTTGCGCCATCTTTTCTTTTCCTACAAAATCAATCTTTCCGGTCTCACCGTTCAGCTCATAGCAGACCCGTTTAGTAACCAGACTTGAAGCAGCAAGAGCATCTCCCACATTTCCGCCCAGTTTCACATCATCTTCTTCTGCAAATGTCCCACCGATTACCGACCCTAATGGCATCGCACAGAAATAGATATTTTTGCCCAACTGAACAGCCGGAGCATACCACGCCCCGAAACGCATCTTTTTATAACGCAACTTACGACAGTTGATAAATAAGTCTCCTTCAGAAGTACGCACCGCAAAACAACGCTTCTTCAACTGGCGGCACATAGATTCATCATTGCCTGCCGTTATCCGGTAGTCAGCCCCGCCTGTCAATAGAATCTGGCTTCTGGAACGCTTCTCTACTCGCAACACTGCAAGGGTATCGCCATCTTGAGCCATCAACTCCTTCAAGTTTGAATAAATGATATTCTGCGCAACTACCGGAAGGCTAATCACGCTTATCAGCAACCACAAAATATATCCTTTCTTCATAAGCCATCCTCCTTTCTTCATTCAACGCCTTTTCGAGTGGAAAGTTATAAATTTTAGCGCATAAATGCAAGAATGGAAAAAGAAATGTTGAAAAAAGAAGCCAAGAAGCCCCTTTCGCCTTCTTGGCACAGCACCTCTTACACGCAATTATCCCGGAAGCAAGTCAATCGCCCCCGAAGTTTGTTTACTCATGAAATACGGTTTATGGTTCTTTTCATAATCTTATCTTGGCTTTTTTCATCCGGAATATCAAGCGTTTTATGTGGTATATCAGGCGTTAATACCTGAGTCGGGATTGACTAAAAAGCCGGTAGTATCTCCAATTCCCCTCCCTTCGGGTAAGGAGAAGATTTAAGATACTACCGACTTTTTAGTCAGCCCCATATCAACTATGAAAGAATAAGCTCCCGGGAACAACAGCAAATGAACGATTCATTATGCTATTATGCAGGCATGATTAATATATTCCGTCAGTAACAATAAATCGTTTCACGTACATGCTCCCATCAGTCCACGTACGTAAACTATTGAGCTCACATACGTGAACCGAACAGATCACGGACGTGAAACGAAAATATGAAACGAACAAAATATATTAGTCAAACCTTGTTTACAGGTTAAGGTTGCCGAGTCTTGTCTTAATATAGGCGGCATACAGGAAGTAATATATGGCATAAACAACGTACATTCATGCCTAAAAGGGAGTTCTTAACATAAATAGGCAAAGGCTTTAAAACAGTGCGCTTACCACTGATAATCAGCAAATTAACCGTATTGTCTATTAAAAACAGGTGATAATAGAAAGCAGAAAAACATCTATTATCACCTTATTATCACCGGTTATTATCACCATTACTTGACTAATTATAAGACACTTATCACGCAAAGGTGACAAGTGACAATAACAAAGTGTGTTTATTTCCTATGTAACTTTACTCTAAACCATCACAACTTGCTTCATCACCGATTACTGAATGACCGTTAATAAAGAGTAAATCTGCTCTTTACAAAAACACGCTCCCATTCTGCCTTTTACGAATTATATTACCTTTGTCCGAAAAGCAATATAATCGTATGGAAAAACAAGAAAATATTATAGCAACCTATCAACAAATCATTCAGGAAACAGAACAACAACTACAAAAAGCGCGGAAACGCATTCGCTATATCAGCCTTCTGAGACTGATCTTATTCGTAGAAGCAGTAGCCTCCGCTATTATTTTTTGGTCTGATGGATGGTTAAAGCTCATCGTCTTTACCGTAATTCCCATCATCGCTTTCATTTGGCTGGTGCAAAGCCACAACCGATGGTTTTACTGGAAAGATTATCTCAAAAAGAAAATAGAAATCAATCAGCAGGAACTACGAGCACTGCAATATGACTTTTCCGACTTCGACAACGGAAAGGAATACATCGATCCGTCTCATCTCTATACTTTCGACTTGGACATATTTGGCGAGCACTCACTATTCCAGTATATCAATCGTACTTCGACCCCCATCGGCAAACAGCGTCTTGCCAACTGGTTCAATGCACATCTGGAAGAAAAAGAAGCTATCGAACAACGTCAGGAAGCGATTCGGGAACTATCTTCAGAACTTGAGTTTCGACAACAATTCCGCCTGCTCGGATTACTTTATAAAGGCAAGCCATCCGACACCTCTGAAATTAAAGAATGGGTCAACAGTCCGAGCGACTATCGGAAACACGCTTTCCTCCGTATCCTCCCGACAGCAGTAGGTATTATAAACCTCCTGTGTATCGGCGCAACGATTCTGGGATTTCTCCCTGCAAGCATCAGCGGGATAGTATTTGCATGCTTTGTCGTATTCAGTTTTATCTTCTCAAAAGGAATAACCAAAATACAAGCGACGTATGGCGAAAAACTACAAATTCTGTCTACTTACGCCGACCAGATTCTCATCACCGAGAAAAAAGAGATGCACAGCCCTGCATTGCAACAACTGAAAGCCGAACTTACAAGCCAAAATCAAACAGCTTCCCAGTCCGTACATCGCCTTGCTAAACTCATGAATGCACTCGACCAGCGAGGTAATCTGCTAATGAGCACCATCTTGAACGGCCTCCTATTTTGGGAACTCCGCCAAGTCATGCAAATCGAGAAATGGAAAGAAGCACACTCCGCAGATCTTCCCCGCTGGATCGAAGCTATCGGAGCAATTGATGCTTATTGTTCTCTTGCAACATTCTCATACAACCATCCGGATTACATCTATCCTCAAATAACTTCTCAGTCTTTCCATCTGCAAGCCGAAGCCTTAGGGCATCCGCTCATGAACCGCAATAAATGTGTCCGCAATGGAATCGATATGGAGAAACGCCCGTTCTTTATCATTATTACCGGCGCCAACATGGCAGGCAAAAGTACTTACCTGCGCACCGTAGGTGTCAACTACCTCTTGGCTTGCATTGGTGCTCCTGTATGGGCTGCGAAAATGGAAATATTTCCCGCTCGTCTTGTCACCAGCCTCCGGACAAGTGATTCACTCACCGACAACGAATCTTACTTCTTCGCCGAACTCAAACGACTGAAACTAATCATTGATAAACTCAAAGCTGGAGAAGAATTATTTATCATCCTTGATGAAATTCTGAAAGGAACTAACTCTATGGATAAACAGAAAGGTTCTTTTGCCTTAATCAAACAGTTCATGAGCATGGATGCCAATGGTATTATCGCTACTCATGACCTACTGCTAGGCACACTAATAGATGCTTTTCCACAAAATATCCGGAATTATTGTTTCGAAGCGGACATTACCAACAACGAACTGACATTTTCATACCAGATGAGAAGCGGAGTCGCACAGAACATGAATGCGTGCTTCTTAATGAAAAAAATGGGGATTGCCGTCATCGACGGTTAATCCCCACATGTCAAATTATTCCTTAAAGCCTGCTTGTATCTAAGCTATTAAGACATAGAAGTGCGATATTCAGTAATTATCAATCCATTATCCATTTATCCCTGCATCCCTGCACTTGACTATCTTAGAAATGATCTTCTGATGAATGACAATTCGCCATCAACATGAATACCATTTGGCATTAAGCACTTTAATTCAATTGACTTTTAGTCAGAAACGCAGCAACAGCTGCAGCTGCATCATTGGTAAAATAATGCACAGCAGTCACCGGCTGATATGTATAAGGTACAAACTGGAATAGCTGTACAGCTGCAAATTTATTATCAGCAGATAGTATCACGTCCATACGTATATTACCACTTGCCTCACTCTTAATCTTTGAATCCGCAGAAAATGAACCGGAATTAACAAGGTCAGTCAACTTGTCCATATGCTTCAGATCAAAGAAAATACTACGCTCTTTCGCTATGCTTCCTGTCGGTACATAGACCACTTCTTTTGACTTCCAGAAAAGCCGGAATATACCTAAAAGGAACAATCCTGTTCCAAAGACCATCAGAGCCATACTGACAGTAGACGATTTATCTTCCAGTTCAAAAGTAGAAGCAAAAGATAAAATACCAATCAGTAACATTACACAAGAAATTAAAAGACCGGAGATACTCGTACGTTTAGCGATATCGGGATGTGAAGATGCAAATATAGTAGCATCAATAGCTTGAGTTGCCATAATATTGAAGTTTAAATTATTAGTAAAAATATGAAGATAATAAAGACTGACCGGCACTATATAATTAACGCCAGCAATCTGTAAAATAATACCAATAAATAAACGTCTAAATAATAATATGCCTTAAAGTAAATACATAATATTCACTTGCAGGCTGGCAATAATAGGAAGTTGTAGTATTATAAATCCTTCCCCAATGCTGTGACAGCGAGTTATCACGGTCTGCACAACATTGCAGCACGTTTCTCAGAGAAGAGAAGTATTCACCGATTTGCACACGTTGGATGCGTGTCACCGATATCTGATGGCTTTGCAAATTAGTTAATTCAGCCACAGGAAGATAAGGAGATTCTGGAGCATTAATCTGCCCCTGCGGTTTCATAGAATATGTAACAGCATGCTCTGGTTGTTCCACCTGTTTTTCAGTGAAAACATTGCCTGCGACCCCATGAAGGGCAACTGCCAGCAACAGAAACAATATTACCTTTACAAATTTTGCCATATTCTCCTGCAAATATAACAGATAATTCTTACGAAAAGTTCATTCGGTAAATCTTTTAATGTATCTTAGTATAACTAAAATATAAGGATACAAAAAAGGCTACCCGTGTGAGTAGCCTTTTTTATATGTATACGAATAACTTTAAAATTATTCAGCTGATTCAGCTTTTGGTTCTTCAGTTGCAGGAGCTTCAACAGCAGCAGGAGCAGCAGCTTCAGCACTCTTCTTAGAACGACGAGTACGAGTAGCTTTCTTAGCAACTTTTTCTTTAGCCATGTTTTCATTGTAGTCAACCAACTCAATGAAACACATTTCTGCATTGTCACCTAAACGATTACCAGTCTTGATGATACGAGTATAACCACCCGGACGGTCAGCAATCTTAACCGAGATTTCTTTGAACAATTCTGTTACTGCAATCTTATCTTGCAGGTTGCTAAATACAACACGACGAGAATTCGTAGTATCTTCTTTAGACTTTGTAATCAAAGGCTCAACAAACTTCTTCAAAGCTTTTGCCTTTGCCACAGTCGTAGTGATTCTTTTGTGCTTGATCAAGGAGCAAGCCATGTTAGATAACATAGCGCTTCTGTGAGAAGCAGTACGACCTAAATGATTGAATTTTTTATTATGTCTCATTTTTTATTCTTTATCTAATTTATATTTAGAAATGTCGGTTCCAAACGACAGATTCAGACTTTCCAGCAAATCATCAAGCTCGGTAAGCGATTTCTTTCCGAAGTTTCTGAACTTCAACAGGTCAGTTTTGTTGAATTGTACCAAGTCGCCGAGAGTTTCTACATCAGCAGCCTTCAAACAGTTGAGGGCACGAACTGACAAGTCCATATCAACAAGCTTAGTCTTCAACAGCTGACGCATATGCAATACTTCTTCGTCAAACTCTTCATTGCCATCAGTATCGTTACTTTCAAGCGTGATCTTCTCATCAGAGAACAACATGAAGTGGTAGATCAGAATTTTTGCAGCTTCTTTCAGCGCTTCCTTCGGGTGTATAGAACCGTCGGTACTAATCTCAAGCACTAGCTTTTCGTAGTCAGTCTTCTGTTCTACACGGAAGTTTTCTACAGCATACTTGACATTACGTATCGGTGTATAAATAGAGTCGATTGGAATTACATTAACATCCGTGCAATATTCGCGATTTTCATCAGCAGGAACATATCCACGACCTTTGTTAATAGTAATATCAATCTGCATAGTTGCCTTAGAATCTAAATGACAAATAACTAATTCCGGATTTAACACTTCAAATCCAGTCAAATACTTACCTATGTCACCTGCTTTAAATT
>OGGZ01000750.1_pt1 | contig 32856 bp, 16 predicted proteins | sample 1571371 | NCBI WGS metagenome assembly OGGZ01 (sample SAMEA2582025, study PRJEB24529) | metagenome | biome: Human gut stool | place: China | collected 2011
ACATCTGACGAATACAAGAACGATAACCACCCAATGTCAGAAGATGTATGGGCTAAGGTTAAGGATATTGCAAAGAGCGAACTTTCTAACAAGAGACTTTTCGTAGTTGATGCATTCTGCGGTGCCAATAAGGATACAAGAATGGCTGTCCGTTTCATCGTTGAAGTAGCTTGGCAGGCACATTTCGTAACAAATATGTTCATCAAGCCTACAGCAGAAGAACTTGAAAACTTCGAGCCTGATTTCGTTGTATACAACGCTTCTAAGGCTAAAGTTTCTAATTATGCAGAATTAGGTTTAAATTCTGAAACTTGTGTAGCATTCAACATCACAAGCCACGAACAGGTTATCATCAATACATGGTACGGCGGAGAAATGAAGAAGGGTATGTTCTCTATGATGAACTACTACCTTCCATTAAAGGGTATGGCTTCAATGCACTGCTCAGCTAACACAGATATGAACGGTGAAAACACAGCAATCTTCTTCGGTCTTTCAGGTACAGGTAAGACTACACTTTCAACAGACCCTAAGAGACTTCTCATCGGTGATGACGAACACGGCTGGGATGACAACGGTGTATTCAACTTTGAAGGCGGCTGCTACGCTAAGGTTATCAACCTTGATAAGGAATCTGAACCGGATATCTACAACGCAATTAAGAGAAACGCTCTCCTTGAAAACGTTACTCTTGATGCAAACGGTAAGATTGACTTCGCTGATAAGAGCGTAACAGAAAACACCCGTGTTTCTTACCCAATCGACCACATTAAGAATATTGTACGTCCGATTTCTTCAGCTCCTGCTGCTAAGAACGTTATCTTCCTTTCAGCTGATGCTTTCGGTGTACTGCCTCCAGTATCTATCCTGACACCGGAACAGACACAGTACTACTTCCTTTCAGGATTTACAGCTAAGCTTGCAGGTACAGAACGTGGTATCACAGAACCTACCCCTACATTCTCAGCTTGCTTCGGACAGGCATTCCTTGAGTTACATCCTACAAAGTATGCTGCTGAACTTGTTAAGAAGATGGAAAAGAGCGGAGCTAAGGCTTACTTAGTTAATACAGGTTGGAACGGAACAGGTAAGAGAATCTCTATTAAGGATACTCGTGGTATCATCGACGCTATCCTTTCAGGTGCTATTAAGACAGCTCCTACAAAGCAGATTCCAATGTTCAACTTTGAAGTACCTACAGAACTTCCGGGCGTTGACTCAGGTATCCTTGATCCTAGAGATACATACGCTGATGCTTCTGAATGGGAAACAAAGGCTAAGGATTTAGCTGAAAGATTCAACAAGAACTTCGTTAAGTACACAGGCAACGAAGCTGGTAAGGCTTTAGTAGCTGCCGGTCCTCAGCTTTAATCTGAAACTTCAATTAAATACTATAGGTCTTTGCCTATGATTTACAGCGGCTGTTGCTTTTTAAAGGAACAGCCGCTGTATTTATCTGAATCTATAAATAAAAACACCGAATATCTCTTATTGTAGAGATACTCGGCATTTTGGTCTGACTTTTGTTGAATTTTCGTATTTTGCGGGTTTTTACCGGTCAATTTCCGCTGCGTGTGCAAGTGCCGCATCAATATTGGCACAGAAGTTTTCTTCTCCGACCAGTTCCACAAAGCCTGCTTTTTCCATCATCGCACGCGGCTGTTCCTGTACATGGGAAAGCACCAGCGTAATGCCCTTCTTTTTGCAGATTTCATGAATATTCGTTAATGAGCGCAATGCGGTTACGTCCATTGCCGGTACACCGCGCATACGGATAATAACTACATTACTGCCCGGTTCTGCCGAAATTTCCAGAAATTTATCTGCGGCGGCAAAGAACATCGGTCCGATAATTTCGTAAACCAGTGTATGCTTTGGCACAACCTTTAAAGAAATCTTATCCGGGTCATTATTTTCATCAATCTCACTTCCAAGGTACTTCCAGCTCTTTACCGCTGTAACATCGGACATTCTCTTTAAGAATAAAAGCGCTGCCAGTACGATACCGACTTCGATTGCCACAACAAGGTCAAATACAACAGTCAGTACAAAGGTAACAAGTAGCACGGCAACATCACTCTTTGGGGATTTGCGCACTAATTTAACAAATTCTCTCCAGCCGCTCATGTTATATGCAACCATAAACAAAATGGCGGCAATCGCAGGCATTGGAATCCATGCGGCATACGGCATTAATACAACAAGTACTAAAAGCAGTGTCACGGAATGAACCATTCCCGCAACCGGTGTTCGTCCACCGTTTTTTACATTGGCTGCGGTTCTTGCAATCGCACCTGTCGCCGGGATACCGCCAAACAGCGCTGATACAATGTTTCCGGCGCCCTGCGCAACCAGTTCCATATTCGGCTTGTGGCGGCTGCCAATCATACCGTCGGATACGACACAGGATAACAGGGATTCAATTCCTGCAAGCACCGCAATTGTCAGTGCATCCGGGAATAAATCACGAATCATGCCAAGACTTATTTTCGGCATGGAAATGCCCGGTACTTTATTGGATATTGTATACAAATCGCCAATCGTCTTTACATTCATGTGAAGCAGCTTTACCATTAAAATTGCTACGATAACTGCAATCAATGACGGTGGAATTTTTTCCGTGACCTTTGGAAACACAATCAGAATCGCAAGGGATACCAGTCCGACAATTAATGCCTGCACCTGAATTGTTCCGATACACGTAACACATTCTTTAACCTTGTCTATGGTTTCCACCGGTGAATATGTAAATGTCAGTCCCAAAAAGTCCTTGACCTGTCCGATAACAATCGTTACGGCAATACCAAAGGTAAAGCCCGATGTAATCGTATACGGAATGAAGCGGATTAAATTTCCGAACTTTAAAAGTCCCATTATAATAAGAAGGATTCCCGCCATAACGGTTGCCACAACAAGACCTTCCATCTGGTGTTCTGCGACAATTCCGGCTACAATCGTTGCAAATGCGGCGGTCGGTCCTGCAATCTGCACACGGCTTCCGCCCAGAAACGAAATGACAAATCCGGCAAAAATTGCCGTGTAAATACCCTGTTCCGGTCCAACACCGGAAGCAAGGGCTAACGCAATCGACAGCGGAAGCGCAATAATCGCCACAATAATACCGGCAATCACGTCTTTTACAAACTGCTCTTTTGAATATCCTTTCATGCAGTCAAACAACTTTGGTACAAACTGATTCATTTTTCTAACCTTTCTCTTTCTTTTCTTTGAAACACGCTGTTATACACCACATCCACGCGTGACAGCATTTCCTCTTACAGGCATGTCCAATTATAAATTTAATGTAAAAATTTTATAAACAAAAAACGTTTCTATTATAGCACACCTGCATAAATTTGCAAGCAAAAAAAGCAGGCCGGAATGTGCCGTCCCTCAAAGGATAAACCTTTTGGGAAACGGTCATTCCGACCCGCTTTATATGTCATACCTTATAAGTCCTGTCTTATATACTATGGCTTTATGTGTTTATAAACCAATACAAATGCACTGCGAGCTGTTTATGACTCAGATTCTACCGCATTATCATTTAAGAAATTCTGTACCTTCTGATACAGCACTTCGTAACCGACTTCTGAATTCATTTCATTGCCGTAGTTGTCTAAGATTTCCTGATAATTTGTGTATCCGTAGTAATCTGCAAGCTGTGCACCCATGTCGTTAATTTCATCGGCAGAAACCGTGATTTTTTCATTCGATGCAATCAGTGTCAGCACCATTTTTTCAAGAAGGTACTGCTGTGCATATTCTACTGCATAATCATTAAAAGCGTCCTGTGATTCAAATCCGTATACCTGTGAAAGATATGAATCTAAATCAGAAATGCCGTAAGATGAACCGTATGAATTAAACTCTGATTCAACATTAGACTTTAATGTATTTACAAGGCTGTCTAATTCTTCCTGCGGATAACCGCTTGGTGTCAGATTTTCGCTGATCTTGGAATAAACTGCCTGATATTTGTCACTTGCAAATGTAGATTCTGCCTGTGATGTCAGGTAATCCTTTACATAGCTTCTTAATTCAGCAACTGTTGTTGCTTCTACGCCGAGTGTAGACGCATTTTCAGCAACCCATGCATCTGTCAAATCCGGCACAGTGCTTTTCTGGATAGACTTTACGGTTACAACGAAAATAACATCTTTTCCCGCAAGGTCAGAGCTTGAGTAGTCTGAAGGGAACGTACACGGAATATTATATTCCTGACCGACTGTCAGACCGATAAGTCCCTGGTCTAAATCGGTAATAAACTTGCCTGAACCGATGGTATAGCTGGCATCCGTTGCTGTACCGCCTGAGAACGCTTCTCCGTTTAACAGACCGCTGTAATCAAGCTTTACCGTATCGCCGGAAGCCGTCACGCCTTCTGTCACCGTTTCTGTTGTAGCTGTCTGTGATAATAACTTTGAAATGTAGCTTTCTACGTCATCATCAGATACCGTAAGAGATGAACGGTCTACAGATACTTCAACGCCCTTGTAATCCGGCAGTGTTACATACTGCTTGTAAACATCTGCATTGGATGTAATTGTTCCTGCATATTCTTCTGCTGTAACCTCTTTATTTACTGTAGATGCCGCATTATCCTGTGATGTCTTCTTGCCTCCGCAGGCTGTCAGGGACACTGCTAAAGATGCGGCAAGCATAACACCGAAAAATCTTTTTTTCATAAATCAAATTTCCTTTCGTTTCATCATTCCTATATTTTGATGTGTCACAATTTTACATGACTATATTGTTATAGCATAAATCATGATAAAAAAAAAGCCGTTTCACATTTTTTTCATGATTCCGGCGCAATTCTTCTTAATTTTTATAGATTTTATACGAAATATCCGCTATAATCATTTTGTTATGAAAATATTTTTTAGAAAAATGAAAACGGCTTTTTTTACACCGCTGCTGATACTCTGCATGCTTTCGGCCTGCGGCTGCCAGACACGGCTCTCTGACCCGGTCACCGTCACCGGATATAAGCTCAATACTTATGTACAGATTTCTTCCTATATAAATGTATCCAAATCCGTTTTAAACGGCTGTCTGGATTTGTGCGATGCGTATGAACAGCTCTGCTCCCGTACTTTAGAGAGCAGTACGCTTTATGCCGTGAACCACCACCAGACCGATGAAATTCCGGCAGAGCTTGGTGAGCTGATTGCCACCGGCTTAGACTACTGCCGCATTTCCGGCGGTGCGTTTGATATCACTATCGGAAGTGTCTCACAACTCTGGGATTTTACCGCAGAACAGCCGGCCGTTCCGGATGCTGCCGCCATTGCCAATGCATTGCAATATGTCGATTATACAAAAGTGGAACTTACACCGCTTGAGACCGGCAATTACCGCATTACCATGCCGGAGGGTACGATATTGGATCTCGGTGCGATTGCAAAGGGCTATATTGCGGATAAGATCAAAGATTATCTGTTAGCACACGATGTCACAAGTGCCATGATTAATCTGGGCGGCAATGTGCTGTGTGTCGGCGGAAAAAGTGACTCGAAGGATTTTACGGTCGGTGTAAAAAAGCCATTTACACAAAGCAATGAACTTTTGCTGACGTTAAATCTGCGGGACTGCTCTGTGGTGTCTTCCGGCACGTATGAACGGTATTTCTATGAAAATGATACCTTTTATCATCACATTTTAAATCCCGCAACCGGTTATCCTTACGACAACCGGCTGACAGATGTCACCATACTCTCTGCCGTTTCGCTGGACGGCGACTGTTTAAGCACCACGTGTTTTGCACTGGGGTTAGACGACGGTCTGGCACTCATTGAATCGCTGGACAATATCGAAGCCGTCTTTGTTACCACGGATGGAAGCATTTACTATTCCAGCGGCATGAGCCGGTATCTGAATGAGTGATACCGCAAATAAAAATTTGGAGGAAAAATCCTCTCCTCGCTTTAGGAGAAATGTGAGTAAACTCACATAGGATTTTCCTTCGGAAAACATGGAGGATTATATGATTCGTTCTTTTCTTGTTATTGTGTTCCTAATCCTGTTCTTTATCTTCAGCCTGATTGCGCTGCCGGTTGAATGGGTTATCGGAAAATTCAATCCCGATGTAAAGGCAGTTTCTTCCCTGCGGATTGTGCAGGGCGCTTTTCACATCATTTTATTTTTAGCCGGTGTGCATACAACTGTGACCGGACTGGAAAATATCCCGGACGATGAGCCGGTTTTATTTATCGGAAACCACCGCGGATTTTTTGATGTGATTATTTCTTATACGTATATGAAACGTCCGACCGGATTTGTTGCCAAAAAGGAAATGAAAAAGGCACTGATTATCCGCCGCTGGATGGACAATTTATTCTGTCTGTTCTTAGACCGTGAAAATATGAAGGAAGGCTTAAAAACCATTTTAAAGGGAATTGACTACATTAAAGACGGCAAATCCATTGTTATTTTTCCGGAAGGCACACGCAATAAAGGCGAAGGTGTTCAGGATTTCCACGCCGGAAGCTTTAAATTTGCAGAAAAAACAGGCTGTAAGATTATTCCAATGGTACAGACCAATACCGACTGCATTTTTGAACGTCAGTTTCCTCGCTTAAAGGCAACACACACCACGCTCGCTTTCGGCAAACCGATTGATGTTAATTCTTTCCCAAAGGAAGAACGCAAAAAAATTGCCGCCTATACGCATGATGTCATTGTAGAAATGTATGAAAAAGAATAACTTTTTTCTTTTCAAATACGGGCATATATGCTATACTTTTATAGATATTTTAATAATTTAGGAGGACGATACTATGCCAGTCTGGGGAATCGTTTTATTAGTAATTTTCGTCATTTTACTTGCCGTATTTATCGGTTTAATGATTTTTGGAAACAAGCTCCGTAAACAGCAGGACGAACAGCAGGCGCAGATTGATGCGGCAAAGCAGGTGATGTCCATGTTAATCATTGATAAAAAGAAGATGAAGCTTAAAGATGCCAATCTTCCAAAGCTGGTTTTAGAGCAGACACCAAAGTATCTGCGCGGCAGTAAGATGCCTATTGTAAAAGCTAAAATCGGACCGAGAATCATGACACTTATGGCAGACCCGAAGGTTTTTGACCAGCTTCCGGTTAAGGCCGAAGTCAAAGCTGAAGTCAGCGGTATTTACATTACAGGAATCAAATCTGTACGCGGCGGTAAAGTCGTTGCAGAACCGGCTCCGAAGAAAAAAGGACTTAAAAAATTTTTCAGTAAGAACAAATAATTGATTTACATAAGGGCTGTTGCAGAAAGTATTCCTATTTTTTGCACAGCCCTTTCATCTAATTGAGTGCCATGTATCCGATGATACATAAGAATGGAGGATTTATGCGTAATCTCACACTTTTAACAGATTTATATGAACTGACTATGATGCAGGGATATTTTAAAACCGACAATAACCGCACGGTTATTTTCGATGCCTTTCACAGAAAAAATCCATGTGACGGCGCTTATGCGATTTCCTGCGGCTTAGAACAGGTCATTGACTACATTAAGAATCTTCATTTTACAGAAGATGATATTGCATACCTGCGTAGTCTGTCTATCTTTGATGAAGACTTTCTGGAATATTTAAGTAACTTCCACTTCACAGGTGATATTTATGCCATTCCGGAAGGTACGGTCATTTTCCCGCGTGAACCGATTGTCAAGGTCATCGCACCGATTATGGAAGCACAGCTTGTTGAAACGGCTATTTTAAATATTATCAACCACCAAAGTTTAATTGCCACAAAGGCCGCCCGTGTCTGCTACGCCGCAAAGGGCGACGGTATTATGGAATTCGGTCTGCGCCGCGCACAGGGACCGGACGCCGGTATTTACGGTGCAAGAGCCGCTGTTATTGCAGGCTGTGTCGGTACAAGCAATGTCCTGACCGGTCAGATGTTTGGTGTGCCGGTAAAGGGAACACACGCCCACAGCTGGATTATGAGCTTTCCGGATGAATATACTGCATTTAAAACCTATGCCGATTTGTATCCGAATGCGTGTATCCTGCTTGTCGATACGTATGACACCCTGCGTTCCGGTGTACCGAATGCGATTCGCGTATTTAAGGAAATGCGTGAAAAAGGCATTGATTTAAAGGGCTACGGTATCCGTCTGGATTCCGGCGATTTAGCTTATCTGACAAAGAAAGCGCGTAAAATGTTAGACGATGCCGGATTTGAAGATGCCATTATTTCCGCTTCCAGCGACTTAGACGAATATCTGATTGACTCCTTAAAGACACAGGGTGCGGCGATTACTTCATGGGGTGTCGGAACCAATCTGATTACTTCTAAGGACAACCCGGCATTCGGCGGTGTTTATAAGCTTGCCGCAGTGATGGGCGATGACGGCACATTTATTCCGAAAATCAAGCTGTCCGAAAATTCAGAGAAAATCACAAATCCGGGCAACAAGACGGTTTACCGTGTCTACGATGCCGACGGCATGATTAAGGCGGATTTAATCGCGCTGGCCGATGAAACGTATGATGAATCACAGCCTCTGCTTTTATTTGACCCTGTGGAAACGTGGAAAAAGACACTGATGGAGCCGGGCGAGTATTCTATGCGTGAGATTATGGTGAAAGTATTTGATAAGGGCGAGTGTGTTTACGATTCGCCAAATGTCATGGACATTCAGAAATACTGCAAACAGGAGCAGGCAACGCTTTGGGATGAATCCAAGCGGCTGATTAATCCTCAGGTTGTTCATGTCGATTTATCACAGAAGCTTTATGATTTAAAGCAGGAACTCCTGCACAATTACGGACGGGAAAAGCTGTAGCAATACGGCTTCCCGCCCTTTTTTAATTTGCTTTCTATTTTTTCGAGTGTATTTAACAGTTCATACAGAAGCGTATACAACTGTGCAGCTTTTTCCTGCGGAAGCGCCGCGCATGCCATCATTTTCTGCGGAATCAGCACCGCTTCGTCTTTTAAGTCTTCTCCCTTTGGCGTAATGGCGGCAATTAATACCCGCTCGTCTTCTTCGCTTCGGGTACGTGTCACATATCCTTTCTGCTCTAATTTTTTTAAGAGCGGCGTGAGTGTTCCGGAATCTAAAAACAGGCATTTGCCCAGTTCCTTGACACTGATTTGCTTTTTTTCCCACAGCACCATCATGGCGATGTACTGTGTATAGGTTAAATCTATTTTTTCAAGAAATGGTGTATACCGCTTGATAATCTCTCTGGAGCAGGCATACAGCGGAAAACACAGCCCGCCGGACATTTCATGATTATCTGACGGACTGTGTTTTAACTCATTTTTTACTCTTGATTCTGCTCAAGCTGTTCCAGCTTTTCCGCCATTTCCCGTAACCGGCGTCTGGCTGCTTCCAGTTCTTCTTTTTGTGTGTCAATAGTTGCTTTCTGTGAATCAATCGTTTCCTGCATTTCATCTATCATGTACTGCACCGTATTTCTATCCAGTTGAATCAATTCCTTTGAAAACATTTCCATCACCTTTTCCACATTCTGGCACATGACATAGATTTCTTCGTACATTTCTTTAAACTCCGGGTACTGACTGATTAGTTCAATGATAATCTCCGGTTCGTCTGTACTTAGAAATGTGAGCCACGCTTCTGTCTTATTCCTAAGATTATTGTGGGTGATTCCACGGAAAATGTCAAGCGGTATGAACACATATTTTTGCAGTAATTCCAGTTCCAGACCTGTGTCTGACTGCTGTTTGAATTTGTGAATGTAGTTTTGTGGATATTCTTGAAATTCTTTGATACTTGTTTCAAAAAATACTATCGTATAGACGGATTTTATATCCTTATAACTGAAGACTTTTTTCTTTTCGCCTTTGACCCTTTTATACTGTCTGAGCAGTAAATCCGAGGAATAGCACGCACTCCGCTGTCCCGGAAAGCTGTATCCGATTTTCTGGACTTCGACATTTGCAAGACTGGTATCGGCAAGTTCCACTAAGATGTCCATAATCAACAGCGACTGTTCATCGGCTAGTCTTGTAGAATCTCCCGGAAGCACTCTTTTTATCGTAACACTCTGCCCCAATAAAAGAGATAGTAATTCGTTAAGCCGCTCCGGCGTATTTTCGGGATTCATAATCTCTTTAAAGAAAGCATCGTATAAAACTTTCACGCCTTTGACCCCGATGCAGTAGTCTAAAAATTCCTCCTGCTGTTCTTCGTCCCATTCCCGATATTTTTCTAAAAGTTTTGGATTCTCGCGGATTTCTCTTTTAATATCCTCCCGCTCACGAATCATCGGAAAATACTGTTTTAATTTTGTTGTGCTTTTTGGCAATCGCATCGCCCCTTTCTTTCGCATTTTATTCATCGTTCAACAGCATTTATAAATATTGTTGATATATATACTATACTTCATATAATAAACATTGTCAATATATTTTATACACTATTCAAATAATATTTAGAACTATTTTCCTCCACTTCTGCCAAAGTCCCTTTAATACAAAAAGAGCAGACACAAAAATCCTTTCTGTATCTGCTCTCTATCCGCTTTTTAACACTTTATCACAAAACCGTATCAACAAAATTCATGATAAAATCATTAGACGAATTATTCTACTGTATAAATCCAGCCCTTAGGTGCTTCAAGCTTGCCCATCTGGATACCTGTTAAAGTATCGTACAGCTTCTGGATTGTAGGACCCATCTTTTCCATACCGCTTGGCATGCAGATTTCCTTGCCGTGGTCAACAATCTTACCAACCGGTGAGATAACAGCTGCTGTACCGCAAAGACCACATTCTGCGAAATCCTTTACTTCTTCCAGTGTAACTTCACGTTCTTCAACCTTCAGTCCTAAGATTTCCTTCGCAACATATACGAGTGAACGACGTGTAATAGAAGGAAGAATACTGCTTGACTTTGGTGTTACAACTGTACCGTCTTTTGTAACGAACAGGAAGTTTGCACCGCCTGTTTCTTCTACCTTTGTTCTTGTTGCCGGGTCTAAGTACATATTTTCTGCGTAGCCTTCTTTATGTGCTGTTACAATTGCATGTAAGCTCATGGCATAATTTAAACCGGCCTTGATATGACCTGTTCCGTGAGGTGCTGCTCTATCGAAATCAGATACCTTAATTGTAAGAGGCTTTGCGCCGCCCTTGAAATACGGACCAACCGGTGTTGTAAGGATTCTGAACTGATATTCATCAGCCGGCTTTACACCAATAACCGGATTGCTGCCGAACATATATGGACGGATGTATAATGTAGCACCTGAACCAAATGGCGGTACCCATGCTGCATTTGCCTTTACTGTATCTGTAACAGCCTGTACAAACTTGTCTACAGGGAATGGCGGCATTTCCAGTCTTTCGCAGGAATCATGCATTCTCTGTGCATTGAGGTCCGGACGGAACATAACAATATGACCGTCTTCTGTTGTATAAGCCTTTAAACCTTCAAAACAAGTCTGTGCATACTGAAGTACACCTGCACACTCATTTAACACGACCTTATCATCATCTGTAATGACTCCGTCATCCCACGCTCCGTCTTTATAATTTGCTACAAATCTTTTATCTGTCTTTACATAACCGAATCCAAGATTTGCCCAGTCAAGATTTTTCTTTTCCATCTTCATTACTTCCTTTCGCGTCTAGTCGGATTGTTACGAAATGATATCTTTTACTTCATTCCACTCAATTCTTAACAGTTATTTTACTGCGATACCTTGTGAAAGTCAATATCCCAGTTTCTGCATTTTTAGGAAGTTTCATCATTTTATTCCCGATCTAATAATGACTGATAAAATGCCGCATAATCTTCACGTTGTTCTGCCGTAAACGCAATGGCAGTTCTTGGGTGCTGGTTCTGCTGTCCTGTCAGCATATACTGTACATCACAGCCCCATACAAGCCCTGTCTTCTTTAACGGAAGCATCTGGTTCTGTAAAAATTTTAATACCGGATTCAAACTGTACTTCGGATTTCTAAGGAAGCCTAACAGCAGTTCCATGTTGCAGTTTCCTGCACCGCGTCCCATGCCGCTCATCGTTGCATCCAGATAGCTGACACCTACGGTGCAGGCTTCAATCGTATTTGCAAATGCAAGCTGCTGGTTGTTGTGTGCATGGATACCGACCTTCTTGCCGTATTTTTCTGCAACCTTCAAATACTTATCCGCCAGTCTGCGGATCTGTTCCGGATATAAAGAACCATAGCTGTCAACCAGATAAATCGTGCCGACCTCGCTCTGTGCCAGTAAATCCAGTGCCAGATCCAGCTCAGATTCTGCCGCTGTGGAAACTGCCATAATATTAATCGTGGTTTCATAGCCCATCTCCGCACAGTAATGAATCATCTCGATTGCCGCCGGAATTGTATTAATATAAGTAGCAATACGAATCATGTCAATCACGCTGTCTGTCTTTGGAATAATATCTTTTTTATAATCGGTACGTCCGACATCTGCCATAACGGAAATCTTTAAATCGGTGTTGTTATCACCGACAATATCACGGATATCCTGCTCATCACAAAACTTCCACTTGCCGAATTCCTTAACGTCAAAAATTTCCTTTGAAGCCTTATAACCGAACTCCATGTATTCTACACCTGCTGCCACGTTGGCGGTATATAAATTTCTTACAAATTCATCGTCAAAATAAAAATTGTTGACCAATCCTCCGTCTCTGATTGTACAATCAACGACCTTAATATCCGGTCTGTAAGAAATTAATTCGCCCTTCTGTTCCATTTCCTTTTCCTCCAATATCTGCTTTTGTTTTATTTTTCACTTTAAAGCGTTAAACTTTAACGTATTATAGCACACTTTTTTCAAAATGCAAACCCCTTTCAGAAGAATCCTTTCCAAAATGCTTTATAACCGATTTACGTCAGCTGCTGCATATCCTTTACCAGGGCTTTTAATCCTGCCAGATATTCCTGCGCATTGCTGAATTTCTTCTTTGTCACCCTCCAGACAAATTTCGGTTCCGGACTGCTGATAAACCGCACCGCACCGCCGTATCCGGCTACGAAATTCTCGATTTTATCCCCCTGAATGTCCGCTTTCGGATAAATCTTCATGACCGTCCGCCACTGCGATGCACCCGGTGTTTCGTCCGTTCCGCCCTGAATCTCGGTAATGCCGATTTTGTGTGCCATAGACTTAACCAGTGCAATATTTAAAAGATTGGCGGCACTTGCCGGCAGACTGCCGTAACGGTCACCGAGTTCGTCGCACATATCCGACAGTTCCTCCTCGCTTTCAATACCCGCAATCCGCTTGTAGACATCCAGCTTCTGATATTCGCTCTTAATATAAGAAGACGGAATAAATGCATCTACATTCAAATCCACATTTGTTTCAAAACCGTATTCATTTTTAATGCCCTTCAAATCATTCACCGCCTGATTGAGCATTTTACAGTACAAATCATATCCAACCGCCGCCATATGCCCATGCTGTGAGCGTCCAAGCACATTTCCTGCGCCACGGATTTCAAGGTCTTTCATCGCAATCTTAAAACCGGAGCCGAAATCCGAAAATTCACGAATCGCACTTAAACGTTTCTCTGCCACTTCCGTGAGCATTCTGTCCCTGCGGTACAATAAAAATGCATAGGACGTTCTGCTGCTTCGTCCGACACGCCCGCGTAACTGGTAAAGCTGTGAAAGCCCGAATTTATCCGCATCTTCGATAATCATGGTATTGACATTTGAAATGTCCACACCGGTTTCGATAATCGTGGTTGAAATTAAGACATCAATTTCTCCGTTGATAAATTCGTACATGATTTTTTCAAGCATACGTTTTTCCATCTGACCGTGTGCATAGGCGACATTGGCCTCCGGCACCAGTTCCTCAATGTGTGCCGCCACCTCATCAATGCTGCGGACACGATTGTATACATAATACACCTGTCCGTTTCTTGCCAGCTCTCTGTGAATCGCCTCCCGGATCATTTCATCGTTATGTTCCGTTACAAAGGTCTGTATCGGCACGCGGTCTGTCGGCGGTTCTTCCAGTACACTCATATCACGGATACCGACAAGGCTCATATGCAGTGTTCTAGGAATCGGGGTCGCACTGAGCGTCATGACATCCACATCATTTTTTAATTTCTTAATCTTTTCCTTATGGGTTACACCAAAACGCTGTTCCTCATCAATAATCAACAGTCCCAGGTCCTTAAACTCCACATCCTTGGATAACAGTCTGTGTGTACCGATTACAATATCTACAAAACCTTTTTTTAACTCGGAAATACTTTCCTTGATTTCCTTGCTTGTACGGAAGCTTGACAGCTGTGCCACCGTCACCGGAAAATTTTTCATCCGCTGTTCAAAGGTGTTGTAAATCTGCTGGGCAAGAATGGTTGTCGGCACAAGATATGCCACCTGCTTGCCCTCCTGTACCGCTTTAAATGCCGCACGGATTGCGACTTCAGTCTTGCCATAGCCGACATCACCGCAGATTAAACGGTCCATAATGCGGGTACTTTCCATATCACGCTTGGTGTCTTCTATCGCCGTCAGCTGATCCTGCGTTTCCTCATACGGAAACATTTCTTCAAATTCCCTCTGCCATACGGTATCCGGTCCAAACTGATAACCCTTTTCCTTCTGCCGCGCCGCATACAGCGCAACCAGATCCTTTGCCACTTCTTCAACCGCGCCGTGTACCTTGGATTTTGTTTTATTCCACTCCTGTGTCCCCAGCTTATTGAGTTTCGGCTTCTTTTCGGTATCCGCCGCCGCATATTTCTGTAAACGGTCAAGCTGTGTCGCCAGCACATAAAGGTTACTGTTTCCGGCGTATTCAATCTTGATATAATCCTTTTCCACGCCCTCGACCGTAATTTTTTCAATACCCTTATACACACCCAGTCCGTGACTTTCATGCACGACAAAATCGCCGATATTCAGTTCGTTAAAACCGGCTATCGACTTTCCGTCATACTTTTTCTTCTTTTCACGTTTTTTGTGCCTGCTTGCAAAAATATCATTTTCCGCAATCACGACAAACTGCAGAAGCGGATACTCAAAGCCCTTGTGCAGACTGCCGTAAGTGACCATAATCGTGCCTTCAAGCATTTCATTTTCAAAATCTTCACTGAAATACGCCGTCAGCCCCAGATCCGCCAGATCCTGCACAATTCTTGCCGCACGCGTTCTCGAATTGCACACCAGGATACTCTTATACCCCGAACGCTTATATTTTTTTAAATCGTCCGCAAGATACTCAAAGCTGTTGTGGTACGGACTGATACTGCGGGTATCAATGCGCACATATTCCGCCACGGCAAATTTTTCCGGCTTGTAATCCAGCGCCGACAACAGCAGGGTACGTTTCTTATCAAGTCCCACATAAATGCTTTCAATCCCGTGAATCATATCGGTCTGTCCCGGCAGAATATATCCGCCCTCCAGACGGTTTTTCATACTTTCCGTATATTCATATAAAATAAGTTCCATCCGCTCATTTAAGCGGTTCGGCTCATCTAATACAAACAGCGTGTCTTCCTTTGGAAAATAGCTTAAAAATCCGGTCAGTTCCTCTGCAAACATCCGCAGCGCCTTACTGTAATCACCGGTACGCTCCATATCTGCCACATTTCTGCGGATACGGTTGCATTTCTCAATATCCTCTGCCGTCTTTTTCTTCTTATCATTACCAAAGGCGGTCAGCTGTCCTGCCAGTTCTTCCTGTAACTTTTCCCTGCCGCGCGCAATTTCTTCTTCGCTTAACAGGCATTCTGTCGCCGGAAAAGCTTCAAACCGCTCAATCTTTTCAATGGAACGCTGGCTCTCCACGTCAAACAAACGGATTGAATCCACCTCATCGTCCCACAACTCAATGCGCACCGGTGTTTCTTCCGTATACGGGAAAATGTCGATAATACCGCCGCGCACCGCAAATTTGCCCTGTCCGTCCACAATCGCACATCGCTCATAGCCAATCTGTACCAGTTCTTTTGAAAGTGCTTCTAAATCAAGAACCTGTCCTTTTTCAAATGAAATCGTGGCATTTTTATATTTTTCAAGCGGAACGAGCAAATCAGCACAGCCGTCAATCGTTGTCACAACCGTAAGTCCCGCCGCATTTTTGTTTTCCGGCTGTATGCCGTCTGTTTTACCGTTTGAAATACTGTCTTCACTGATATGCTTCTGCGCCTGAATGATTTTGTAAATGCATGCAAGCCGCTCTCCCGCAAGCTGGTTGCCATGCACATCGGCGCTGTAAAAGATAAAATCCTTGGCAGGATAGTAAATACTGCTCTTATCAAAAAAAAGACAATCCTCACGAAGCTGTCTTGCCTTGACCTCATCGCTAGTAATCACGACCCGGATTGGATACTGCTCCCCGAGTGCTTCCAGCAGATGTGCTTTCTGCGTGTCAATGCAGCCGCTGACCATTACCGCATGCCCCAGCCGGCTAAAAGACTTTTTAATTTCTTCTATCCCTGCCATCCCCTGCACAGGCTCAAAAAATGTTTTCATACTTCCTCTATTCTACAATTTTTATTTCATCCATTAAATTTATTCATCGCACCGGTAATACCCTCTGTCATGATACAGGCAACCGCTTCGCAGGCTCTCTGATTGGCATCCCGCAGTGTATCGTATAAATCTGCCGGGAATTTTCCGAGTACCCAGTCTGCAAGGTCCCAGCCCTTCGGTTTGTCACCGACACCGAACTTAACACGCTTGAACCGGTCACTGCCAAGCTGCGCGATAATACTTTTAATACCGTTGTGTCCGCCTGCGCTTCCCTTTGCCCGCAGACGCAGTTTGCCCGGTTCTAAGCTGATGTCGTCAAAAATAACGATTAAATCATCGATATCCGCCTTATAATAATCCATGACTTCACGGATACATTCCCCGGACAGATTCATATACGTCATCGGCTTTACAAGAATGACCTTCTCTCCCTCAATCATACCCTTGCCAATCATCCCTTTGTGTTTTTGTGTGTCTACGCTGATATTATATTGATCTGCCAGCGCATCTATCACAGAAAATCCTGCATTGTGTCTTGTTCCCATATACTGTGTGCCGGGATTTCCCAGCCCCGCTATAATATACATACTTTCCTCATTTCCGCAGGCATTTTAATGCCGGAGGAACCGCGAGCCAAATGTCAGATTTGGCTCTGCGATAAAAGCTATTTTGTGACGCCTGCGGCACAAAATGCTGTGTGAAAAATCAGCACATCAGTGTGATTTTTCACACTTATCTCCATTTCTGAGCAACTTGTTGCAAAGTGGCGATGAGAAATTCGCATAGGCGATTTCTTATCTGTCATTATAGATGTTTGCTTTCGCTCAGAAGCAAACATCTGTGCAAAAAAGCGCGAAGTCCATTTTTCATGACTTCACGCTTATCTGTTCTGTATGCTTTCACTGCGTGTCTACGCATTTTTAAATTCTAGCATATTCTGATATCAGTGTCAAAAATTACTTTTTCAGCTTAAACTGCTGTACAAGTTCGTTCAGTGAAATAGATTCTGCTGAAAGCTCTTCACTTGTTGCAGAAGATTCTTCCGCAATAGCGGCATTGCTCTGTACAACCTCTGAAATCTGGTTAACACCGGCTTCAGCCTGCTTCATCTGTTCTGTCTGTGTTTCTGAAAGCTCCTCTAGCTCTTTAGACTTTTCTGCGACTTCATTAATACCCTGAACCAGTTCAATAATCGTCTTAGAAGTCTTCTCTACGGCACGGTTACCATTTTCAATTTCCTGAATAGAATTCATAATGAGTTCTCTTGTATTCACTGCAGACTGAGCACTTTCGTCAGCAAGCTTGCCAATCTGTGTTGCAACAACAGCGAATCCGCGTCCGGCTTCTCCGGCCCTTGCGGCTTCAATAGAAGCATTTAATGCAAGCAGATTGGTCTGTTCAGCAATTTCTTCGATTTCACCGATAATGCTTTCAATCTTCTGAGACATTTCACTCATACGCTGCATAGCTTCCGTAACCGCCTGCATCTCCTGCTGGCTTCTGTCTGCTTCTTTTGCATATTTCACAGATAAATCATACGAAACGCTTGCACTGTCATGTGTATGTTCTACACCTTCTGTAATACTTGCAAAAGAGGCAAGTAATTCTTCAACTGCACCGGCCTGGTCTGTAGAACCTTCTGCAAGACTCTGTGACCCCTCTGCAAGGTTGCCTGCACCGATAGATACCTGAGCGGCAGCTTCTTCAATGTGGCGCATTGTATCGTTCATATCTTCGTTCATCTGATGGATTGCATCATTCATGGCTGCAAAATCACCCAGATACTTTTCAGGAATTGCAGACGAGCCTGTATAATCATTCTTTGCCATCAGTTCCATACGGTAATTAACATCCTCAATAACTGCTGACAGATTCTCTGCCATATCCTTTGCAACAGTAACCATATCAGATACTTCATCTTCTGATTCCATTACCGGAAATTCACTTGTCAAATCACCCTGTGCAAAGGCCTTAAAACGTTCTGCCAATGCATCGAGCGGATTTACAATATTTAACGCAAGCGCATCGCCCAGCTTTCTTGCGATTAAAATCGCCGCAATAATAATAAAAATAACTATTGCCAGTAAGACAAATGTTAATACCTTTAAAATATTTTCCAATTTGTTACCTTCGCTGGTATTCACGTCCAGCAGCTGTACCATATTCTCATAAATTGCTTCGTACTTCGGTGCCACTTCATCTTTTGCCAGTCGCTGTGCCTGATTTCTCTGATCGATATTCGTTACATCTTTACCCATCTGTACTACCTTATCAGCTGATGTAAAATAATCTTCCATACCGCTCATGATCTGATCATACAATTTACGTTCTTCAGCGGAAGCAACTGTTTCTTCTACTATAGCTGCATAATCCTTACATGCCTGCTTCTTTGTTTCATACGCTTCGTAGGTTTCCTGTACCAGTGTCTTATCCTGATAACCGATTGCCGCCCGCAGGTTACTTCTGGTGTCTGCAAATGTAATCATCATCTTACCGATATCACCCTGTGAAAAACCATAATTGGTTAATGCGTGATTGTACTGGACACCCATTACTAACATGGCAGCTCCTCCAAGAATACCAGAAAAACTTACCAATATTGCAACTATTAAAATTGCAGATGAAATACGCTGCCGCAGTCTTTTCCCATTCAATTTTTTGACCATTGCCTGAATCATATGTTGTTCCTCCTTACTGCTGTTTTCTCGTGTCGTCTATGTCACTTTTTTCATATCTAATTATTTTTATTATACCATTGTATCCAACCTGTTTCAATAAAATATTACATGGTTTTTTGTTAAGGTTTTTGTTAAATAGAAAAACCGGCAGAGATGCTGCAATGCGCTACATCTCTGCCGGTCTTTTTATAAATTCAATCTTAGTTTGTCAGATTTATGCTTTTACAGCATATCCATTGGTTACGGTATAATCCTGTCCGCCAAAGCTAATTGTACCTGAATAATCAAAAGCGATTGTTCCGTCTTTAAAGTACCAGTCGCCGTATTCATTACTGCCGACACCCGTAAATGTTAAATCAAGCAGACCATTGTTAAAATACCACCAGCCGTATTCATTTAATGCCATTCCGGTATAGCTTAAATCCAGAACACCATTGTTAAAGTACCACCAGCCATAGTCATTTAATGCCATTCCGGTATAGGTATTACTGATATAACCATCTGTAACATATACCCATGTATCGCCATTTAATATCATACCTGTAAAGCCTGCATTTAAAATACCGTCTGTAAACAGCCATGTACCATATTCATTTGTGGCAAATCCGTTATAGCCAAAATCAATCTGTCCATTGCTGAAATACCACCAGCCATATTCATTCACTGCCATTCCGGTATAGGTAAAGTCAACCTTACCATCCTTGAAATACCACCAGCCATAGTCATTTAATGCCATTCCGGTGTAATCTGTCAGTACCTGTCCGTTCTGAACATAAAGCCACTCGTTCTCTGGAATAATCATTCCTGTAAAGTCGAAGTTTAACTGTCCGTCTGTGTAGAACCATGTTCCGTATTCATTGCTTGCAAGTCCATAGAAGGTCAGGTCAAGCTGTCCGTTGTTGAAATACCACCAGCCGTATTCATTGCATGCCATACCGGTATAAGTGAAGTCTACATCACCATTCTTGATATACCACCAGCCGTATTCGTTTAATGCCATGCCGCAGTAATCCGTTGCAATTTTATCATTTGCATAGTAATGCCAGTTGCCGTCTGCATCCTGACGCATTTCATATACAACCTTTTCTTCTTCAACAACCGTTGTCTTTGCCGGTTTTACGGATTTTGCTGCATCACTTGTTACATCTAATACTGCACCTGTGTTCTTAGTTGTATCCTTTAAAAGAAGCAGACCGTGCATATTGATTGTACCGTCTTCATTTCTTGTCGGTTTTACAGATGTATCTACATTTTCAAACCAGTCTTCTGTAGCCTGTTCGCCCTTATTGTTATAAGAAGCTGCACCGTCATAGATATAGTTGTTTTCACTGTGAAGTGCGAATGGGATTAAATCCTCCAGCTTTGTATTCTTGCTGTTGTTTAATGAAATTAATCCTGTTACTTCCCAAGCCTTGATGTTAGAATCCTTTGTATTTAATCCTACATTGTATGCACTGTTATCCAGTGAGTTGTTGTAAGAAATACAGTTGATAATCTTACAGTCAGGGCAGCTGTTTGAAGTAATACCCTTTGCATGGTTGTCAAATGAAATACTGTTCTTTAATACATGAGCACCCTTCATCTGACCACCGCCAAGCTTGAAGCCGTTACCTTCGCCGTATTCATAGCCTTTAGCTGTTACATCATCTGTTGTCAGCCAGCCGTTGTTATAAGTTACACAGTTTTCAATTGTTACAGCACCGATTTCACCGGATACGGATTTTGCATATAAATCCCATCCATCATCGATGTTGTTATGGCTGATACAGCCATAGAACTTATTGTCTTCACCACAAGTCAGCTTTGCTGCAAAACCATCGGCATCATTACGTCCTTTATCACAGTTATCAAATGATTCACAGTTCTTAATGAGGTTGCCTGTAGGCCATAACTTGCCCTTTCTTCCGGCATCATTATCTGCACCGCCTTCACGGCTGATCTGGATACCTGAATTTGCTGCGTGGTTTACTGTACACATTTCAATTGTATTGTAGTTACCGCAAATCTGGATACCTACACCCGCTGAATCTTTTACATACAGACCATATACATGCCAGTATGAACCTGTGAGCCTTACTTCACCTGTAAATACTACACCGTCTGTTCCGTCTGTAGAAAGTGATTCTGCTACAAGGTTGATATTCTTATCTGCTGTACCGCTGACACTTCTTTCAACCTTTGCACCGCTGTAAGTACCATTCTTTAAGAAGATGGTCTGACCCGGCTGTGCATACTTTAATGCATTAGACAGGCTCATCGGGCTTTCTTCTGTTCCCTTACCTTCTGCATCAGCATCTGCGGATACAATGATTGTCTGACCTTCCTGTCCGTATGACTGATGATCAACAACTGTTTCCTTAATAACTGCTACTGTGCTTGCAATGTTATCTGCTGCTGTTGGCTTTAATGTTGACTTTACAGTATTCTTTCCGTTGTTTAACGGAACATTTACTCTTACAACTTCATTTGCAGCAACTGCCTGATCTACAACTACATCTGTATCACCGTTTGATACTGTCAATGTACCTGCACAATTTGGTACATAGATGTATTCATAATTTGAAGAACCACTTGTACTTGTTGAGTATACTCTTCCGTCCGGTGTAATCTTTGTATCACCGTTGTCATTTGATGTAATACCCTTGCTTTCAGACTTTGAAAATTCAACATCAGATACCTTTACAGATACCTTTCTGGATACTGCAATACCAACTACAACTGTTCCATCTTCCTGTACAGATGTAAAGGAATTATCAGAAAGCTTCTGCTCTGAACCGTTGCAGGCTGCTGTATAACCTTCGTCTGTCTTTTCTAATGTAAATGTATATTTGTTGCCTACTTCAAATTTAACTGTCTGGTCTGTAAACCTAGCATTTGTTACACTTCTTTCCACACCGTCATTGCTTGATGTATCAGCTGATGTATAACCTGTAACCGTTCTCATAAACGGATTACTCTGCTTTGAGCTAAACATCATAGAAGATGCATAGTTGAAATACTTATGTACATAATCCGGATTGCCCCATACATTTAATCCAAGTGCATCGGCTGCAACAATACCAAAACCGGTCTGATTATCCGGTGTGAGAGAAGTATCCGTAATCTCAAATGTTGCACTCAGCTTAAAGTTTTCTTTGTTCGGATCAATCTTTGTATAGTAATATGTAAATCCGTCTTCATCATCAGAAATCTTACCGCTTGCCTGTCCCTTAACTTCCAGTGTTCCGGCTGTTCCTGCAATTGCCGGTGATTCCTGATTATTACTCTTTGCTGCGCTATTGTCAGATACGGAAAGCTTTACATTATCCGTCTGACCGTCAGCCGTTGTAAATGTAACATCGCCTGCCTGTGCAGAACCTACGATTGCCGTATACCATGGCTGTTCTTCTGCTGTTGTTACTTCAAAATCTTTTTCTGTATAAACAGATTCAAAACCGTCTGACTTTCTGAGTGCCTTAATCTGGATATCATAAGACTTGCCTGCTGTCAGTCCTGTCAGTGTATAATTGCCCGTTTCTGCAGATAATGCTGATTCTACAACCGTGTAATCTGCTGTGCTTCCGGATTCCTTATAAGCTACAGAATAAGAATCTGCATCTTCAATATTAATCCAGTCTAAGTAAACATCGCCGTTACCCTTGTTCTGTGCCCATGTGATAACCGGCTTCTTCACTGCCAGTACATAATCCTTGTATGTATAAACTTCACTTGCCTTATCAGCTTCGCCATATCTTTGTGCAACCACTACGAATGTGTAAGTACCTGAACGGTATGGTGCAAATGTAGCTGTTGATGCCTGCTTTGTAAATGTCTGTGTAGATACTTCCAGACCATCCTGTAACATTGTAACCTTTACATCATCAGCACCCTTGTATGCATCAATGACTGCTGAGAAGTCTACAACGAAATCTCCGGCTTCATCTGTTGTTACACTGTTAATCACCGGTGCTGCAACATCTGCCCATGCAGTCTGCTTCTTTTCACCGACTGCTAAGGATACCTGGAAGATGTTTGCTGTTGAACCTGACATATATGCATAGTAGGTCTTGCCTTCTTCCACATCAATTGTAATGGTATCATATGTACTTGCTGAACCTGATGTCTTTGTATCCTTTACAACTCCGTCTGAATCTACTACATAGAAGCTCTTATTAGACTTCTGTGTCTTTTCCATAATTGTCAGCTTACCGTTTTCGGTCGCCGTATACTGTAAGTAGCATCCTGCTGTCGGAACTGCGCCATTATTTGGTGTCGGCTTTACACCTCCTGCCTTTACATAATCTCCTGTTCCAAATGCTTCTGCTCCGGCTGTATCTGTTCCGGTTGTCCAGCCGTCACCCTTTAAGGATAAGCCATTATCCTCTGTTGTTGCTGCTGCCAGTAAGCCTGCTGCATCCCATGTCTTAATGTTGGTTACGCTGCCTACAGTTGCTGCTGTTTCCTCCTGTGCTGCCACACCGGCATCTGCACTTACCTCTTCTGCCAATACATTGTAAGGTATTAACACACCATACGGTACAGAACTGCTAGCCATCAGTACTGCTGATAAAAGCGCTGCTGCCTTTGTCACCTTTCTTCTCATAATCGTCCTCCTGATTTGTTTTTAGTGTTTTTATAAAAGCATTCCTGAAACCTCGTATTTTTAGCACATTTTTAAAAAATCACGAACTTTTTAAAAAACTTTTATAAGTTTTCACCAATTGTTTTTATTATATTATTTTTAAATCAGATAGTCAACCATGATTGCAGTTATTTTTGCTACTCAACTACTGATATTTGTCACATTTTTTGTGCATTTTACATATTTTTCACTCTTATATCAATTTATATGCAAATTCTTACATATATCTTTCCCAAAACCGTCTACCGGCAATGCAAAAAGGCTGCCACGAAATTTTTGAATTTCCATGGCAGCCCCGCGGGCTATCAAATTTGAGTAATTATCTTTTTTATCTGCGAATCAGCTTTCTTTTTCTAAGAAATTCATAAGCACCTGCTCCTGCCGCTGCAACTGCTGCTGCAAGGAATCCAAATCCATTGGCTGTATCTCCTGTCTGTACGCCTGTATCCGCAGACTGCTGTGCATTTTCTGATTTCTCTGACACATCACCGGTATTCTCACCCTGCTGTGTTCCTGAACCTGCATCATCCTTCTTTACATCGTCTGTTTTTGTATCATCCGGCTTGGTGATATCATCGTTTTGTACCGTTTTATTCTCATAGTATACTGCAAACGGACTGAAGCTGTCTGCCTCAAAACGGATACCTTCACTTGTAAGCTGTGTTTCCAGCTTTTCAATGACACCGGTCTTTTCATTCAGATGATATACAATTACATTCACTTTGCTGTAATCAATTCCTTCTTTATAAGCAAATGTAATCTGGATTTTACCGCTTTCAAGCATAACTGCCTGACCGTTCTCATCCTGTAATTCAATGTCATAATAATCTACTGTACTTCCGTCAGCAATTAATATTCCGCCAGCTGTAAAGCCTTTCATAATTGAGTCAATTACGCTGTCTCCGGCTTTTTCAATGACAACACTGACTTGTCCCGGATTTACGGTTTCACCGGCTGCATTTTTAATTACGGCATTTTCATCAACCGCTACATTCTTAACAACCTCTGCCTTATCAACAACCGTTACATCTGTTTTCGGTTCTTCCTGCTGTGTTCCGTACAACGTAGCAATTCTTGCGCTGTAATCATAGTCTCCCATGACTGTATCCGTCTTAAATTTTGCTGCCTGTGTACTTGTCAGGTATGGACGCTTATTATTTACTGTATATCCCGGGCCATAAGAACCGTATTCTGCAAATCTTGCATTTTCAGCTAAGTTACCGCTCATGTCGCCATAAGATGTTTCCAGTGAAATAGCTCTGCCTAAGTAGCAGTTCATAAATGTTGTCGAATCATCTGCCCCCCACGGACGTGCCATTCTGTATACACCGTCTGCTACGCCTTCTTCTGCAAGGAAACGGCAGTTGTTAAATACGTATCCGTAAGGTGTGGAAGCATATGTTCTTCCGGCTGTATAGCATCCGTCTGATTTGTATTCTGTATATCTTGCAACAATATCACAGTCTTCAAATACGGAAGTACCTGCACCATAGATAAAGTCAACATTACCTGTAATATAACATTTATTGAAATACTGTCTTGTTACCGCATAATTGCCGTTTCCATCTTTCGTTCTTGTATCGGTCAGCAGTGTATCCTGATAGCCGATTAATCTTACATTAATACATGCTGTCTGGTCAGCTACAATACACAGGGCATCTGCCTGCTGGTCCGAACCGTTTGTATAGTCATAAGAATTTTCAACCGTCAGATTTTCTGCTGTGAAGCCTGTTGCTGCCGTATCTACATACATTGCATTACGGTTCCACATACTGTCTGCATTTCCGTTGGCAACACATACAGAATAGAATAAATGGGTCTTTTCACTGTCCTGTCCGAGAAGACTTACATATGGTGATTTTACTTCAACCCGTTCATTATATTCACCATTTTTAATGTAAATTACTTTGGCTTCTGCATTATCTTCCGGCACTGCATTGACTGCTGCCTGAACAGTCTTGTATACCGGCAGTCCGTCTGACTCTGCACCGTCTTCGCCTGTATATGCCGCATCTACAACAATATCAACATCCGGGTTTGCAACAAAATTAAATGTCTTTCTTGTCGCATTGCCCTCTGCATCAGTAAATATAACAGTAACGTCATTTCTGCCTTTCTTTAATTCAGGTTCAAACTTCATTTCATCGCCCGCACCGACAGTTTTGGTATCTGCCAGCACGTCATTTACATAAAGCTGTGCTGTTCCTGCTTCGTCTGCTGTAAGAACCAGCAGTGCATTATCATCAAAAACAGTATCATTGGACTTATATGCTACTGTCAGTTTTGTTGCTTCATTTTCATATACATAAGCACCTGTATGGCCGTCTGATGTCAGTACCTGCATCGTTGCTGACGGATTACTTGTATTCTTGTCATTTTTTGCTATAACATAGTAATAATACGGTTCTTCTTCGACAACATCTGTATCTGTAAATGCATTCTCTGCTGTTGTCTTAACCAGCACTGCTTCACCGTCAGAACCCAGTTTTCTGTATACATCATAAGAAGATGCACCTTCTACGGCATTCCATGACAGTTCTACCTTAGATTTGCTGCCTGCGGCTGTTAATTCAGCCTGTGCAAGTGGTGCCTGATAGTCCGTTATTTCAGTTTCTACGGCTGTTCCCATTGTTGTTCCGCCATAAGGCACAATCTTAAACTGATAGTTTCCGTCGCCGTCCATTCCGGCATAACTGAAGCTGTTCACCTTAGAATCAGAAATCTTTGTATATTCACCGCCATCCTTTGATACATATACGGCATATTTAATATTGCCTGAGCCTTCTTCTGCGACATCCCATGTAATATTCATGCTCTTTCTGTCAGAAGCCACTTCTGTTGCGGCATTTGTAATCACCGGTGCAACACCGACTGCAACATAATAATCGTTCTGGTCATATACAACCGTACCTTCTGCATTCTTTAAGGTCAGGTTACTGATTTCTGCCGTAACACCTGAAAATGCCAGACCATAGCGTACTGTCTGTCCTGTCTGCAGGTCTGCATAAGACTGTGTCAGGTCAAATTCGCCCGGATTTGCTTCTGAACCCATAAGCACCGTTCCGTCTGCGCTTACAACCTGCATTTTAGCGGTATTGCCACTCTTTGTGTAAGTCAGTGTATATGTGCCGCCCAGCTCATATCCGTTTGCTGTGTCAGTTTTTTTGCCAACCTTTGGAGAACCGCAGTTACCCGTTCCGCTGACCGTTGAAAATGTATGCTGAATCACAATATTTTTCTGGATATGTAATACGTCACACTTCATGGCGCTGCCGGTCTTCGCGTTAAACTGTCCGATGGCAAGCCCCTGCTTATCTGTACCGGAATCCAGCTTTGTCACTGTAATATCTGCTGAAATCGTCATATCTTCTGATGTTTCCGGAAATAATATGTAATCCATTCCCTTATCATCCCTGATATTTCCCTTAACTGCCGCACTTCTTGTATGGTTTACGGATAAAATATTGCCGTTTGCGAAAGTTTCAAAGGAATTTCCGGCATCATAATTTCCTGAGTAATCTTTACTGCTTGACTGTGAGAAGTTCACTTCTCCTGCCTCTGAATCAAAAATCTGCTTTTTAACATCTGCACCGTCATCCGTTGTATATGCAGAAGTTACCGTTACATCCGAAAATTCTGCAGTTACTCCTTCTGTTGCAAAGAAACCGATTGTCTTTGCTGATAATCCGGAAATTGTCTGTGTCTTTACCTTTTCATCTGAAAAATCAGCTGTCGAAGCAACGTGATAGGTTGCTTTATTCTCTGAAACTTCTAATTTAATATAAATGTCAGAAGAAGCGGTTGTGACTGCCGTATTGACCTGTGATGCACCGCCGCCTGCTGCTTCTTTATGGTATCCGTAACGGATCTGATTCTTGCTTCCATTTGCAAAATCTGCATACAGTGCTGCACTGGCACTTCCCGCTTCATCTGCGGTATTACGGATTAACAGTCCTGCGTATCCTGCATTGCCATTATTATTGACGGTCATCTTCGCTGTAATGGTTAAATCTCCTTTACCCTCAAAATAAGCGTAGAATAAATCATCACTTCCTGCTGATTTATCAAATTTTGTACCGGCACCGTTTACCGTTACAGTCTTTGCTGCTGCATCATACGCATAAGTTCCTGTTCCCTCGTGTGTACCGACTTCCTGCGTTTTCCAAAGTGTTGTAAGCGGCTTTGTACTCTGCGCCGTTTCCTCAGCATAAGCTGTTACCCTTCCTGCTGCATTTCCCAAAATAGAATCCACTGTCTGTACCGGTACTGCACTTACAACCAGACATGTTGCCAATGCCATGCTCAGCAGTCCGCTCGTCCTTCTGTTTTTAATCATTGTAAAAAAACCTCCCTTTTTGTTCTTTTCCAAAGGAAAATACATATTCTTTATCAATCTTTTAAATTGTATGAATATATATTTTCTTTAAGAAAAGAACCCCCTTATTAAGTCACCTCAATAAAGGGGTTCCTTGACTTTTATATTCGTTTATATTCGTCTGAATCCGGTATCATGCCTATGCGTGCTTTCTTTTCTTAGAAACTGCATATACACCTGCTGCGCCAAGCAGTAAGAGGATATAAAGCATCATATTTGCCATATCACCTGTTTCTACGGATTCACTGCCTGTTGTCTTCTGGAATAACAGACCACCTGTCATCTTACCGCTCAAATCAATCTTTGCAGAAGCCTGACCGCCTACAACAGCGCCAGCCTTTGCATTGGCTGTAAGTACCAGTAAGCCGTTCATATTGATTGTATTGTCACTGTTTCTTGTAACCGGAATCGCTGCATATACGTGTGTGTCATAATTCATCTTTGTGTCTGTAGATACAAACCAGTCTGCCGTTACGGCTGTTGTACTATTATTTGTTCCTGCTTCCGTGCAGTTCCAGAAATAGTTGCTTGACTGATATACCTTAGAAGCATCCTGTGTACCCTTGAACTTAAATGTTTCATTCACACTTGTCTTCTGTGTTCTCCATGAAAGAACACCTGTTGCCATAAAATCGGTATTTGCTGCATCATTTGTATACATGGCTACGTTTGAACCGCCATTATTGTATGATGTAGAATTGGTTACCTGAATATCCGGACAGCTGTTAGAATCAATACCCTTTGCCTTGTTATCAAATGCTACGGAATTGATTAACTTGTGGTATCCTGACATGCTTGAACCACCCATCTTAAATCCGTTACCGTTGCCGGCATCAGTACCGTCTTCCAGATAACCGTTGCCATAAGCTACACAGTTCTGGATTGTTACAGCACCGATTGAGCCTGTTTCTACCTTTGCAAATAAATCCCATCCGTCATCTGCATTGTTGTATGCGATACAGCCGTCAAATGTATTTCCTTCACCGATTGTCAGCTTTGCTGCAAATCCGTCTGCATCTTCATAACCCTCATCGGCATTGCCGTATGATGTACAATTTAATACTAAGTTGTTGCTTGGCCATTCTTCTCTGGTATCTGTTGATGTAAAACGGCTGATCTGTAAACCGGTGTTACCGTTGTGATAAGTCCGTACGTTATCTACTGTACAGCTGCTTCCGCAAAGTCTGATACCATCCTTTGCATTTGCTGAATTTGTTACATCAAATCCCTGATAATACCAGTGATCACCGGCTAATACCATACCTTCACAGTTCTTGCCGAAATCAAATACCGGTCTGTCTGTAGAAGACTCTGCCGCCATAATGATTGGCTGGCTTTCCGTACCGTCGATACCCGGCTGTACCGTAACTGTTGATTCTAAGTTGTATGTACCTGAAAGAAGTACAATCTTTTGTCCCGGTGAAACAAATTTTACTGCTGTGTAAATGTCAATCGGATTTTCCTTTGTACCGACACCGTCTGATGCCGCATCCGGTCCGACATAAATCACGTCACCATCAAACTTGTTGTATGTTACCTTATAAGTAAATGTTGAAGCTTCATAAGAATCCAATACTTCAAATTCACTTGGTCTGTAACCTTCCACCGGTGTCATCGTTACTGTAAATGTATTCTCACCTAATGTTAATGTCGTTTCCCATACATATTTCTGACCGGCTGTTACATCTTCATCTGCAATGACCGTTCCGTCTGCTGCAGTAACAACAACGTGACCGTCTGCATTGGCTACATAAGATAACTTGTAGTTTTCTGAATTGGATACAGTAGCAGATGTTACTTTGTATGAAGGTGCTACGGTTGTAACCGGCTGTTCTTCTTTTGCCACATCATTTTCAGGTGAAACCGTTGTTAAGTTAATGTCTGTTACGGTAATCTTTGCTGTTCTTGAAGCGAAGAAACCAACATATACATTGTCTTCATCTAACTGTTCCAATGCCTTTGTGTCATAGTATTTCTTTGTCACAGTTTCGCCTGCTTCGTTGGTATAGCTTACGAAATAACCTGTGTTATTTTTCTGAATAGACATCTTAAAGGTTGTCTGTGGATTCTCAACTGTTCCTGTAACATCCTTTGTTGCATTGCCAATCAGATTTCCCGTTACACCGGAGCTTTCCAGTGTTGTCATCTTTGAACTGAATTCATTGTTTACGGTTGCTGTATCGTTTGCTTCAAGCTTAGAAAGGTTTGCCTTTGTAACACCTGTCTTTTCCTGTGAGCCGATACCTAACTTCATTGTTGCCTTTACAGAACCCTCCGGTGCTGTTGTGCCACCCTGCTTAATCGTGTCTAATGCCATGCTGCCATCTGCGTTTACATAGTATTCAACCTTTGTGACAGATGCCATATAGGAGTTGTTCCAGAATACAGAAGAATCACCGTTCTTACCAACTCTGTCGGCCGCCATTAAACCAAAGCCTTCCTGACCGTTTGTCAATGTCCATTCATCAACTGTTACGGTTGCTGACAATGTAAAGTTCATATTAGAAGGAATGGCTGTATAGTAGAAGGATAAACCGTCTGTAGAAGCCGGTACAATCTTACCCTTGCTGTTTAAATTCCAAAGTGTTACCTTTCCGTCATTCGCACTGCCTTCATAGCCTGCATTCTTTTCGTCTGAGCTGACGCCCTGACCGAATGCTGAAAAAGCCCATACCTGCTGTGCTTCTGCAGTTGCTTTTGCTGTAATCGTTGCAGCTTCTGAAACGGCTGCCGGTAATACTCTGACTGCTGTCAGCTTGAAAGTATATTCCTTGCCGACCGTCAGTCCTGAAACGACATATTCTGTTCCTGTTACAGATACAGGCTGTGTAAAGTCTGTTCCGTTTTCGCTGTATGATACTTCATAAGAAGAAGCTTCTGTCACTTCGTCCCATACGAGTGAAACCTTACCACCGCCCTGGCTTGTTGCACTCTGGAAAGACGGCTTAGCAAGAGGAAGTTCAAAGCTCTTAAATTCCTTATCTGTTCCTGTCTTGTCTGCTTCATCTTTTCTTGCTGCTGTAATTGTAAATGTATAATCACCGCTTGCAGCCGGTGTAAATGTAACTACACCTTCTGCTGCATCTTTTGCATAATTTTCTGTGGCTACAACCGTTCCTGCTGCATTCTTCATATCAACGGATACACTGTCTGCACCGTCATAGCCGATTACCATTGTAAACGGAACTGTAATTTTACCGTCTGCTGCCGTAATCTCACCAATTGCCGGTGCTGCTACGTCTTCCCATGCTTTTCTTGCCGGTCTTTCGCCGCTTGCTGTCTGCTCTGCCGTAAAACTTAATACTCTGGCACCTCTGTTACGTTCTGCATCTTCCGGTGATACAATCTGATAAGTACCTGCCGGTAAGCTGCTGTATGTAAGCTTTGTTGCGTTTGTTCCCTTAACAATAGTCGTTCCTGCATCTTCTGCAACCGTACTGTTGTCTGCTGTATTTACAAGTGCAATTGCCGATTCATTCGAACCGCCTGTACTGCTTGCTTCAAAAGATACTGAAGCAGTACCTGTTACAGTAAACTGTAATGCACCGGATGCCTTTGAACCAAGTTCAATTGCCTTTAATGCACTGAAATCGGAAGAACTCTTTGTTCTGAATGTTGCTGTTCCGACAGTCTTTACATAATCAGAAGCAAAGACTGTTCCTTCAGCAATTGCTGTCTTATCGGCTGTTACGCTGTAAGCTGCCGGTGAAAGGTCTGCAACTGCGAATGCATAAGTTGTTGTAACTGCTGCAGCTTCTTCTTCCTCAACAGTAATGTCTAAGAATCTTGCGCCTCTGTTACGTTCTGCATCTTCCGGTGATACAACCTGATAGGTACCTGCCGGTAATGCTGTATACTTTAACTCTGTCTTTTTTGTTCCTGCTACAACAGCTGTTCCTGCATCTTCTGCAACCACACTATTGTCCGCTGTATTAATCAGTGCCACTGCGGATTCATTAGAACCACCCGTACTGCTTAATCCTACTACTACGGAAGAAGTGCTTTCCGTTGTAAACTGCACGGCACCTGCCGCCTTAGATGCCAGTTCGTAAGCCTTTATGCTTCCGTCACTGTTGGTTCTCTGGGTCACTTTTCCTACGATTTTAAAGTACCCGTCATTAAATGTTGTTCCCTCTGCAATCACGGCTTTGTCATCCCCAACTGAAGCCTGCGCTGTTGCATCAAAAGAGTGGACTGTACTTGCTGCTGCCTTTGTTACAGCCCAGTCCATAGGCATAATACCTACTGTGAGTAAAACCGCCATTACGACCGCCATTACTCTTTTTGACTTTTTAGTCTTCATAATTACTCTCCTCTCGTGAAATTAGCCCTATTGTCAATTTTTAATCAAAAATGTAAAATTCGTGTTACATTTTTGTTAAATCTCTCCAATGACTCTAATCTATCACAAACATCCCACCTTTTCTACAAAAAAATAGTGATTTTCGCTCTTGTTTACTGATTATTTTAGGTGTAAAATATAGTATATGTTAATATTACGCAAATACATTATGATTTTTTGTGCATTTTTACCATTTTGCATTCAAAAAACATCCGAACAAAATTTTATAAAATTGTTCAGAAACGAGGATTCCTATGGCTGTAACATCACGATTTGAAATTTCCAAAAAGACCCATCAGGCGTCTTACCATATGCACTCTGCGCATGCACATTCTTATTATGAAATGTTTTACCTGATCAGCGGCGGGGGCGATTTATTTATCAAAAA
>OGGZ01000754.1_pt1 | contig 32618 bp, 34 predicted proteins | sample 1571371 | NCBI WGS metagenome assembly OGGZ01 (sample SAMEA2582025, study PRJEB24529) | metagenome | biome: Human gut stool | place: China | collected 2011
TTGGAATAAACGCATTTACGGCAGCAACAAGTGGAAAGAACCTGCTATCATCTTCGAAAGAATTGAAGAAAGTGGTGGGAGACAGTGTTGGAAGTAAATGGGGTAAGAAAGCAAAGAAAGAACCACTGTTGGAATGTAATTTGCAGTTCTTTGCGGATAAGAGTGGAAACAAAACAGAAGTAATAATGCCAAGTAAGCCTCATACTAATAGAACATCAGGTCATTGGAAAACAATACTTGATGAAGTTGATATTATGAAAAATAGTGGTGATTATAGTAAGGTATATGTTAATAAAGGATTAAGTAATGAAATTCCAGGAGCAAACCCAAATAGAAGACCAGATATTATGGGCGTTAGGAATAATGGCTTAATTGACCAAGTTGAGGTTCCGAGTAAAACAGATATTCCAGATTTATTGATTGATAGAATGGTTGATAATCAACGCATTATGGGAGATAGAGCTGGAACTATTAAAATTAGAAATATAGGTGACAATTAGTATGGACGAAAAAGTAATTTCAATAACAATATGGGGAAATGGTATTCAACAAGAAAAGTGGTTAAATTGGTATCAATATGTTGAAAATCTTGCGAAAAGCTTAGGATATAAACTAACACATATAGGGATACAAAGCAAATCATTTTGTAGTGGAAAAATATTAACAGTAGCACGTAAGAAAAAAGATATTTTAGCCTCAATTGCAGATGGAGAGAAACCTTTAAGTCTTTCGTGTTATTCGCTTCCGAAAGATTACAGAATAGCTTCATTTGACTATAATTTTTTATGTGTTCGTAAGGAAGAATATATTTCGATTATCGTGAGGGAGGATGATTATAGTAAGCTTAACAGTAAAAGTGTTATTTCTAAATTGAAAGAATATATTAATTACGATTATGGTGAGATATATATAATGTCAAAAAAGGAGATGCCGTTAATATATGCCGCAACAAGAAATTCAGATAATATTGAGACATTTAGTTTGATTGAAGAAATATAATATAATGAGGCATGATTATGGTTTGCGATATAAATTCAATTGATATTATTGGAGTAAGGAATGATTGAGAAATAGATTTGTTTATTGTTTTTTCAGGAAAATTAGAAGATTCAGTAGAACAACAAACACTATTGCTTAATAAGATTGAAAATTATTTAGTATATTTAAATAGTACTTGTTACTGTGGAGTCAATGCGTTTTTCTTTGATAATTTCAAAGTCTTTTCTTGATTGTTGATATTGGTCTACTTTTTCGAATATCATATTGCCTTTTTGTTATCTTACATAGAAAAAAGTACTCAGTTGGTTCAAGAAATCGCTAAGTCAAAAATATTGAATCTAATACAATTTTTCCAGTGAAAAGACACCATCCATATAAGAAGGAGTTTGTTTGCATAAGCAAAAGATAGCATTCGTAATCCAAAGCTATGAATATGGTGCCTATGGTGAAGTTTTAAGTGGAGATACTAAGATAACCCCATTCTTATATAATGGTCAGCTAGGCGTAATGACAGATGATAATGGTCTTTACTATATGATGAGAGCGAGATATTATAATGTGAATATCAAGCTAACAGTTGTTATAAAAGGAGAAAATTAATTATTGGAAATAGTAAAATTTGATAGTATTTATGAATTAATCATACAATTAAGTGAAGAAAAATTATGGTCATTGATGATAACCACAATAGATATATAGGTATAAGAAGTAATGGTGAGGTGTTCATTGGTATTGCCTATTGTAATTATGGGATTTCTGAAGATGTATATTTTGATGAAAGCAATAGCCTATTATATTTAGGAGTTGGGAAAAGTATAATTTGTGTGGATGTATTAAATGATAAGATTATATTAAATACAGAGTTAAATTCTGTTTTTTACAATTTTATTTGCCAAAGTGAAAATTCAAAAGTTATTGTTATATGCGAACTAGACGTTTATTGTTATTCTTGTTCTAAATTAGTTTGGAAAGTAGAATTTAGAGAAATGGTAGTAGAAGCATTTATGGCTGAAAGAAATGCTTTAAAAGTAATATGTGAGGATAACTCAGAATTATGTATTGATGTTAGTGATGGAAAATATATTGTTTAAAAATATTTTTCTGCGTGATATTATGTGAACAATTAAATTGTAAAATTATATTAATTTATTATATAAGGATATCTTGACAAAATACTACTGCCTGAATAATAAATTGCAGAAGTAATATGTATAGATTATGTATCTCCCAATCAGAGGATATTGCTGGAATAAAGCCACAGGAAATACAGAATAAATTTGCATTGCCAAATACACCTAAATATATATGTGATGTTAATTTAGAAGTAGGAACACGATTGAGAACGGGAGAAGTTAATACTCTGTTTGGATTTGATGGTGGTGGATAACAGTATGAATTATCATATTAAAAAAATTAAAAGAATTGGGCTACATAAAGGAGATAAAATAAATGACAAGAGAAGTATTAGAAAAAAAATTAAAAGTTGTTAGAGTTCCAGATTATATTTATAACCTGACAGGAAAAGGGGTAAAAGATGAACGTTTATGTCTGGAAAAAATTCAGGATAAGTGGTCTGTTTATTATTTAGAAAGAGGTATTAAGACAACAAATGAAATCTTTGAATCAGAAGAAGATGCTTGTCAGTTTTTGTATGCACAATTGATGAATTAAAATGACATTTTAAATTTATTATAGTTATATTTTCGGACATACAAGTTGCACATTTTAATAACAATGATAAATAGAGGAGTGTTAAGTATTTTGAATGAAAAAAAGGATATGGCTTTATATTCGATGGTATAAACGCAGTATGGTATGCCTGTGAGGGAGACTGTGTAATAGCGACATTTACCCAGGCAACAATAGCAGGTTCAGAAAATACAAAAGCCATATTCATATTTCAGATAAGAATCAAAATGCTTTAGATATTAGTGGAAAGACTGTATCACCAAAGAATCCATCAGGTCATATACCATATAACGATTAAAAAGGAGAATAAAAAATATGATGAATAATGAACTGCAAAAAATGATTGATAAAACTGATTATTGGGATGCTAAAATATTGGATTTAAAGGCCTCTTATTTTGGAGATGAAGTAGAAATACTTATTGATAATGATGAAGAAACTTGTTGGAAAGTTTGTTTTTTATCTTGCTACAAAGTATCATATGAAACAGATGCTAATAGGAGAAGGATTATTAATGTAAAAGATATGAAAAGGCCACAACTTGGTTATTTTGGACAAGATATATCAGTCAGTAGAAGTAAAATAGAGAATTTTTATATAGTAAAAATAGATTTATCTATTATGGAAATGCAAATTGAATGCAGAGATATACAAGTTGGTAAAATTGCAAAAAAAGATATATCGTTATTTTGGAAATAATATTTTTTATATGTATAGTTTCTGACTTTGTACAATCTAAAGTGTTTTGTCTCAAATCAGCTATGCTAGTCAATATGTAGCTAGTTTGACAAAACATAAGTGCCTGGTATTTATGTCAAGAATGGCGACTATTCAAAAGATAAAACACTTTGTCATTATACAAACGAGAAAGAACAGTCTATAATTTATACGCAATAATTAATTATTTAAAGAATGGTAAGTTATTCTCATAAGATACAGCTAAGAATCTGGTGTCATTTGGAATAAATGCATTTATGGCAGCAATAAGTGGAAAGAACCTGCTATCATCTTCGAAAGAACTGAAGAAAGTGGTGGGAGACAGTGTTGGAAGCCAATGGGGAAAATATACGTCGCCAGTAGGGGTACAATATGAACAAAGGGCACTTCCATATATTGAAAACTTAAATGCATACCATAAATATGAAGTGTTAAAACCAATTGATAACGTTACAATATCTGAAATTGCTCCAGCATTTGAACAAGTTGGTGGTGGAATTCAGTATGAATTACCATATAATATAAAAAAATTAAAAGAATTGGACTACATAAAGGAGATTAAATAAATGACGAAAGAGATATTAGAAAAAAAATTAAAAGTTGCTGGAGTTCCAGATTATATTTATAATCTGACAGGAAAAGGGAGAAACGATGAACGTTTATGTCTGGAAAAAATCCAGAATAAGTGGTCTGTTTATTATTTAGAAAGAGGTATCAAGACAACAAATGAAATCTTTGAATCAGAAGAAGATGCTTGTCAGTTTTTGTATGCACAATTGATGAATTAAAATGACATTTTAAATTTATTATGGTTATATTTTCGGACATACAACAACCTACAATTGTATTTAGTTCAATTTTACTTTAATGCTGAAGTAGGTAGTGGAAGAAGTTTGAAATATTGGACTACTTTTGATGAAGCAAATGGAATTAGTACAGTATTACATGAAGCAAATGGCTTTATTAAGCAACTGGGGAGCAAGGGACAGTGTATCTATTGCAAAAATACCAGCAAGAACAAAGATTAAATATGCAATTGGAACTGCGAAAGAACAAGTCGGAGCGATAGAATCAAGACCAGGTGGAGGACTACAGATACTATTTGAGCAATTTGATGATGGTTGGGTTTAGGATACAAGATCATTGCCATAGAAAGAAGGAAATATGAATAAATATGATATACTAGAGGAAAAGTTAACCTCCATAAATACATATATTGATTCTATGTATTTAGAAAGCAATACTGCAAAGGAATATTTGAAACAATATAAAGAATATGTAAATAAGTTAATTATTGCTATTCAACATAGAACAATAAGAAATTCAAATGGTGCTGTACTGGGGCTTATTAGAGGTATCTCAGATTATGACGAACTCTGTGCCGATGATATATTTTGGCAGTTAGTAACAGATGCAGACAATTATTATTGTAATGAGTGCCAATCATTTTAGTTGGTTCAAGAAATCGTTAAGTCAAAAATATTGAATCTAATACAGTTTTTACAATGAAAAGACACCATCCATATAAGGAGGAGTTTGTTTGCATAGGTAAAAGATAGCATTCGTAATCCAAAGCTATGAATATGGTGCTTATGGTGAAGTTCTAAGTGGAGATACGAAGATAACACCATTCTTATATAATGGTCAGCTAGGTGTAATGACGAATGAAAAAATAGTGTTAGAAGTAATTGACAGAATATTTCAAAACTGATATAGTACATAACTAAGTGATGACAGAAATTACAAAAGACAATTGAATAGAATACCTGTAAAAGGGAGTAGCCGGCATACAAATGTTGTGTGTACGATGTCGACATACCCGATATGAAAATATCCGTATCGTAATTAAATGGCGAGACTTTGATAAAATTTATGAGTGACAGTGATGATAATCATAGATTTTATGAAGTCTCGTTTTTTGCATTTTCAATTCAATTTTATTTTGGAAGTTGCTGATTTTTAGATGAATGATTGTTTCAGGGCGAAAACAATTAGTATTCAATTAGTATTATGGCAAGTGGAAAATCAGTTATATGAATTTATGAATTTCTCAAAGCTAAATCGCTGACAAGTCGCCCGGGAAAGAGGTAAAATATGAATTTCTTAATCAATTTAGTCCTATTGGTTGTGGGTTTTGTCCTGCTTATTAAAGGTGCAGATTATTTCGTAGAGGGTGCATCTAAAATTGCTGATAAATTAGGAATACCACAGCTGGTAATAGGACTTACAATAGTAGCATTTGGTACATCAGCACCAGAGGCTGCTATAAGTATAAGTTCAGCAATTAAAGGAAATACGGGAATTGCAATTGGTAATATAATAGGAAGTAATATAATGAATATTCTTCTGATACTTGGTATTACATCTTGTATAACAGTTCTTAAAGTAGCTAAGTCTACAGTTTATTATGAGATTCCTTTTGTAATATTTATTACAACTGTTTTAGTTGTTATAGGTGGAACTCAGGGTAAGTTAGGTTTCATATCAGGAATAATTTTATGGGCATTATTTATTCTTTTCTTTGTATATCTGATTAAAATGGCTAAGAGTGGCAAGTCAGAAGGAATCGTAGAAGAGGGCGAAGCCTATGATGGCAAGAAAGATTCAATGATAAAATTAATATTTATTACATTAGCCGGTATGGCAGCCATTGTCATAGGTAGTGACCTGACAGTTGATGGGGCAACAGAAATAGCTAAGATTCTTGGTATAAGCGACAGAATTATCGGACTCACAATAGTTGCATTTGGTACATCACTTCCTGAATTAATCACATCAGTGACAGCAGGAATAAAGGGAAAAGCTGATATTGCTATAGGTAATATTGTAGGAAGTAATATATTTAACATTCTGTTTGTATTAGGTACAACCAGTCTTATCAAATCAGTACCATACAGCATGAACTTTGTAATTGATGGAATTGTTGCGATTGCAGCAGCGGTATTATTGTTATTAGGAGTAGTGAGAAAGAAACAGCTAGGCAGAATGGCGGGAATAATAATGTTAATCGCTTATGCAGGATATTTTGCATATCTTATAGTGGGTTAGGAATTATAGAAGCTATAATTTTAAATAAATGATATCCGGATTAGTATTCAGCTTCGCTAAGACTTCGTTAAGATTATGCTTAGTTTATCTGATATAAAATTAGTTTAAAGAACAGTTTAAAGAGTGGTTAAGATATAATATATGCTGATTAAGTGAATAGATTTCAATAGACTCTACATTTAATCAGATGTTATATTATGTCTTGCCACTTTTTGTTTATTGAACAGGAAAATATTGTTTAAAGTGGCACATAATATTGTATAATATATTCTTTTTAGCTAAATTCTTTGATATTTTCCTACTTATGTAGTATACTTATTAGGCGTTTGTGAAATTATGGCTATCTTCCATATATTTTGTATTTGTTTAGCGTATATTAAAATATATTTTCAGAAATGAGGATAAGTGTGAAAAATAATGCTGATGCGATTATTTTTCACACAGCTATTTGTTTCGGAGCGAAAGCAAATAGCCATTATGGCAGAAGAGAAATCGCCTGTGCGAATTTCTCTTCGCCTCTTCGCGATAAATCGCTCAGAAATGAGGATTAATATGGATAATTCATGCAAAAATAATAAAATAACAGAAAACGAACAGCAGCTAATTGACACAGTTGCAAAGATTACAGATAATTATAGAAATTCAGAATTACTTTGCCTTAATAAGACAATGCGTCTGCCTAGCAGAAATGAAATTATAGGAATAATCAAAGATTTAAGAAGAATCATTTTCCCGGGATATTTCGAGGACTTTAATCTTAGTTATTCATTTGCAGATTATTTTGTTGGAAATGAATTAGTAAATATAAAAGACAGACTTAATAAACAGGTCTTATTAGCGATGAGCTACGAGAATGAAAAGGGATTAAGTGATGAAGAGATTGAGAAACAGTCAGAAACCATATCACTTAATTTCATTAAGAAATTACCATACATACAGAATATGCTTCTTATGGATGTTCAGGCAGGCTTTGACGGTGACCCTGCGGCTAAGAGTAAAGAGGAAATAATCTCATCTTATCCGGGATTATTTGCAATATATGTATACAGACTTGCACATGAACTCTATGTTCAGAATGTTCCTTTCATACCTAGAATTATGACAGAGTATGCACATGGCAAGACAGGAATTGATATTAACTCAGGTGCAACAATTGGTAAATATTTCTTCATCGACCATGGTACAGGAGTGGTAATCGGAGAGACGACTATAATAGGTGATTATGTTAAATTATATCAGGGTGTTACTCTTGGTGCATTATCTACCAGAAGTGGCCAGCAGCTTAGAGACGTGAAGAGACATCCTACAATAGAAGATAATGTTACAATATATTCAGGTGCTTCGGTTCTTGGAGGAGAAACAGTAATTGGAAAAGGTACGGTAATCGGGGGAAATGCATTCATAACTGCATCAATTCCTGCTAATACTAAGGTTAGTGTAATTAATCCTGAATTAAAGATGAAAGACGGCAATAAAGATAGCAAGGAAAATACTCCTTGGGAAATATAGTAAAAAGGAGTTTTAAGGAAAATGAAATCATTAATGAAATACTTAAAGGATTATAAGAAAGAATGTGTATTAAGTCCTTTATTTAAGTTGTTAGAAGCAACATTTGAATTATTTGTGCCATTAGTAATGGCGGCAGTAATTGACAAAGGTATCGGGCATGCAGATAAGCCATATATAGTTAAGATGTGTCTTGTCTTAATTGCTTTAGGTATAATCGGACTTGTGTGCTCTATTACGGCACAGTTCTTTGCAGCAAAGGCAGCAGTAGGTTTTGCAACAAAGTTACGTCATTCATTATTTGGACATATCCAGTCATTATCATTTTCAGAGATAGATACTCTCGGGACATCAACACTTATAACCAGAATGACGAGTGATGTTAATCAGGTACAAAATGGTGTTAACTTAGTTCTTCGTCTGTTACTTCGTTCACCATTCGTAGTTGTTGGTGCGATGGTAATGGCATTTACAATAGATGTGAAAGCTGCATTAATATTTGTTGTGGCAATTCCATTACTTTGTATTGTTGTATTTGCAATAATGTTTGTAAGTATTCCATTATATAAGAAAGTTCAGGCAGGACTTGACAGAGTGTTACTTGGAACACGAGAGAATCTTACAGGTGTAAGAGTAATCAGAGCATTTAATAAAGAGAAAGATGAAGTAGAAAGATTTAATGAAAGCAATGCGGCACTTACTAAGATACAGATGTATGTTGGACGCATTTCAGCATTGATGAATCCAATTACTTATATAATTATTAATGGCGGTATCGTGGCACTTATTTATGTTGGAGCGATAAGAGTAGACAGCGGTGCAATAAGTCAGGGACAGGTTGTCGCACTTGTAAACTATATGTCACAGATACTTGTAGAAGTTGTCAAGGTTGCGAACTTAATTATTTCGTGTACAAAGGCACTTGCGAGTGCTAACAGAATAGAGAGTATATTCGATGTAAAAGCATCAGTATGCGATAAGACAGAAGTTATGCTTGGTGACAATTCATCAGAATACGCAGTAGAATTTAATAATGTATATCTTAAATACAAAGATGCAGGTGAAGATGCACTTAGTAATATTGACTTCAAGGTTAAACGTGGTGAAACAGTTGGTATCATAGGTGGTACAGGCTGTGGTAAATCTTCAATCGTTAATCTGATTCCGCGTTTCTATGATGCAACAGGCGGAGAAGTTAAGGTAAATGGTGTAAATGTCAAAGACCAGCCTGTAGAGAAGTTAAGAGATATTGTCGGAATGGTTATGCAGAAAGCTGTTCTGTTCAAAGGTACAATCAGAGATAATATGAAATGGGGAAATGAAAATGCAACAGATGCAGAAATCTATGAAGCATTAGACATTTCACAGTCCAGAGAATTCGTTGAACAGAAGCCTGATAAATTAGATGAAATGATTGAACAGGGCGGTAAGAACCTTTCAGGCGGTCAGAAGCAGAGACTTACAATTGCAAGAGCATTAGTGAAGAAACCACAGATTCTTATATTAGATGACAGTGCATCAGCACTTGACTTTGCTACAGATGCGAAACTCAGAAAAGCCATTGCATCTATGGAAGGTAAGATGACAGTATTTATTGTATCACAGAGAACATCTTCCATTCAGCATGCAGATAAAATAGTAGTATTAGATGACGGACAAATCGTTATGATTGGAACTCACGAAGAACTTCTTGAAAAATGTGAGGAATACAGAGAAATTCATTATTCTCAGATATCTAAAGATGAAAAGGGAGGTAAATAGTTATGGCTAAGAATAATAAATCAGGCTATTCACAGTCTAAAACACTTAAAGAAGTGCTTAAATATATCAAAAAATATATGTTTTATGTAGTTTTGTCTGTAGTATTTGCAGCAGCTACGGTAGCTATGACACTTTATGTACCTATCCTTACAGGTGATGCCATAGATTTGATTGTTGGAAAAGGAAATGTAGATTTTTCGGCAGTATATGCAATTATTAAGAAGATAATAATAGTAGTCGGTTTAACAGCGTTGTCACAATGGATAATGAATATTTGCAATAATAAGATAACTTATGGAGTAATCAGAGATATAAGAAAGGATGCATTCGAGAAATTAGAGATTCTTCCATTAAAATACATTGATTCACATTCACACGGAGATATAGTGAGTCGTGTAATTACAGACGTTGATACATTTGCAGATGGTTTGTTAATGGGATTTACACAGCTATTCACAGGTGTTATTACGATTCTTGGAACTCTTATATTTATGCTTACCATAAATGTCAAGATAACTTTTGTAGTTGTACTTATTACACCTATATCATTATTTGTTGCAAGTTTTATAGCGAAGAAAACTTATCGAATGTTCAGACTTCAGTCTGAAACAAGAGGTGAACAGACTGCACTTATTGATGAAATGATTGGTAACCAGAAAGTTGTTCAGGCATTTGGACACGAAGATGAAGCTTTAGAACAGTTTGATGAGATTAATGGACGTTTACAGAAATGGTCTTTAAAGGCAATATTCTTTTCATCAATTACTAATCCATCAACAAGATTTGTAAACAGTTTAGTATATACAGGTGTCGGAATAACAGGTGCATTTACGGTAATTACTAATCCTGCATTTACGGTTGGACAGTTATCTTGCTTCTTAAGTTATGCTAACCAGTATACAAAGCCATTTAATGAAATCTCTGGTGTTGTAACAGAACTCCAGAATGCACTTGCGTGTGCGGCAAGAATATTTGAACTTATTAAAGAAGAACCACAGATTCCTGATAATGAGGATGCAAGGGTTCTTAAGGATACAGATGTAGATGGCACGTTAGAATTAGAAAATGTATATTTCTCATACGTTCCTGAGAAGAAACTCATTGAGAATTTCAATCTCTCAGTCAAACCAGGTGAGAGAGTGGCGATAGTAGGACCTACAGGTTGTGGTAAATCTACTGTAATTAACCTGCTTATGCGTTTCTATGATGTGAATAGTGGAAGCATTAAGGTAGAGGGGACAGACATAAGAAATATCACAAGAGACAGCCTTAGAAGTTCATATGGAATGGTATTACAGGAAACCTGGTTAAAAGAGGGAACTATTCGTGAAAATCTCTGTATGGGTAAACCTGATGCTACAGAGGAAGAAATGATAGCAGCATCTAAAGCATCACATGCCCATAGCTTTATTAAGAGATTAAAAGATGGATATGACACATATATTACAGAAGATGGTGGAAGTCTCTCACAGGGACAGAAACAGCTTTTATGTATAGCGAGAGTAATGCTCTGCTTACCACCAATGCTTATACTTGATGAAGCGACATCATCAATAGACACCAGAACTGAACAGAAGATTCAGAGTGCATTTGCAAAGATGATGAAAGGAAGAACAAGCTTCATAGTTGCACATCGTCTCTCAACCATTAAGGAAGCAGATACAATCTTAGTTATGAAAGACGGTAGCGTAATCGAACAGGGTAATCATGAGGAATTGTTAGCGAAGAATGGATTTTATGCTAATCTTTATAATAGCCAGTTCGCAAAATAGAAAGAAGGAAACAAATTGAGTAATCTCATATACAGTCTGAATGCAACTATGCCAGTATTCTTAGTTATAGTTGTAGGCTATTTCTTAAGAAGAACTGGAATGTTAAATGAAGAATATATAAAGGTATCGAATAAATTTAATTTTAATGTAACACTACCATGTCTTTTGCTTCTTAATATGATGGATTGTGATATCAAAAATACATTTGATGGCAAATATGTTCTATATTGTGCGTTTTCAACCATAATATGCATAACTGTTATCTGGACACTTGCGAAGCTTTTCTGCAAGAAGAAAAATGCTTCTGATGAAAATATAGTTGGTGAATTTGTCCAGGGGGCATATCGTGGAAGTGCTGCCATACTTGGAATCGCACTTTTACAGAATATAAGTGGAAATGCTAAGATGGCACCGCTTATGATGCTTGGTTCAGTTCCTCTATATAACATATTTGCGGTAATTGTACTGACGTTTGAATCACCCGATATGAAAGAAAATGAACTTGGTAAGAATCTTAAGAAAGCGGTAAAGGGAATTTGTACGAATCCTATTATACTTAGTATACTTGGCGGAATGATTTTATCATATTTCGATATTACATTTCCAAAGATAATGTATAAGACTATTAACAGTATCGGCTCACTTACCTCGCCTATGGCATTAATTGCAATTGGTGCAGGCTTTGAGGGAAGAAAAGCAATTAAGAAATTAAAACCTACCATAATTGCCACAACGATTAAGTTAGTAATACAGCCATTGATATTCTTACCAGTAGCAGTAGCGATGGGTTTTGAACCTGAGAAGATTGTAGCTGCACTTATAATGCTTGGAGCACCAACAACAGCGACGAGTTACATAATGGCTAAAAATATGAATCATGAAGGTGTGCTTTCATCAAGTATTGTAGTATTAACAACACTTATGTCAGCATTTACCATAACGGCATGGATATTTATATTGAGAACAATGGGTTATATTTAAAATAAATATTTATTTTTAATAAGAATTAGGTTATAATTATTCCAAATGAAAAATTGGAGGTATACAATTGCTTTTTGTAAAGACAGAAGAATTAAAGCAGGGAATGCGTCTGGCTAAACCAATATATAGTAAAACAGGCGTATTGTTGTATGGTAGGGATACGAAATTAACAGAGCAGGGTATAGCCAGTATAAAGAATTTTGATTTGATTGGAATATATATATTAGAGCCGGCAGAACCATTACCACCTATGTCTGATGAAGATGTGGAATTTGAAAGATTTCAGGCAATGGCTGTGTTTGGAATTAAAGAAGACTTACAGGCATTAGTAAGTAGAAAAGAACCAAAGAATTTAGAGAAAATGGCTGATTTAATAATAGCTACATATGGAAGAGGATACAAGAAGATTAATTTCACACAGAATCTCAGGAGTCCTGAAGATTATGTATATAAACATTCGTTAAATGTAGCAATACTATGTGCATTGATTGGCAGGAATATGAATGAAAGCTCTAACGATATGCGAGAATTAGTTATGGCAGCACTTATTCATGATGTCTTGTTATTATTAGTCGATAATAAGATAGCATGCAGTAACGAATATAATGATGATGACAGGGAATCTGTAAGAATTGCGTTTGCAGAGGAGAATAATATGTTAGAGATGGCTAACATACCTCAGGGAATAAGACGTATAATTGCGACTGTACAGAGAGAAGTATATGGACTTGGCAGTAATGTCTATGAGGGCAGAGAGAAGAATCTGACTACCCAGGCTAAGATACTTATTTTAGCTGATACTTATGACCGGCTTACAGCTATGAAGTTAGATGAAGAGCCAACTTCAGAATTCAGAGTTGTTAAGAGTCTGTATGAGGGTAATTCGGTGGACCGTAAACTTATAAATGCTTTGACTGCATCTATAAATATACTTAACCCTGGTGTGTGCGTAGAACTTACTAACGGAGAAAAAGGGCTTGTACTTACTGAGAACAGGGACAACTTATTAAAGCCTGTGGTTCTTGGATTTAACAATAATAAAGTCTATAATTTAGAACAGACCAATGAGTCGGTACAGATTAAAGACATTATGAAGACTATGGATAACAGAACCATAATAGATAAGAAAACACTTGAAGAAGCAATGCGTGATTAATGAAAGGAGTAATATGTCAGGATTATTAATCAGAAATGGAAGATTAATTGATGCTAAGAATAAAATAGATGAGATAACAGACATCTATATTGAGAATGACAAAGTATCTAGAATATGTAAGAAGATAGAAGAAAATGAAGTTGCAAAAGATACAGAGGTAATAGATGCAGCAGGCTGTTATGTAATGCCAGGCTTAATAGATTTACACGTACATTTAAGAGACCCGGGATTAACATATAAAGAGACAATAGAAACAGGAGCAAAGGCAGCGGCAAGAGGTGGAGTTACGACTATATGTCCTATGCCTAATACTAAGCCGCCTACGGATAACCCTGGAAAAGTAGAAGAGATAGTAAGAAGAGCTGCTAAAGAAGCAGTAATTACTGTTCTGCCTGTTGGTGCAATCACAATAGGTCAGGAGGGCAAGGAACTTACTGACATAGAGGGAATGAAGAAAGCAGGAATATGTGCCATAAGTGAAGATGGCAAGTCAGTTATGGACTCTAATATATATCGTGATGCGATGAATTTAGCAAGAAAATGCGATATACCTGTTATGGCCCACTGCGAAGATATTAACCTTGTGGCAGGCGGTGTCATGAATAAGGATTCTAAGGCAGAAGAACTTGGCCTAAAAGGAATAAGTAATGCTGTAGAGGACATTATTGTTGCAAGAGATATCTTACTTGCTAAGGAGACTAAAGCTAAATTACATCTTTGCCATTGTTCAACTGCTGACAGTGTACGAATGATTAAGGAAGCAAAGGAAGATGGCATATCAGTAACAGGTGAGGTTTGCCCACATCATTTTATATTATCAACAGATGATATTAAGGAAGATGACGGCAATTATAAGATGAATCCACCTCTTAGAAGCAAAGCTGATGTTGAGGCATTAAGAGAGGGACTTATGAATGGAATTATGGACGTTATCTCAACAGACCATGCCCCACATAGTGAAGAAGAGAAGAGCAGAGGATTTGAAAAATCACCATTTGGTATAGTCGGATTAGAGACTTCAGCATCTCTTACACATACAGAATTAGTATTAAAAGGATATCTTACACCTATGCAGATGGTAGAGAAGATGAGCTATAATCCTGCCAAAGTCTTAGGAATAGACAGAGGAAGCATAGAAGAGGGTAAGATTGCAGATATTATGATTTTCAATCCTGATAAAGAATATGTCATTGATGTGAATGATTTCGCATCAAAAGGTAAGAATACACCATTTAATGGCAAGAAAGTAACAGGTGTTGTTGAATGCACAATTCACCATGGACAAATCGTATATAGACAGTAATAATCAGCAATAACATAGAATGAGATTAACTTATAAGTAACAGGAGGACTTAGCAATGATTAACAAACTTGTAGAAAAAATTAAAAAATTAAATGCACCTATAGTAGTAGGACTTGATCCTATGCTTAATTATGTACCTGAATTCATTCAGAAGAAAGCATTTGACGAATATGGTGAGACATTAGAGGGTGCAGCAGAAGCAATATGGCAGTTTAATAAAGGAATTATTGATGCAACATATGACCTCATTCCTGCTGTTAAGCCTCAGATAGCTATGTACGAACAGTTTGGAATAGAGGGTCTTAAAGCATTTAAGAAGACTGTTGACTATGCAAAGTCAAAAGATTTAGTAGTAATCGGAGATATTAAACGTGGAGATATTGGTTCAACATCAGCAGCTTATGCAGTTGGACACGTTGGAAATGTTAAAGTCGGAAGTAAAGTTATAACACCTTTTGATGAAGATTTTGTAACAGTTAATCCATATCTTGGAAGTGACGGAGTTAATCCATTTATCGATGTGTGTAAGGAGACTAAGAAAGGTATATTTGTCCTTGTTAAGACATCTAACCCATCAAGTGGAGAATTTCAGGACAGATTAGTAGATGGCAGACCTTTATATGAATTAGTAGGCGAAAAAGTTGCTGAATGGGGCGAGAGTCATATGGGTGATTCTTATAGCTATGTTGGTGCCGTTGTAGGCGCAACTTATCCTGAGATGGGTAAGATTTTAAGAAAGATTATGCCAAAGACATATATTCTTGTACCTGGTTATGGCGCACAGGGTGGAAAAGCCAAAGATCTTGCACCATACTTTAACGAAGATGGACTTGGTGCAATTGTAAATTCTTCAAGAGGAATTATTGCAGCATACAAGCAGGAACAGTATGCATCATTTGGCGAATTGAATTATGCAGATGCCTCAAGAGCAGCAGTAGAATTTATGATTAAAGATATAACAGAAAACATTTAATATCAGATTGCAAAGAAATGAGGAAATATGAAAGTAGAAGAAGCTATTGTCATAAGACAGGAAGAAATATCCACAGACATTTACAGTATGTGGATTAAGACAGAAGCAGCAAAAGAAGCTAAAGCAGGACAGTTTATATCAGTATATTCTAAGAATGGTGCAACATTATTACCTCGTCCCATAAGCATCTGCGAAATAAGTGAAGATAAGACTAAGCTGCGAATTGTATACAGAGTTGTCGGAAAAGGAACAGATGAATTTTCTAAGTTATTAAGTGATGAAAAGGTTAAGATATTAGGACCTTTGGGAAACGGATACACACTTAAGAATAAGACTGCAATACTTGCAGCAGGTGGAATAGGTGTACCACCAATCGTTGAACTTGCTAAAGAACTTAAAAGAAAATATAATTGCAAGATAAATATTGTAGTCGGATATAGAAATGAATTATTCCTCTTAGATGAATTGAAACAGTATGGAGATGTATTTATATCTACAGAAGACGGTTCAGCAGGTGTTAAGGGAAATATATTAGATGCCATCAGAGAAAATAATATTTCAGGTGATATTATTTATGCCTGTGGACCAATGCCGATGCTTAGGGCAGTTAAACAGTTTGCTATTGATAAAGACATTGAAGCGCAGATTTCACTTGAAGAGAGAATGGCGTGTGGAATAGGTGCCTGTCTTGGCTGTGTATGTAAGACTAAGGATAAAGATGAGCATACACATGTGAATAATACAAGAATCTGTACAGATGGTCCGGTTTTTGAAGCAAGGGAGGTTGAAATCTAATGAATACAACAGTAAATATTGCAGGAGTAGAATTTAAGAACCCTGTTATGACAGCTTCAGGAACATTTGGTTCAGGAATGGAATACAGTCAGTTTGTAGATTTGAATAAATTAGGCGCAGTAGTAACAAAAGGTGTGGCAAGCGTGCCATGGCCTGGTAATCCTACACCACGTATTGCAGAAACTCATGGTGGAATGTTGAATGCAATCGGGCTTCAGAATCCCGGAATTGATGTGTTTGTTAAAAGAGACATTCCATTTCTAAAGCAATATGATACAAAGATTATCGTTAATGTATGTGGAAAAACCACAGAAGAATATCTTGATGTAGTGGAAAAATTAAGCGATGAGCCAGTTGATATGTTAGAGATAAATATTTCCTGCCCTAATGTTAAAGAGGGTGGAATAGGTTTTGGACAGGATGCTAAAACAGCATATGCAATAACTAAAGAGATTAAGAAGATTGCAAAACAACCTGTAATAATGAAATTAAGTCCTAATGTTACTGACATAACAGTTATGGCAAAAGCAGTAGAAGATGCCGGAGCTGATGCGGTATCACTTATTAATACATTAACAGGTATGAAGATTGACATTAACAGACAGACCTTTGCATTAGCTAATAAGACTGGTGGCCTTTCAGGTCCTGCAATCAAACCTATTGCAGTAAGAATGGTTAACCAGGTAGCTAATGCCGTAAAGATACCTATTATAGGTATGGGCGGTATTGCTAATTACGAAGATGCGGTTGAATTCATATTAGCAGGTGCGACAGCTATATCAGTTGGAACAGCTAATTTCTTCAATCCTTATACAACAGTTGAGATAGTTGACGGCATAGAGAAATATATGCAGGCACATAACTGTGATGATATTAATGAACTGATTGGCATAGTAAACAGATAAAATAACTTTTATTAATCGTATCTTGAAAATAGAAAAATTATATGATAGAATTTTCAAAAATATAAAAGAAGAATGGAGCAGGTCGGAATGGAACAATATAAAAAAGAGTTTATAGAATTTATGGTGGAAAGTGATGTTTTAAAATTTGGCGATTTCACATTAAAGAGTGGAAGAAAATCACCATTTTTTATGAATGCAGGAGCTTATGTTACAGGAAGTCAGTTGTCAAGACTTGGTGAATATTATGCCAAAGCCATTCATGATAATTTCGGAGATGATTTTGATGTTCTTTTTGGACCTGCATATAAAGGTATTCCTCTTGCAGTAGTAACAGCAATTGCATATAGTAAATTATATGGTAAAGAGATTCGCTATTGCTCTGACAGAAAAGAAGAGAAGGATCATGGCGCAGATAAAGGCGGACTTTTAGGAACAAAGCTTAAAGATGGCGACAGAGTTGTTATGATTGAAGATGTTACAACTTCAGGAAAATCTATGGAAGAAACAGTTCCAAAGGTTAAGGGTGCAGCAAATGTTGAAATCATCGGACTTATGGTTTCACTTAACCGTATGGAAGTAGGTTTAGGCGGAACAAAGAGCGCATTAGATGAGATTAAGGATAAATACGGCTTCGAGGGCAAGGCAATTGTTACAATGGAAGAAGTTGTTGAACACTTATACAACAGAGAATGTGAAGGCAAAGTAATTATCGATGATGAATTAAAGAAAGCAATAGATGCATATTATGAACAGTATGGCGTTAAATAAATGGAGGTTGACATGGAAAGAATTTATAAATCTATGAAAAGTGTTGGTGCAGGAAATATAGCTCTTGGTATCATTATGATAATAACAGGGGTGACAGCCGGTATTATGACAATAATCGGTGGTGCAAAGCTTCTAAGAGATAAATCGGACATAACTTTTTAATATGAGAAAGAAGAAAGAAAAGAGCAAACGGCTGATAATAGTTAGTCGTTTGCTATTTGTATTATATATGCTATGTGTACTGTACTTCTTACTTGTATCAGAAGGATTTGGAAGAACAAATGGAGGAGTTTACAGATATAACTTAGAACCGCTTGCTGAGATAAAGCGATTTTATAATATGTTAGGTGGCACAAGAACTTACAAGGCAGTTTTGAATCTGTTTGGAAATATAGTGTGCTTTATGCCGTTTGGTTTATTTGTGCCATATATATTTAAACGTAAGATTTCATTTATTAAAGTTGTTTTTACAACATTTATGTTTAGCTTGTGTATAGAAGTAATCCAGCTGTATTTTATGATTGGCATATTTGATGTAGACGATTTAATTCTTAATACAATTGGTGGAGCCTTAGGCTATGTGGTATATGCGGTATTAAATATAATTAGAAATGAGGATTAATATGAGAACTGAGAGACATGGATATAAATTTACGAATAAGAATAATACACGTGGTGGAATTATTTCAGTAATACTTGCAATTATAGCATTAGCTACAGTTGTTGCAGGTGTTATTATTTCTTATAAGAAGTCCGGAGCTGCGGGAACATTAGCAGGCGGCTTAGGAACTATGTCATTTCTATTTGCCACAGCAGGACTTATAAGTGGATTAAAGAGTTTTAAGGAAAAAGATAAATTTTATATATTTTCTTGGATTGGAACAATTTCTAATGGTATTTTATGGTTAGGAATGTGTCTTATTATTGCGAAAGGTTTTATGTTGTGGTAGACTATATAAGAATATAACTTGTATATATGAAAGGAGATATTATTACAATGGCAAAAGTTGGAATATTAATGGGCAGTGATTCAGATCTTGACGTAATGAGCAAGGCAGCAGAGATTTTAGAAGAGTTTGGTATTGATTATGAGATGACAGTTATATCAGCTCACAGAATGCCGGATGTATTTTATGATTATGCGACACATGCTGAAGAAAGAGGTATAAAGGTTATCATTGCAGGTGCAGGCGGTGCAGCACATTTGCCGGGAATGGCAGCAGCTATATTCCAGTTACCGGTTGTAGGTGTCCCAATTCATACTAAATCATTAGGTGGTGTTGATTCACTTTATTCAATCGTTCAGATGCCACAGGGAATTCCTGTTGCAACAGTAGCTATTAATGGTGGAGCTAATGCAGGACTTATGGCAGCTAAGATTTTAGCAGTATCAGATGATGAGCTTTTAAAGAAATTGAAAGACTACAAGCAGGGACTTAAAGATAAAGTAAGTGCAAAAGCTGCTAAATTAGAAGAGATAGGCTATAAAGAATATTTAAAACAGATGTAGATTAAAACATATTAATGTTACAGACAGTAATGTGTTGAAAATATAATGCAAATAAAACAGAAAGAGGTATATTACAATGGATTACAAGAAAGCCGGAGTTGACATTGAAGCTGGATACAAATCAGTAGAATTAATGAAAGAGCATATTAAAGGTACAATGAGACCTGAAGTTTTAACTAATATCGGAGGCTTCTCAGGAGCATTTTCCATGGAAGCATTTAAGAATATGGAGAAACCAACATTAGTATCAGGAACAGATGGTGTAGGTACAAAACTTAAGATAGCATTTCTTTTAGATAAACATGATACAGTAGGTATTGACTGTGTTGCAATGTGTGTAAACGATATCGCATGTGCAGGTGGAGAACCATTATTCTTCCTTGATTATATTGCATGTGGTAAGAATGAACCTGAGAAGATTGCTACAATAGTAAGCGGTGTAGCAGAGGGCTGTAAACAGTCTAATGCAGCATTAATCGGTGGCGAGACAGCAGAGATGCCTGGCTTCTATCCAGTTGATGAATATGACCTTGCAGGTTTTGCAGTTGGTGTTGTGGATGAAAAAGACTTAATTACAGGTAAAGATATTAAAGCAGGAGATACATTAATTGGTATCGCTTCGTCAGGTGTACATAGTAATGGATTCTCACTTGTAAGAAAAGTATTCAATATGACACAGGAATCTTTAAATACATATTATGATTCATTAGGTAAGACATTAGGAGAAGCATTAATTGCACCTACTAAGATATATGTTAAGACATTAAGAAACATCAAAGAAGCTGGTGTTAAGATTAAGGGATGCAGCCATATTACAGGTGGTGGATTCTATGAGAATATTCCAAGAATGTTACCTGATGGAATAAGAGCAGAAGTTAAGAAAGACAGCTATGAGATTCCACCGATTTTCAAGATGTTATCACAGGACGGAGATATCGCAGAAGAAATGATGTATAATACATTTAATATGGGTATCGGTATGGTACTTGCAATTGCTCCTGAAGATGTTAATGCTACAATTAAAGCAATTGAAGCAGCAGGTGAAACAGCATATGTAATCGGACAGACAGTTGCAGGCGAAAAAGGAGTTACATTATGCTAAGAATTGGCGTATTAGTATCAGGTGGAGGAACAAACCTCCAGGCGATAATAGATGCGTTAAAAGCAGGAATTATTACAAATGCTTCAATAGAGATAGTTATCAGTAATAATCCTAATGCATACGCTTTAGAAAGAGCAAAGAACAATGGAATAAATGCAGAGTGTATTTCGCCTAAGAACTTTGAGTCAAGAGAAGAATTTAACGATGCACTTATTAACAGACTTGATGAGTGTAATCTTGATTTAATAGTTTTAGCAGGTTGTATGGTTGTACTTCCTGCAAAACTTATTGAGAAATATAGAAATAAGATTATTAATATACATCCGGCATTAATTCCAGCATTTTGTGGAAAAGGTTTCTATGGACTTCATGTTCATGAAGAGGTATTAAAACGTGGTGTTAAGTTAACAGGTGCTACAGTGCATTTTGTAGATGAGGGAACCGATACAGGTCCTATTATTCTTCAGAAAGCTGTAGAAGTAAAAAATGATGATACACCAGAGATACTTCAGAGAAGAGTAATGGAAGAAGCAGAATGGAAGATAATGCCTGAGGCAATTAATCTGATTGCTAACGGTAAAGTATCCATTAAGGATAATAAAGTTATTATTTCGGAGTAATTAAGGACTGGTATACCAGAATATTAATTTCTAAATAATCAAATAAAATATTTTGTATTATTAGTAGAGTTAATTGCAAAATGGTGTACCGGAAAATAATGATAGAAATAAAACTGAGTAATAAGAATCAGGTTGACAATATAAAATTCACATCATACGGAGGTTAGTCATATGAAAGTATTAATAGTAGGAAGTGGCGGAAGAGAACATGCAATAGCATGGAAAGTAGCTAAGAGCAGTAAGGTTGACAAGATTTACTGTGCACCTGGCAATGCAGGAATTGCAGAGATTGCTGAATGTGTAGATATCGGAGCCATGGAATTTGATAAATTAGTAGCATTTGCAAAAGAGAAAGCTATTGATTTAACTATTATCGGAATGGATGATCCTTTAGTAGGTGGTGTAGTAGATGAATTTGAGAAAGCAGGATTAAGAGTATTTGGTCCTAGAAAGAATGCAGCCATACTTGAGGGTTCAAAAGCATTTTCAAAAGATTTAATGAAGAAATATAATATTCCAACAGCAGCATATGAGACATTCGATTCAGCAGAGAAAGCAATGCAATATTTAGAAACATCTAAGTATCCAATTGTTTTAAAGGCTGACGGACTTGCCCTTGGTAAAGGTGTATTAATCTGTAATACTAAAGAGGAAGCGATGGACGGTGTTAAGACACTTATGCTTGATAAACAGTTTGGACAGGCAGGAAATACAATCGTTGTTGAAGAATTTATGACAGGACGAGAAGTATCAGTATTATCATTTGTTGATGGTAACACAATTAAGATAATGACTTCTGCGCAGGATCATAAGAGAGCCAAAGATGGTGATAAAGGTCTTAATACAGGCGGAATGGGAACATTTTCACCAAGTCCGTTCTATACTAAAGAAGTAGATGAATTCTGTAGGAAATACATATATCAGGCTTCAGTAGATGCGATGAAAGCAGAGGGCAGAGAATTTAAAGGAATAATATTCTTTGGATTAATGCTTACTGAGGATGGACCTAAAGTCCTTGAATACAACGCAAGATTTGGTGATCCTGAGACACAGGTTGTATTACCAAGAATGAAGAACGACATAGTAGATGTATTCGAAGCATGTATAGATGGAACACTTGACAAGATTGATTTACAGTTTGAAGACAATGCTGCTGTATGTGTAGTTCTTGCATCAGACGGATATCCGGTATCTTATGAGAAAGGTTTTGAAATCAAGGGACTTGATAATTTCAAAGACAAAGATTCATATTTTGTATTCCATGCAGGAACAAAGTTATCAGATGGAAAGATTGTTACAAACGGCGGACGAGTTCTCGGTGTAACAGCAACAGGAAGAGATTTAAAAGAGGCAAGAGCCAATGCTTATGAAGCAACAAAATGGATAGATTTCGATAATAAATATATGAGAAACGACATTGGAAAAGCTATAGACGAGGCATAAAAGGTTTAGCTTGAATATACGAAAGGGTGTTTTAGGTGGCAATATCTAAGAAAAGAAAAATGCTTATTGCTTCCCTAGCATTGATGATGTCAATGTTAGGTGTTCTGATATTTCAGTATTCTAAGACATTAGCATATAATGAGAAATCAGGAACGGTTAATGCTGACGTATTAAATGTAAGAACCGGAGCTGGAACTAATAATGGAAAACTCTCCTATAATGGGCGAAATGTCCAGCTTGTAAATGCTGAGAAGGTTACCATTATTGACGAAGCTAAGGCAAGTGATGGCGCGGTATGGTATAAGATAAAATTTAATTATTCCAAAGGCAATGGAGTAGAACTTACCGGATATGTACATAGTGCATATATAGATGTTGATAATGTTATATATACTCCTGATGCTGATTTTGAATCATATCTTACTAAACAAGGCTTTCCGGAAAGTTATAAAGTTAAATTAAGACAACTTCATGCCAAGTATCCGAATTGGATATTTGTAGCAGATAATTTATCATATGACTGGAACGATGTTGTTAAGAATGAAAGTGTACTTGGAAGAAGTCTTGTTCACACAAGTTCAATCAGTTCATGGAAATCATTAGCAAGAGGAGCATATAACTGGGAAACAGGTAAGTGGGCTACATTTGACGGAAGTTCATGGGTGGCAGCATCTGAAGAATTAGTGGCATATTGTATGGATCCACGTAATTTCTTAGATGAGACTTATATATTCCAGTTTGAAATGCTGTCGTATAATTCTAGTATACATAAAAAATCCAATGTAGATACATTACTCAGTGGTACATTTATGAGTGGAACTGAGATACAGAGTGGTAAATTATATTCAACAATATTTATGGAAGCCGGCCAGAAGTCTGGAGTTAGTCCATACCATCTTGCTTCAAGAGTTAAACAGGAGGTAGGTACGGCAGGAACAACAGGTGGTGTGACAGGATATTATGCACCATCAACCGGTAATGTATATAGAAATGTTTATAATTTCTACAATATTGGAGCATATACTGCAAATGGCAGGGGCGCAGTAGAAAATGGTCTGATATGGGCATCTAAAACAGACAGTACAACGTTAAGACCATGGAATACTAAGTATAATGCAATTGTCGGTGGTGCAATTTATATCGGCAAAGGTTATATAAATATTGGTCAGGATACAGTATATTATGAGAAATTCGACTTCGCAGGGACTCCATATACACATCAGTATATGACTAATATATTAGCACCTAAATCTGAAGCAGTCAGTATGTCAAAGGCTTACAATTCTTCTATGAAAAACAGTGTATCGTTGGTGTTTAAGATACCGGTATTTAAGAATATGCCGGCTAATGCATGCAGTTGTCCGACAGGTGATGGAAGTCCTAATAACATACTTGATAAATTAATTATTGATGGATATACATTAACTCCTACATTTGATAAGTTCACACAGAATTATGATCTTATAGTGGCTAATAATGTAGACAGCATTAAGATAAGTGCTTCTGCAATTGATAGTCAGGCAAGTATTAGCGGAACAGGTAAGATAGCACTTAAAGTCGGAAATAATACGATTAAAGTTGTGGTTACTGCTAAGAATGGTAATAATAGAACCTATACATTAAACGTTGTCCGTAAGGCGGCGGATAATAATAACAATCCTACAACTAAACCGACTACGAAGCCGACACAACCTACAACACAGCCGACTACAAAGCCACAGGAAACAACACAGCCGACCACGATACCACAGACAGCAAATTATACGACATCATATAAGATACTTAATAATGATTATCTTACGGGTATAGAAGTGGGAACTACGGCTGCAGGACTTTCACAGAGATTTACACTTAGCAATTGCAAACTGACTGTATATAAGTCTGACGGAAAGACGAAGAATGACGGAATTATCGGAACAGGTAACAGAGTCATTATTGCGGATAATAGTGGCAAGAAGTTAAGGGAATTCATATGTGTTATATATGGAGATGTCAATGGAGATGGTAAGATATCTATTTTAGATATGACTCGTCAGAAGAGAGATATTCTCGGAATCAGTAAACTGTCAGGTGCAGCGCTGATAGCGGGAGATGTTAATAAAAATAATAAAATAGATATAAGAGATATGACACAGATTAAGAGAGATATATTAGGAATAAAGAAAATTAGTCAATAACAGAGTAAGGTACGATAAGTGCAAACGGAATGGAGATTAAAATGAAATCAAAATTAAGCAAAATTATGGCGGGGATTATTGTATGCTTTGCAATCATGATGATGAGTAATATCAAGGCAAATGCTGCAAACGCAAATGTTAATGTATCTTCTGCAAGTGGCTCTGTTGGTGATACAGTTACAGTTGATGTAACAGTTACACCAGAAGTTGCTGCTGTGGCACAAATAGCGGTAGCATATGATACTAACTATCTTGAATGTGTAGGTGGTGGAAATGGTGGAACTGCCGGAATAGTTATGGATATACTTGATATAGCTGAAGGTTCATCAGGCAAGATGTCTATTTCATTTAGATTAAAGAAAGCAGGAACATCAGCAGTTACGATTTCAAATGCAAGCACAAGTATTGCTGCGACAGCAGATGATTCGGAACTTAATATTAACAAAACAGATGGCTCAGTAACTATAAATGCAGCAACTACAGCTTCAAGTGATAGTCGCTTGTCAGGACTTGTAGTTCAGGCTGTAAGTCAGAACGGAGATAGCCAGACTGTAAGTTATTCACCATCATTTTCACCTGAAGTATTTGATTATAAAGCTGATTTGCCGGCAAATACAGTTAAATTAGTCATTTCAACGACACTTTCAGATAAGAATTCGACAACAAAAGTTTCAGGAACACGAATTGACCCGGGTGACAATAAGACAACGATAACCGTTGTTGCGGAAGATGGTTCTCAGAGTAAATACACTCTGTATACAAAAAGACCAAGTGAAAATGAGACTACAGCTAATCCTGAATCACCACAGGAGAGTTCAAGTGAATTACAGACTACAGATTTTGATCGTTCGCCAAAGTTAATAGGTGATATTAATAAATATATAATTCAGGATTTTTCATTGGTATCTGTACCTGAGGGATTTGAAGAAAGTACCACAACATATAATGGAGAAACAGTGGCGGCAGTAAAGGGAATTGCAAAAGAACTTACACTTTTATGCCTGGCAGATGATGCACAAGGTTCTAACGCATCGTTCTATATTTATAATGAAATTTCAGGTACTATAAATAAGATGATTAATATTACTACATCACAGAAAATCTATACAATTATACCAACAGGTGATGATTATGTTGGTCCGGAAGGATATACAAAGACAGAATTAGATATAAATGGTGAGAAGGTAAGTGCATGGGTTAAAACACCAGATTCAGGATTTTATGTTGTATATGCAATGAATTGGGATGGCGAGAAAGCACTCTACATATATGATTCAAAAGAACAGACTATGCAGAGATTTATTGAAGGCGCTAAATCAGAATCAGTAGATGATGAGCCGGGTGAGGAGAATAAGGAATATCTTGCTATGAAGAGAAAATATGATGATATGTATGATGAATATGTTAATGATCATTCAAAGAAAAACAGAATTATTATTATACTTGGAATTATTGTAATCGGTGCCGCAATTGGTATTGCAACATTAATATACAGACTTCGTACAAAGAAATCAGATTTTATCGACGAAAATGATGAAGATGAAGAAGATGAAGATGAATTAGAAGAAATCGGAAGTGAACAGGCTCAGAAAGAATTAAAGCTTGATATGGTAGCTCAGGTAAATGAAATGAAAGCTGAAAAACTTGCAGCCCAGGTAAATGAAATGATGAATGAGTCCGAGTCAGAAGATAATGAAGAGGTTCTGGAAGAAAATACTGACGCAATGGATAACAAAGCGGAAAATGAAGAAAATGCTTCAGTAGAAGAAAATGCTGATGCAACGGATAGCAAGACAGTAAATGAAGAAAATGCTTCTTCAAAAGATGATAAAGTAACAGCTAACAAAGCAAAATTAGAAAATCCATCAAAAAAATCAGATGAAAATGAACCATATCTTATAAATATGGAAGAGGATGATCCATTTGAAATAGAATTTGTAGACTTAAATGATGGAGATGATACTAAATAGTCAGCTTGACAAATAGTCACATTTGTTATATTCTAAGTATAACAAATGTGACTGTGAAAGGTTAGTGATTATATGGTATTAGAAATTGATTTTAATAGTGATGAAGCTATTTATATGCAGTTGCGAAATCAGATAATTCTTGCCATAGCGACAGATGAGATAAAGGAAGGTGATTCCTTACCTTCGGTAAGAAGAATGGCAGATAATGTTGGAGTGAATATGCATACTGTTAATAAAGCATATTCAGTTCTAAGGCAGGAAGGATTTCTTAAACTGGACAGAAGACATGGTGCTATAATTGCATTGGATATTGACAAATTAAGAGCCTTGGATGAGATGAAATTCGAGATGAAGGTCATTTTAGCCAAGGCTATTTGCAAAAATATTACTGAAGAAGAAGCTCATGAAATTGTTAATGAGATATATAATGAGTTTCGTTGATTGTACTTAGGGAAAATGATTAGTAAGAAAGTGGAGGTAGTACATGAAGGAAAAATACACTAAAGTAGCTAAGAAGGCTTTAAATTATGCAAAAAATAAATCTGAAAATTGTGGCCATGGATATATAGGAACAGAACATTTATTGTTGGGATTATTAGAAGATGTATCATCTGTAACAGGAATAATTTTAAGAGATAATAATGTTAAACGTGATAAAATTGAAAGATACATTGAGTCCATTACAACTCCGACAAGCACAACATTGGTAATAGATGAACCGTCATACACGCCAAAAGCTCAAAGAGTATTAGAAAATGCAGAAAAATATGCTGCAAGGACTAACGATGAATTGATTGGTTCAGAACATATATTGCTCGCACTAATAAGAGAGCGTGACTGTATTGCAGTAAGGCTTCTTAATACAATGAATATAAATCTTAAAAATGTATACGCACAGATATTAGAGACCATGGGAATACCAGCGAGTATGTTTAAAGATGAAATAGCTATAGCATTCGGCGGGCAACAGGTGTCAAATGACAGAAAACAACGAGGTGGTCAGGGGACATCTGCATTAGAACAATTTGGAGTAGATTTAACTGCAAATGCATTAGATGGCAAATTAGATCCTGTAGTGGGACGAGTTGATGAGATATCTAGAGTAATTCAGATTCTAAGCAGAAGAACAAAGAATAATCCATGTCTTATCGGGGAGCCTGGTGTTGGTAAGACTGCAATTGTTGAGGGCATAGCCAGAAGAATTGTAGATGGAAATGTTCCAGATACAGTTAAAGATAAGCGACTTATTACACTTGATTTAGCAGCAATGGTAGCCGGTTCAAAATATCGTGGCGAATTCGAAGAGAGAATTAAAAGGATTATTAACGAAGTTAAAGAAGACGGAAATGTCTTATTATTTTTAGATGAGATCCATACGATTATCGGTGCCGGCGGTGCAGAGGGTTCGATTGATGCAGCTAATATTTTAAAGCCTGCACTTGCCAGAGGTGAGATACAGATCATCGGTGCGACAACTGTTAATGAATACAGAAAATATTTTGAAAAAGATGCAGCACTTGAAAGAAGATTCCAGCCTGTAAATGTTGACGAACCTACAACAGAAGAGACAATTGCCATATTAAATGGATTGAAAGAGAAATATGAAGAACATCATAATGTTATTATAAGTGATGAGGCCATATTAGCCGCAGTAAATATGTCGGAGAGATACATTAATGACAGATATCTGCCTGATAAAGCTATAGATTTAATGGATGAAGCAGCGGCTAAAGTTAAGCTGGCTAAAGTAACAGTTAAAGAATCAACAATTGATATAAAAAAGGAACTTGATAATTTAGAACAGGACAAAATTGCAGCTATAAGAAGTAGAAAATTCAAAGATGTCAAACAGATTATGGCAAAAGAAGAGCAACTTAAAACTAAATATGAAGAGATAAATAACAGACGTAACAGAGACAATAAAAATGTACCTGTTGTCCATGAGAATGATATAGCAGAAGTTGTATCTATGTGGACAAAGATTCCAGTTTCTAAACTTACAGAGAAAGAATCAGCTAAATTAAAGAAATTAGAGGCGACACTTACAAATAGAGTAGTCGGACAAGAGGAAGCTGTCAAGGTAGTTGCAAATGCAATAAGACGAGGCAGAGTTGGACTTAAAGATCCACGCAGACCAATTGGATCATTCCTCTTCTTAGGACCCACAGGTGTTGGTAAGACAGAATTATCAAAAGCATTGGCAGAAGCTGTATTTGGTAACGAGGACTCTATGATAAGAGTAGATATGTCGGAATATATGGAGAAACACAGCGTTTCTAAGTTGATTGGTTCACCACCTGGCTATGTTGGATATGATGATGGTGGACAATTAAGTGAACGAGTAAGAAGAAAACCTTATTCAGTAATATTATTTGATGAAATAGAGAAAGCACATCCCGATGTATTCAATGTATTATTACAGATTCTCGATGAGGGACATATTACAGACAGTACAGGACGGAAAGTTGATTTTAAGAATACAGTCATCATAATGACTTCAAATGTTGGTGCTCAGAAGATAATAGAGCCAAAGCATTTAGGATTTGTAACAGATGTAAGTGAAGAGAAGAATTATGAATTAATGAAGAAAGGTGTTATGGAAGAAATAAAAGAATTATTTAAGCCTGAACTCCTTAACAGAATTGATGAAATAATTGTATTCCATTCATTGCAGAAAGAGAATATGAAGCAGATATTAAATATTATGCTTAATGAGATTTATGAGCGTGCAGAAAAACAGCTTAATATAAAAATTAAGGTGTCCGGAGCGGCAAAAAATGTTATAATAGATGAAAGCTTTGACAAGAAGTATGGTGCCAGACCACTTAGACGTAAACTTCAGACTTTGATAGAAGATAAATTAGCAGAAGAAATATTAGATGGTAATGTTAAAAGTGGTGACGAAGTAAATATAGGTGTAAGTGGCAAAAAACTGAAATTTGAAGTATCTGGTAACAAGATAAAATAAAAATATACAAAATGCAGGAGGATATAGTATGTCAGTAGTAAAAGAATTATTGCGTGCAGAGGCAGATGGAACACTTAGTTTTGGTAACTATGAGTTAGGAGAGAAGTCTAAATTATCAGACTTTGAACACAAAGGTGATATGTATAAAGTCAAAACCTTTAAAGAGATAACTAAGTTAGAGAGAAATGGAATGTTCGTATATGAATCAGTTCCAGGAACAGCAGTTAATAATTTCTATGAATCAGATACAGAAGTATGCTTCACGATTGAAGGTGAAGATGATGCACAGATTACAGTAGAAGCTGAAAATGGTGCAACATATAAAGTATATGTAAATGATATAAATGTAGGTAAGGTAACAGCAAATCTTGGCGGGAAATTAGTAATAAGTGTAGAAATTAATAAAGGTGAAACATCAAAAGTAAGATTAGTAAAAGAATAATTTGTATACAAGAGGCCTGCCGCATATGATATGTGGCAGGTTTTAATTTTACATAGGTTTAGTATTTAAAACGAAAGGATTATATATGGCAGGAAAGACAAAAGGAAGTGTATTTTTCTGTAAGGAGTGTGGATACGAGTCCTCAAAGTGGTTAGGACAATGCCCAGGTTGCAGAGAATGGAATACATTTGTTGAAGAACCGGTTATTAAGAAATGTAACAGTGTTGTAAGGACAATTGCTGATATTCCGACTCCGACACAGTTATCAGATATTTCATTAGATAATGAGGACAGAACGAAAACAGGTATGGAGGAACTAGACAGAGTGCTTGGTGGAGGTATCGTGAAAGGTTCTCTGATACTTGTAGGCGGCGACCCTGGAATTGGTAAATCTACACTATTATTACAGGTATGTAGGAATCTTAGTGAATACGGTAAAAACATATTATATGTTTCAGGAGAAGAATCATTAAAACAGATTAAGATACGAGCAACCAGAATTGGAGAATTTAAAGATGGCTTGACACTTCTATGTGAAACAGATTTAGATATAATAGAAGAGATAATTAAAAAGTTTAGTCCTGATGTAGTAGTGATTGATTCAATACAGACTATGTTTAAAAATGACATTTCATCAGCACCGGGCAGCGTAAGTCAGGTAAGAGAGTCTACCAATGTATTTATGCAGCTGGCTAAAAAGCTGTCTATAACAATATTCATTGTAGGACACGTTACAAAAGAGGGTGTAGTGGCAGGACCAAGAGTTCTTGAGCATATGGTTGATACTGTTCTCTATTTCGAGGGTGACAGACACGCAGCATATAGAATATTAAGAGGTGTAAAGAACAGGTTTGGTTCTACAAATGAAATAGGTGTATTTGAAATGCATGAAAATGGATTAAACGAAGTAAAAAACCCATCGGAATTTATGCTGAATGGAAAACCAGAGGGCGCATCAGGCTCTGTAATTGCGTGCTCAATAGAAGGAACCAGACCAATACTTATTGAGATACAGGCATTAGTATGTAGAACAAATTTCGGAATACCAAGAAGAACAGCGGCAGGTACAGATTTCAACAGGGTAAATCTGCTTATGGCAGTATTAGAGAAGCGCATCGGAATTCAGATAAATGATTGCGATGCCTATGTAAATATTGCAGGAGGAATAAAATTAAACGAACCTGCATTAGATTTGGGAATTATTATGGCAATCGTGTCAAGTTATAAAAATAGTGTAATTGATAGCAAGACAATTGTATTTGGTGAAGTAGGATTATCTGGTGAGGTAAGAGCTGTAAGTATGGCAGAACAAAGAATTGCAGAGGCAGCCAAGTTAGGCTTCGGGATATGTATATTGCCACAGGCATCGCTAGATGGCATACAGAATAAACATAATATAAAACTTATCGGAGTTAAAAACATCGCAGAGGCTATTAGTTTGATATAAACAAAACAATATAACGTTATGGATAAGAAAATGTTATATAGAAAGATTAAAAAAATAAGTGTCCGGATAATGAGACACTTATTTTTTTAACATTACAACGATGAGGAAAATGTAATGTATACCGCAACGAAAATGTATTGGTATAAACAATGTATAAGGAGAAAATGAAAAAATTATATAAAAAAGGAAATATAAAAAAGAAATATAATTTTTTCAAAACCTATTATTTCATTCTGTAGCACGTATCTAAAAAATATTAATGAAATATAGGAAAAATATGAAAAAGAAAAATGCTCAAAAGTAAATTACTTTTGATACTATATATACTAAAAGATAAATATGATGAAAAAATGTACATTGTATGAAAAAAATGTGAAAAAATATTTATATAATCAAAAAGTTGATAATAAGACTTAATTGAAAGACTTAGCATGTTAAGAGGGTAAATTACTCTAATAATACAAAGTATTAATAATAAAAAATATGTTGGAATAAAAAGAATTCTATAAAATGAAAAAAGTCAAAAAAAGTCAAAAAAAGTTGTTGACAAAACCAAACCATAGTGA
>OGGZ01000777.1_pt1 | contig 32031 bp, 22 predicted proteins | sample 1571371 | NCBI WGS metagenome assembly OGGZ01 (sample SAMEA2582025, study PRJEB24529) | metagenome | biome: Human gut stool | place: China | collected 2011
TATCCCTCTAGCGTGAGGGAGAATAAACGGGAACATTGGCTGGGGCGCATCAGGCAGATATCCAGCGGGGTATCAACGAAAATGGAGAAGTTAAGTTCGTCACGCAAACGCGCATCCGTCAGCAACAAAATGCCTTCGAGAATGATGACCTTCTTCGGCTCAACCGTCACCGTTTCTTTCATACGCGTATGTTCAACATAGCTGTAAACCGGCAGGTCAATTGCCGAGCCGCGTTTCAACGCTTGTAAATGCTCAAGCAACAGGCTGTGATCCATCGCGCTGGGATGGTCGTAGTTGGTCTTAACGCGTTCTTCCATCGACAGATGGCTTTGATCTTTGTAATAGCAGTCTTCGGGAATTACGCCGATGTGTTCATCACCGACTTGCTCACGTAATTCACGATAAAGGGTACTGGCAATAAGACTCTTGCCGGAAGCCGATGCGCCAGCGATACCGATAATGACGCACTGATGAGACTGATCAGTCATATATTTAGCGACCTGATTAACCTGGATGTTAGGAAGGGGGCGACGAAGCGCCAAACGCGGCAATTATAGGGATTTCATCCGTCTGATACCAGTCGAATAGCGTTGCCGCGCGCTCAGAGTTAATTGTTGACAAAGAATTCCCGGTGGCAAATTACGTTGATCAGTTTTATGTAAGGTAAAAAATGTTATACGCAGTTGCGCAAATTATCCGCCTTTACGTCACTTTATGAGCAATTCGCATATAAAATGTAAAACTTTTGTACTAGCATAAACACAGAAACGAATACTGGCGACCTGGTCTTGCGGATAAAGCGGTAATGAGCAAACAATCACAGCATGTATTAATTGCCCTGCCCCACCCGCTGCTTCACCTGGCGGGCAAAGGTTTAGCCTCATTTATCTTTACCCTTTTCTCGCTTGAGCTTTCGCAGTTTGGCACCCAACTCGCCCCACTGTGGTTCCCGACGTCCATCATGATGGTGGCGTTTTATCGCCATGCCGGGCGCATGTGGCCGGGAATTGCGCTGAGCTGTTCGCTGGGAAATATCGCCGCATCCATCCTGCTTTTTTCCACCAGCTCGCTGAACATGACCTGGACGACCATCAATATTGTTGAAGCCGTGGTCGGGGCAGTGCTGCTACGTAAATTGCTGCCGTGGTATAACCCCTTGCAAAATCTGGCTGACTGGCTGCGTCTGGCACTCGGCAGCGCCATTGTTCCGCCTCTGTTGGGGGGTGTTCTGGTTGTCCTGCTGACGCCCGGAGACGATCCTCTCAGGGCATTTTTGATATGGGTACTGTCAGAATCCATCGGCGCTCTGGCACTGGTGCCGCTGGGATTGTTATTTAAACCACACTATCTGCTGCGCCATCGCAACCCACGGTTGCTTTTTGAGTCGCTGCTCACGTTAGCCATCACACTGACGTTAAGCTGGCTTTCGATGCTGTATCTGCCGTGGCCTTTTACTTTCATTATTGTGCTGTTGATGTGGAGCGCCGTGCGTCTGCCACGAATGGAAGCCTTTTTGATCTTCCTTACCACGGTGATGATGGTGTCGCTGATGATGGCCGCGGATCCCTCCCTGCTTGCTACGCCGCGTACGTACCTGATGAGCCATATGCCGTGGCTACCGTTTTTGCTGATCCTGCTGCCCGCCAACATCATGACCATGGTGATGTATGCCTTTCGTGCGGAACGCAAACACATTTCCGAAAGCGAAACCCACTTTCGGAACGCGATGGAATATTCCGCTATCGGTATGGCGTTAGTGGGCACCGAGGGACAATGGCTGCAAACCAACAAAGCGCTCTGCCAGTTTCTCGGGTACAGTCAGGAAGAGCTGCGCGGACTCACCTTTCAGCAACTGACCTGGCCGGAGGATCTCAATAAAGATCTCCAACAGGTTGAAAAGCTGATAAGCGGTGAAATAAACACCTATTCAATGGAAAAACGCTACTACAACCGCAATGGCGATGTTGTCTGGGCGTTGCTTGCCGTCTCACTGGTGCGCCACACGGATGGCACGCCGCTCTATTTTATCGCTCAGATTGAAGACATTAACGAGCTAAAACGCACCGAACAGGTCAATCAGCAACTGATGGAGCGCATCACTCTGGCTAACGAAGCGGGCGGGATTGGCATCTGGGAGTGGGAGTTGAAGCCGAATATTTTTAGCTGGGATAAGCGGATGTTCGAGCTGTATGAAATTCCTCCACATATCAAACCGAACTGGCAGGTGTGGTACGAGTGCGTGCTGCCGGAAGATCGCCAGCATGCCGAAAAAGTGATTCGTGATTCGTTGCAATCACGCTCGCCCTTTAAACTGGAATTTCGCATTACCGTAAAAGACGGTATTCGCCATATCCGCGCCCTCGCCAACCGGGTACTGAATAAAGAAGGCGAAGTCGAACGTCTCCTCGGCATCAATATGGATATGACCGAAGTGAAACAGCTTAACGAGGCATTGTTTCAGGAAAAAGAGCGCCTGCACATTACGCTTGATTCCATCGGTGAAGCCGTGGTCTGTATTGATATGGCGATGAAAATTACCTTTATGAATCCAGTGGCGGAGAAGATGAGCGGCTGGACGCAGGAAGAAGCGTTAGGTGTTCCGCTCCTGACGGTGTTGCATATTACTTTTGGCGACAACGGACCATTAATGGAGAACATTTACAGTGCCGACACCTCACGTTCCGCGATCGAGCAAGATGTGGTGTTGCACTGTCGGAGCGGCGGCAGTTACGACGTGCATTACAGTATTACGCCGTTAAGTACTCTGGACGGCAGCAATATTGGTTCGGTTCTGGTGATTCAGGACGTTACCGAATCACGCAAAATGCTGCGCCAGCTGAGCTACAGCGCCTCCCATGATGCACTGACGCATCTCGCCAACCGCGCCAGTTTTGAGAAACAACTGCGTATCCTGCTGCAAACGGTAAACAGTACACATCAGCGACATGCCCTGGTGTTTATCGATCTTGATCGCTTTAAAGCGGTGAATGACAGCGCCGGGCATGCGGCGGGTGACGCTTTGCTGCGCGAACTGGCGTCGTTAATGCTGAGTATGCTGCGTTCCAGCGACGTGCTGGCGCGACTCGGTGGGGATGAATTTGGTCTGCTGCTACCAGACTGTAATGTTGAAAGCGCGCGTTTTATCGCTACACGCATTATCAGTGCCGTGAATGACTATCACTTTATATGGGAAGGCCGTGTGCATCGGGTAGGTGCCAGTGCCGGGATTACCTTGATTGATGACAACAATCATCAGGCGGCAGAAGTGATGTCGCAGGCTGATATCGCCTGTTATGCCTCCAAAAATGGTGGCCGGGGCCGGGTGACGGTTTACGAACCGCAGCAAGCTGCCGCACATAGCGAACGGGCGGCGATGTCGCTTGATGAACAGTGGCGGATGATTAAAGAGAATCAGTTGATGATGCTCGCCCACGGTGTCGCTTCGCCACGGATCCCGGAAGCGCGTAATTTGTGGCTGATTTCACTTAAGCTCTGGAGTTGCGAAGGCGAGATTATTGATGAACAAACATTTCGTCGTAGCTTCAGCGATCCGGCACTTAGCCATGCTCTTGACCGACGGGTATTCCACGAATTTTTCCAGCAGGCCGCAAAAGCGGTTGCCAGTAAAGGCATAAGCATCGCCCTCCCCCTTTCCGTTGCCGGTTTGAGTAGCGCCACGCTGGTGAATGATCTGCTTGAGCAGCTGGATAATAGCCCTCTACCACCACGGTTATTACATCTGATTATTCCGGCAGAAGCGATTTTAGATCACGCAGAAAGCGTGCAAAAACTGCGGCTGGCGGGATGTCGGATAGTGCTCAGCCAGGTGGGCCGCGATCTGCAAATCTTCAACTCGCTGAAAGCGAATATGGCAGATTACCTGCTACTTGATGGTGAGTTATGCGCCAACGTGCAGGGTAATTTGATGGATGAGATGCTGATTACGATTATTCAGGGGCACGCTCAGCGACTCGGGGTGAAGACTATAGCCGGGCCAGTCGTTTTACCCTTAGTGATGGATACGCTTTCGGGCATCGGCGTCGATCTGATTTATGGTGATGTGATTGCCGATGCCCAACCGCTGGATTTGCTGGTGAATAGTAGTTATTTCGCGATTAACTGAGGGAGCGTTTGCCCATTGCCTGATGCGACGCTAACGCGTCTTATCAGGCCTACAAATCTACAAATCGCTCATTCTCCAGGCCGGATAAGGCGCTCGCACCGCATCCGGCGACCAACGTCATGCTTCGTCTGGTTGCCAGCCTTCCGTATACCAGATATGCAACAGCGCATAAGAGCGCCAGGGCTTCCAGCGTTCGGCATAACGGCGGATTTGTGCTGGTGTCATTCCCGGAAATCGCTGTTTAATCAGATAATCATCCGGCAGGAAAACATCTTTCGCCTGCCAGCCACGCAAAGCGAAATAATTCGCCGTCCAGCGCCCGATACCCGGAAAAGTTTGCAGCGTTTTCATCGCTTGTTCTACGTCGCCCGGTATTGTCATTGGTAAGGTGCCCTCCAGCGCCGCATTTGCCAGATGAATCAGTGCCTCTGCCCGTTTCAACGGCATGCCTAACGCTTTTAATGCCTGCGGGTCTGCTGCTGCCAGCCGCTGAGGCGTGGGGAAGCAGATATACTCCGGAAAATCATCCAGCCGTTCGCCATAAAGCTGTGCCACTTTGGCGGTCAATTTTGCCGCCATCGCCACGCTCACCAGTTGGCCTAAAATGGCACGCACGCCCTGTTCAAAAGCATCAACACAGCCGGGTAAACGCAATCCGGGCCGCGCCGCGCCTAACTTGCCCAACGCACCGTTAACAATCTGCGGGTTACATTGCAGATCAAGCAGGCGGCTCATTTTCGCCATACACTCAGCGGCAACGGGTTCTAAACCTGCACTTAAATTTATGTGCAGAGTATGGCGGGCTATATCCGGAATAGCAGTCACCACGCCGCGATATTCGCCCACCGCCAGACTACGGGCATAATAACTGTCCGCGACAGTTTCCACACCACTCACCGCACGGGCGGCGAGAAATCCCAACATCCACGACCAGTCATACGGCGGCTGCCAGTTCAGGGTATACATCGCATCTCCTTGTTAATCCGCTTTCAGCATAAACGTTATTCAGACGCTACGCTTTGCTTTCATATTCCGGTTGTCGCGACGGCAACATTTCGCTAAAGTCACGCCCCTTCTTCACCGGCATGGGGATTATTTCGTGTTTATTGGTTTTGATTACGGTACAGCAAACTGTTCAGTGGCGGTCATGCGTGACGGTAAACCGCACTTGCTAAAAATGGAAAACGACAGCACGCTGCTGCCTTCAATGCTTTGCGCGCCAACGCGTGAAGCGGTAAGCGAATGGCTGTACCGCCATCATGATGTTCCGGCAGACGACGATGAAACGCAGGCGCTGTTGCGTCGGGCGATTCGTTATAACCGCGAAGAAGATATCGATGTTACGGCGAAAAGCGTGCAGTTCGGTCTTTCCTCACTGGCACAGTACATTGATGATCCAGAAGAAGTGTGGTTTGTGAAATCACCAAAATCGTTCCTCGGTGCCAGCGGCTTAAAACCGCAGCAGGTAGCGCTGTTTGAGGATCTGGTCTGCGCAATGATGTTGCACATTCGCCAACAGGCGCAGGCTCAACTGCCGGAGGCAATTACTCAGGCAGTGATTGGTCGCCCGATCAACTTCCAGGGGCTTGGCGGCGATGAAGCAAACGCCCAGGCGCAAGGGATTCTGGAACGCGCGGCGAAGCGTGCCGGATTCAGGGACGTGGTATTCCAGTACGAGCCGGTCGCGGCTGGGCTGGATTACGAAGCCACCTTGCAGGAAGAAAAACGGGTGCTGGTGGTGGATATCGGCGGTGGTACGACTGACTGTTCATTGCTGCTGATGGGGCCGCAGTGGCGTTCGCGTCTCGATCGTGAAGCCAGCCTGCTGGGTCACAGTGGTTGCCGTATTGGCGGTAACGATCTGGACATCGCACTGGCGTTTAAAAACCTGATGCCGTTACTGGGCATGGGTGGCGAAACCGAAAAAGGCATCGCCCTGCCGATTCTGCCGTGGTGGAATGCGGTTGCCATCAACGACGTACCTGCGCAGAGTGATTTCTACAGTAGTGCCAACGGTCGTCTGCTTAACGATCTGGTACGCGATGCCCGCGAACCGGAAAAAGTGGCCCTGCTACAGAAAGTCTGGCGTCAGCGTTTAAGCTATCGCCTGGTGCGTAGCGCAGAAGAGAGCAAAATTGCTCTTTCCAGCACTGCGGAAACCCGCGCCTCACTGCCGTTTATTAGCGATGAACTGGCTACGCTGATTAGCCAGCAAGGGCTGGAAAGCGCCCTCAGCCAGCCACTGGCGCGGATTCTGGAACAGGTGCAACTGGCCCTGGATAACGCCCAGGAAAAACCGGACGTTATATACCTGACCGGCGGTAGCGCCCGTTCGCCGCTGATTAAAAAAGCGCTGGCAGAACAGTTGCCGGGCATTCCGATTGCAGGCGGCGATGACTTTGGCTCCGTCACCGCCGGGCTGGCACGCTGGGCGGAAGTGGTGTTTCGTTAATTGAAAAATGGCTCAGCAGCGGCTTAAATCTGCCTGCGCCTGAGCCAGTTTTTCTGCCGCCTGACGTAACGGTTCCATCAACGGCATGGTCCGTGCTGGCGCATGAAGGCGGAATCGCTGCAACTCTGTCGCGCCGACAGTCAACGTCGATTCCAGCCGATGTCGTTTGGCGGCCATTTTAGTCATTACCGCTTGTCTGTCTGCAGGCGTTACCGCTTCGTTCGGCCTGAACACAAAACGGCGTTCACAGCTCGCTTTCCAGTCGATAACCGCCTGGGTCAGATGGTCGCCAAACCCTTTCACTTGCTTAACGCCACGACGGGTAACATCTGCTGCTGTTTCAATACCAAAGGACCGTAACGCCGCTTTACGCGCAGGGCCAACACCGGGAATAGAGGCAACATCAATAAAAAATCTCTCCAGAAACTTCTGTTTCTGCCGTTCCCTTGCAGTGTCATGAAGTGCTGCCAGAGCGCGTTTCTCTTCTTCCGGTAACCCGAGAATTTTGTCCTTCATTTTTTCGAGCATCGCCCGTTTGGCGATAAAACCTTCCAGCCCGCCCAACTGTTGGATCTGGTTGACTAAATGGTCATAGTCCATTTTCGCGCGATTAAATACCTCACGGCGTTGCTGAACTTCTGCTTTGTACGCTTTGCTTGTCAGACTGCCAATAATCCAGATAGCCGCCAGCACAGGAACCAAAATAATATAACGCGGTTCTGCCTGAAGGCCGCAAAGCAACAGCGATAACGCTGACAGTGCGATCTCAATCAGAATGATGTATTCGCGCCGTAACAGGCCTAAAGGAAGCGGCCTGCCAGTCGGTTGGAAATGATCGGGTAATGGCAGTTGCAATGCTGGCGGCGCTACTGACGCCATCACCATCGCCCAGACTTTCGCCAGCACAAAATCACCGCTGGTGGTAATGACCTCTTCGCCGAGATCAATAAAATAGATAACGCCTTGATTATCCAGCGCACACCACGGGCAGTCAGTCAAATGAGCGGGGTAAACATGCATTGCTGAAACGGTACATTTCTTTAACTGTTGGCGTAGAGAGTCCAGTGCCGCTACCCACGCTTTAGCCGTCGGACGCCCCGTTGCCACGCCACTTTCCGTGAATGCCTGCTGAAACATGGCTTCAACATCGCCCGGTAACATCGACAGCGGAATCGATCGTGGCGGCGGTTTTAAACCACGTCGCTGATTATCTGACGCGTAGGCATAACGGAAATGGGCAATATCCGTCTCCAGCGCATTACCCGCATCAGAGATAAGCGGCACACCAGAATAAGGATGCCGCCCACCAAACAAGACGTGAAAAATCAGCAACGCAAGGCCAAAATTATCGTGATTCGCGGTACGTTCAAAACCGACAAATGACGACAAGGTTTGTAGCTCTGGCGGCGTAAAATGCGACACGCCGACTTCGCATAAATGCAGTGTGCCATTGGCGTTAATCTGAAAGGAGTCACTATCGATCAACACCACTTTGCTGTCGCGACCTACCATAAAGCTGTTCTGGTTTACGTCCCCCACGACGTGCCCGTGCTCGTGAACCGTAGCAAAAGATGAAGCAATATTGCGCGCAACATAGAGTAGAAAATCCCACGCACAATGAGGGTAACTCTGGCGACGATGTGCCGGGCTATAGATCATATGAATCGGTTCTTTACCAGAAACTTTTGGCATCATAAAACCGATAACTTTTCCGCCTCGTCCACCGTGAAGCGTTGCCTGCGGCCAGGCGACATAATTCAACAACTGCGCGTCAGCTGTCGCAGCCATAAAGGCAAGTTTGTCCTTTTTTAAGGCGGGTGGCGGCGTGTGATAAATCTTGGCGACGCTATCGACAAACTCCTCGATATCATAAACCGCGCCTTCACCACCTTTGCCCAGTTCACGGCCAAGAGTGGTCAATTCACCTGTCGATGTAAATACTTTTATATTTGTTTTCATAATATTTCGCGGGTAGTTATATTATATTTCAATGAATAATAACAACTAACCATTAAAATTATTTCTATATGGGGAAAACCCACTCAAGAATAAAAATGATAATGCAATTTTATCAGGATACAATTCAATTTCGGCCTGATAATGATTAACTTCCACAGGTTTTTGCTAACTTTGACTACAAAGGGATTCTGGAGAAAAAATGAAAAAGATATTACTTATGTTGAGTCTGCTATTTTTTACTACCGCGGGCTTTAGTGAAGTTTCGGATACGTTAGTGACGGGAGGTTATGATAAACAAGCGATGTCTGACGCGATTAAACATGCGCGGAAAGAAACCGATAAATTCATCGAGGTTATGAATAAAAAAGATGCCGATACTTTCGCAGTCAAAGCCCCGATAACCGATCACGGAAGAACCGAGCATTTCTGGCTTACGGATGTCACTTATTCTAACGGCATGTTTATTGGCGTAATCAGCAATGACCCTGGTATTGTTACAAACGTAGAATATGGCCAGGAGTGGAAAATCAAGAAAGAAGATATTTCAGACTGGATGTATACGCGCGGGGATAAAATTTACGGCGGTTATACCATTGATCCTTTATTGGTCACCTATCCAAAAGAAGAAGCCGACGAGCTAAGAGCAAAATTAGTTCGCTAATCAGCCGTTATATTTATTGTTTAAACTGGCGGTTGAATTGTTGTCTTCAACCGCCATGAGAAACTCACTCTGCCCACAGCGCCAGTGCCAACGTTTTATCATCATCCGTACGCTCGTTTACCGCCGGGCTGGACAAAAACTGCTTTAACAATTCAGGTAATAAATCGAGTTGTTCCTGCGTTGCTGCCGCCAGTCCATTGAAAAACGGGGTAAAGAAAGGCACATGAGGAGAATTATCCAGCATATTTAACGCCAGTCGCTGGATACCATCCGTAAATGCTGCAACTTTGTGCGCACGCCCAGTGCTGGTGAAAGTTTCCAGTCTGGAAACGGCATCTTCGTCGGTAATGAAGTGCGTCATGTTGGCATATTCACCCGCCATCGGCGTGAGAGGCAATTGCAGACCGTGACCCAAATCTACCACCACGCCGCCATCGCCAATCTGCATAATCAAGGTGCCGTCAGGCGATGAAATCAGTCCCAGAAATGTGCAGGCAAAATCGCGAACCGCTAATTCTTTGGCTTCCGCCTCGGCAAAAAGTCGTTGACGAATGGTCAGTACCATATTTGTGGCGAGGACATCATTAAGCCCCAATTCCCCGCCCTGCACTTTTTGCGACATATAAGCCATCGCTTCATTGACGGCGAGCATCGCGCCTTCGCCACCCTGCGAGACACTGCCTGCGCCATCAGCGACAAATACCGACAATAATGGCTGCTGGTCATTTAACCAGGCAATCTGCATCTGGCAGGCATCCTGACAAGGCAAGTCCGCGCTGATGTGCGACGTTCCAACGGTTGATGCATAGACCAGACGCCAGCTCACACTGACGTCCAGCCTTTTGGCGCTTCCAGCACAACTTCCGTTCCCGGCGTGGAGCGGGAAACCGAACGCAGCGAACTGGATAACCAGCTAAACAGTTCACGGAATTGTAATCCTTGCAGAGGCAAAGGCTGACGAACGCTAATTTGTGCCAGCGTCTTCATATCCGCCCCCTGAACACCGATGGAAAAGAAAGCAAACCTTTTATCTTCTTCCCCCCGAAACACTTTGTTGGCTGCAGCCTGCCACTCATCGGTTGGTGCACCATCGGTAATCAGGAAAATCCACGGGCGATAATACGAAATACCATTTGCACGATACTCACGTTTCCGCTCCTCTACCATATCCAGGGCTTTGGTAATGGCCGCACCCATTGGTGTATCGCCCTGGGCAAACAGGATGGGCGGAAAAAAATTAGCGGCGCTGGTAAAGGGTTGTTCCACATGCACCGGGCCGAACGTCACAATGCCGAGTTCCACTCTTTTTAAAGCCAGCGGATCAGCAAGCAGTTCATCACGAAAGGTAACCAATCCGGCGTTAAGTTCATTAATAGGTCTACCGTTCATAGAACCAGAAACATCCAGCAGCAAAATGCAGGGGCAACGTGGTTCCGGGTTACTGGCAAAATCGCTGGTGGCAAACGTGATTTGTTCGCTCATAAGAAATCCTTTCTTAGAGAATTATCGAGGTCCGGTATCATACCGACTGCAATAATGAAATAAGAGCAAACGAAGAAACTTTCAGAATTAGGCCCGGCGGCGCAGAAAATTTTGCTATTCGCCTCGCAAGAACGGAGAGCCGTCGATTGACACTAAGGGCGGAGTGACATAATTTCAGGAGTGAGGGTTAGGGAGAGGTTTCCCCCTCCCCCTGGTGTTCTTAGTAAGCCTGGAAGCTAATCACTAAGAGTATCACCAGTATGATGACGTGCTTCATCATAACCCTTTCCTTATTAAAAGCCCTCTTCTCCGGGAGAGGCTTTCCCGTTTCAGCGTCCCGCTGAAATCATCGGCTTACCTCCTTTCGCCCTGAATGCAGTCTATCGCTAACGCGTGAATAAAATAGTTTCCTCTGTGATTATTGCGTAACGACTCGCAAAGAATATTTGCTGGCAGGATCGCAGACTACAAAGCCTGCGGATTGACAATCTTATCGTGAAGGCATACTTTCAGGAGTGAGGGTAGAGCGGGGTTTCCCCCGCCCTGGTAGTCTTAGTAAGCGGGGAAGCTTATGACTAAGAGCACCACGATGATGAGTAGCTTCATCATGACCCTTTCCTTATTTAAGGCCCCTTCCTCGGGAGGGGCTTTCCCGTTTCAGCATCCGGCTGAAATCTGCGGCTTACCTCCTTTCGCCATGCAAGCAGTCTATCGCTAACGCGTAGATAAAATAGTTTCCTGTGTTATTACTGGATGCGTGCTCGCAAATGTGCCCGTCATTCAGACGATTCCAGACAGTGTTTCATAATTCCTCCATTTTTCTCCCTTATTGGCTGGCTACACTAGTATCATTCCGCGAAACGTTTCAGGAAGAGAAACTCTTAACGATGAAAGGCAGTTATAAATCCCGTTGGGTAATCGTAATCGTGGTGGTTATCGCCGCCATCGCCGCATTCTGGTTCTGGCAAGGCCGCAATGACTCCCGGAGTGCAGCCCCAGGGGCGACGAAACAAGCGCAGCAATCGCCAGCGAGTGGTCGCCGTGGTATGCGTTCCGGCCCATTAGCCCCGGTTCAGGCGGCGACCGCCGTAGAACAGGCAGTTCCGCGTTACCTCACCGGGCTTGGCACCATTACCGCCGCTAATACTGTTACGGTGCGCAGCCGCGTGGACGGTCAACTGATGGCGTTACATTTCCAGGAAGGCCAGCAGGTCAAAGCAGGCGATTTACTGGCAGAAATTGACCCCAGCCAGTTCAAAGTTGCATTAGCACAAGCCCAGGGCCAACTGGCAAAAGATAAAGCCACGCTTGCTAACGCCCGCCGTGACCTGGCGCGTTATCAGCAACTGGCAAAAACCAATCTCGTATCCCGTCAGGAGCTGGATGCCCAACAGGCGCTGGTCAGTGAAACCGAAGGCACCATTAAGGCTGATGAAGCAAGCGTCGCCAGCGCGCAGCTGCAACTCGACTGGAGCCGCATCACCGCACCAGTCGATGGTCGCGTTGGTCTCAAGCAGGTTGATGTTGGTAACCAAATCTCCAGTGGTGATACCACCGGGATCGTGGTGATCACCCAGACGCATCCTATCGATTTGCTCTTTACCCTGCCGGAAAGCGATATCGCTACCGTCGTGCAGGCGCAGAAAGCCGGAAAACCGCTGGTGGTAGAAGCCTGGGATCGCACCAACTCGAAGAAATTAAGTGAAGGCACGCTGTTAAGCCTCGATAACCAAATCGATGCCACAACCGGTACGATTAAAGTGAAAGCACGCTTTAATAATCAGGATGATGCGCTGTTTCCCAATCAGTTTGTTAACGCGCGCATGTTAGTCGACACCGAACAAAACGCCGTAGTGATCCCATCAGCCGCCCTGCAAATGGGCAATGAAGGCCATTTTGTCTGGGTGCTGAATAGTGAAAACAAGGTCAGCAAACATCTGGTGACGCCGGGCATTCAGGACAGTCAGAAAGTGGTGATCCGTGCAGGTATTTCTGCGGGCGATCGCGTGGTGACAGACGGCATTGATCGCCTGACCGAAGGGGCGAAAGTGGAAGTGGTGGAAGCCCAGAGCGCCACCACTCCAGAAGAGAAAGCCACCAGCCGCGAATACGCGAAAAAAGGAGCACGCTCCTGATGCAGGTGTTACCCCCGAGCAGCACAGGCGGCCCGTCTCGCCTGTTTATTATGCGTCCTGTCGCCACCACGCTGCTGATGGTGGCGATCTTACTCGCCGGGATTATCGGTTATCGCGCCCTGCCCGTTTCGGCGCTGCCGGAAGTGGACTATCCGACCATTCAGGTAGTCACGCTTTACCCAGGTGCAAGCCCGGATGTCATGACCTCTGCCGTTACCGCGCCGCTCGAGCGCCAGTTCGGGCAGATGTCTGGCCTGAAACAGATGTCGTCGCAAAGTTCCGGCGGTGCGTCAGTTATCACCTTACAGTTCCAGCTAACATTACCGCTCGATGTCGCCGAGCAGGAAGTGCAGGCCGCGATTAACGCCGCCACTAACCTGCTACCGAGCGATCTGCCTAACCCGCCGGTTTACAGCAAAGTGAACCCGGCAGATCCGCCGATCATGACGCTCGCCGTCACCTCAACCGCCATGCCGATGACGCAAGTGGAAGATATGGTGGAAACCCGCGTCGCGCAGAAAATCTCGCAGATTTCCGGCGTCGGCCTGGTGACGCTTTCCGGCGGTCAGCGTCCGGCTGTTCGCGTCAAACTTAACGCTCAGGCGATTGCCGCCCTCGGCCTGACCAGCGAAACCGTGCGCACCGCCATTACCGGCGCTAACGTTAACTCGGCAAAAGGTAGCCTCGACGGCCCTTCCCGTGCGGTCACGCTTTCCGCGAACGACCAGATGCAATCCGCCGAAGAGTATCGCCAGCTAATCATCGCCTACCAGAACGGCGCGCCGATTCGTCTTGGCGATGTCGCAACCGTAGAGCAAGGTGCAGAAAACAGCTGGCTTGGCGCATGGGCGAACAAAGAACAGGCCATTGTGATGAATGTTCAGCGCCAGCCCGGTGCTAACATTATCTCCACCGCCGACAGCATCCGGCAGATGCTGCCACAGCTCACCGAGAGTCTGCCGAAATCGGTGAAGGTAACAGTGCTTTCCGATCGCACCACCAATATCCGCGCATCGGTCAACGATACCCAGTTTGAATTGATGATGGCTATCGCGCTGGTAGTCATGATTATCTACCTGTTTTTGCGCAATATTCCGGCGACCATCATTCCCGGCTTCGCAGTGCCGCTGTCGTTAATCGGCACCTTCGCGGTCATGGTGTTTCTCGATTTTTCAATCAATAACCTGACGCTGATGGCGTTAACTATCGCCACCGGGTTCGTGGTCGATGACGCCATCGTGGTGATCGAAAATATTTCCCGCTATATCGAAAAAGGCGAAAAACCGTTGGCGGCGGCGCTCAAGGGCGCAGGTGAAATCGGCTTTACCATTATCTCGCTGACCTTCTCGCTGATTGCGGTGTTGATCCCACTGCTGTTTATGGGCGATATCGTCGGGCGACTGTTCCGCGAATTTGCTATTACCCTGGCGGTAGCGATTTTGATCTCAGCGGTGGTGTCGCTGACCCTGACACCGATGATGTGCGCGCGGATGCTCAGCCAGGAGTCGTTGCGTAAACAGAACCGCTTCTCCCGTGCCTCGGAAAAAATGTTCGACAGGATAATCGCCGCCTATGGTCGTGGACTGGCGAAAGTGCTGAATCATCCGTGGCTGACCTTAAGCGTGGCACTCAGCACGCTGCTGCTTAGCGTGCTGCTGTGGGTGTTCATTCCGAAAGGTTTCTTCCCGGTACAGGACAACGGCATTATTCAGGGCACTTTGCAGGCACCGCAATCCAGCTCCTTTGCCAATATGGCCCAGCGGCAACGCCAGGTCGCGGACGTGATTTTGCAGGATCCGGCAGTGCAAAGTCTGACCTCATTTGTTGGCGTTGATGGCACTAACCCGTCGCTGAACAGTGCGCGTTTGCAGATCAACCTCAAACCGCTGGATGAACGTGATGATCGGGTGCAAAAAGTCATCGCCCGTCTGCAAACGGCGGTGGATAAAGTGCCGGGCGTCGATCTCTTCCTGCAACCAACGCAGGACCTGACCATCGATACTCAGGTCAGCCGCACCCAGTACCAGTTTACCTTGCAGGCCACCTCACTGGATGCGCTCAGTACCTGGGTGCCAGAGTTGATGGAAAAACTCCAGCAACTGCCACAGCTTTCTGATGTCTCCAGCGACTGGCAGGACAAAGGGCTGGTGGCGTATGTCAATGTTGATCGCGACAGCGCCAGCCGTCTGGGGATCAGCATGGCGGATGTCGATAACGCCCTGTACAACGCGTTTGGTCAGCGGCTGATTTCCACTATTTATACTCAGGCTAACCAGTATCGCGTGGTGCTGGAACACAACACCGAAAATACCCCAGGCCTCGCGGCGCTGGATACCATTCGCCTGACCAGCAGCGACGGTGGCGTGGTGCCGCTAAGCTCAATTGCCAAAATTGAGCAGCGTTTTGCGCCGCTCTCCATCAACCATCTGGATCAGTTCCCGGTAACGACCATCTCCTTTAACGTGCCGGATAACTATTCGCTGGGTGATGCGGTGCAGGCGATTATGGACACCGAGAAGACGCTGAATCTGCCGGTGGATATCACCACGCAATTCCAGGGCAGCACCCTCGCCTTCCAGTCGGCGCTGGGCAGCACTGTCTGGCTGATTGTCGCGGCGGTGGTGGCGATGTATATCGTGCTCGGCATTCTGTACGAGAGCTTTATTCACCCGATCACCATTCTCTCGACGCTACCCACCGCAGGGGTCGGCGCACTGCTGGCATTAATGATTGCCGGAAGTGAGCTGGATGTGATTGCGATTATCGGCATTATTTTGCTGATCGGTATCGTGAAGAAGAACGCCATCATGATGATCGACTTCGCGCTGGCTGCTGAGCGCGAGCAAGGCATGTCGCCGCGCGATGCCATCTACCAGGCTTGTCTGTTGCGTTTTCGTCCGATCCTGATGACCACCCTGGCGGCTCTGCTTGGCGCGCTGCCGCTGATGTTGAGTACCGGGGTCGGCGCGGAACTGCGTCGTCCGTTAGGTATCGGCATGGTCGGCGGTCTGATTGTCAGCCAGGTGCTGACGCTGTTCACCACGCCGGTGATTTATCTGCTGTTCGACCGCCTGGCATTGTGGACCAAAAGTCGCTTTGCTCGCCATGAAGAGGAGGCGTAAGTGAAGTTTTTTGCCCTCTTCATTTACCGCCCGGTGGCGACGATTTTACTGTCGGTCGCCATTACCCTCTGCGGCATACTGGGCTTCCGTATGCTGCCGGTCGCCCCGCTGCCGCAGGTCGATTTTCCGGTGATTATGGTCAGCGCCTCGCTGCCCGGTGCGTCGCCGGAGACAATGGCGTCTTCCGTTGCCACGCCGCTGGAGCGCTCACTTGGGCGCATTGCCGGGGTTAGTGAAATGACCTCCAGTAGTTCGCTCGGCAGCACGCGGATTATTTTGCAGTTTGATTTTGACCGGGATATCAACGGCGCAGCGCGTGATGTGCAGGCGGCGATCAACGCTGCACAAAGTTTGCTGCCCAGTGGGATGCCCAGCCGTCCGACCTATCGCAAAGCGAACCCGTCGGATGCGCCAATTATGATCCTCACGCTGACATCCGATACTTATTCTCAGGGTGAACTGTACGATTTCGCCTCGACGCAGCTGGCTCCGACGATTTCGCAAATCGACGGTGTTGGTGATGTCGATGTCGGCGGCAGCTCACTGCCCGCCGTACGCGTCGGGCTGAATCCGCAGGCGCTGTTTAATCAGGGCGTCTCGCTGGACGACGTACGCACCGCCATCAGCAATGCCAACGTGCGTAAACCACAGGGGGCACTGGAAGATGGCACTCACCGCTGGCAGATCCAGACCAATGATGAGCTAAAAACCGCCGCTGAATATCAGCCGTTGATTATTCATTACAACAACGGCGGCGCGGTTCGTCTGGGTGATGTGGCGACGGTGACTGACTCGGTGCAGGATGTGCGCAACGCCGGGATGACCAACGCCAAACCAGCTATTTTGCTGATGATCCGCAAGCTGCCGGAAGCCAATATTATCCAGACGGTTGACAGCATCCGGGCAAAATTACCGGAGTTGCAGGAGACCATTCCGGCGGCGATTGATCTGCAAATTGCCCAGGATCGCTCCCCCACCATTCGCGCCTCGCTGGAAGAAGTCGAGCAAACGCTGATTATCTCGGTGGCGCTGGTGATTCTGGTGGTGTTTTTATTCCTGCGCTCGGGTCGCGCCACTATTATTCCCGCCGTTGTGGTGCCGGTTTCGCTGATTGGTACGTTTGCGGCGATGTACCTGTGCGGATTCAGTCTCAATAACCTGTCGTTAATGGCGCTCACCATCGCTACTGGTTTCGTGGTGGATGACGCCATCGTGGTGCTGGAAAACATTGCCCGTCATCTGGAAGCGGGGATGAAACCACTACAGGCCGCGCTACAAGGTACTCGCGAAGTCGGCTTTACGGTGCTGTCGATGAGTCTGTCACTGGTGGCGGTGTTCCTGCCGCTGCTGTTGATGGGCGGATTGCCGGGCCGACTGTTACGCGAGTTTGCCGTGACGCTTTCTGTCGCCATTGGTATTTCGTTACTGGTTTCTCTGACATTAACGCCAATGATGTGTGGCTGGATGCTGAAAGCCAGCAAGCCGCGCGAGCAAAAGCGACTACGTGGTTTTGGTCGCATGTTGGTAGCCCTGCAACAAGGCTACGGCAAGTCACTGAAATGGGTGCTCAATCATACCCGTCTGGTGGGCGTGGTGCTGCTTGGCACCATTGCGCTGAATATCTGGCTGTATATCTCGATCCCGAAAACCTTCTTCCCGGAGCAGGACACTGGCGTGTTGATGGGCGGGATTCAGGCGGATCAGAGTATTTCGTTTCAGGCGATGCGCGGTAAGTTGCAGGATTTCATGAAAATTATCCGTGACGATCCGGCAGTGGATAATGTCACCGGCTTTACAGGCGGTTCGCGAGTGAACAGCGGGATGATGTTTATCACCCTCAAGCCACGCGACGAACGCAGCGAAACGGCGCAGCAAATTATCGACCGTCTGCGCGTAAAACTGGCGAAAGAACCGGGGGCGAATCTGTTCCTGATGGCGGTACAGGATATTCGCGTTGGTGGGCGTCAGTCGAACGCCAGCTACCAGTACACGTTGTTATCCGACGACCTGGCGGCACTGCGCGAATGGGAGCCGAAAATCCGCAAAAAACTGGCGACGTTGCCGGAACTGGCGGACGTGAACTCCGATCAGCAGGATAACGGCGCGGAGATGAATCTGGTTTACGACCGCGACACCATGGCACGGCTGGGAATCGACGTACAAGCCGCCAACAGCCTGTTAAATAACGCCTTCGGTCAGCGGCAAATCTCGACCATTTACCAGCCGATGAACCAGTATAAAGTGGTGATGGAAGTGGATCCGCGCTATACCCAGGACATCAGCGCGCTGGAAAAAATGTTCGTTATCAATAACGAAGGAAAAGCGATCCCGCTGTCGTATTTCGCTAAATGGCAACCGGCGAATGCCCCACTATCGGTGAATCATCAGGGATTATCGGCGGCCTCGACCATTTCGTTTAACCTGCCGACCGGAAAATCGCTCTCGGACGCCAGTGCGGCGATCGATCGCGCAATGACCCAGCTTGGTGTGCCTTCGACGGTGCGCGGCAGTTTTGCCGGCACGGCGCAGGTGTTCCAGGAGACGATGAACTCGCAGGTGATCCTGATTATCGCCGCCATCGCCACGGTGTATATCGTGCTGGGTATCCTTTACGAGAGTTACGTACATCCGCTGACGATTCTCTCCACCCTGCCCTCGGCGGGCGTTGGAGCGCTGTTGGCGCTGGAGCTGTTCAATGCCCCGTTCAGCCTAATCGCCCTGATAGGGATCATGCTATTAATCGGCATCGTGAAGAAAAACGCCATTATGATGGTCGATTTTGCGCTTGAAGCCCAACGGCACGGTAACCTGACGCCGCAGGAAGCTATTTTCCAGGCCTGTCTGCTGCGTTTTCGCCCGATTATGATGACTACCCTGGCGGCGCTGTTTGGTGCGCTGCCGCTGGTATTGTCGGGCGGCGACGGCTCGGAGCTGCGGCAACCCCTGGGGATCACCATTGTCGGCGGACTGGTAATGAGCCAGCTCCTTACGCTGTATACCACGCCGGTGGTGTATCTCTTTTTCGACCGTCTGCGGCTGCGTTTTTCGCGTAAACCTAAACAAACGGTAACCGAGTAAATGACAGATCTTCCCGACAGCACCCGTTGGCAATTGTGGATTGTGGCTTTCGGCTTCTTTATGCAGTCGCTGGACACCACCATCGTAAACACCGCCCTTCCCTCAATGGCGCAAAGCCTCGGGGAAAGTCCGTTGCATATGCACATGGTCATTGTCTCTTATGTGCTGACCGTGGCGGTGATGCTGCCCGCCAGCGGCTGGCTGGCGGACAAAGTCGGCGTGCGCAATATTTTCTTTACCGCCATCGTGCTGTTTACTCTCGGTTCACTGTTTTGCGCGCTTTCCGGCACGCTGAACGAACTGTTGCTGGCACGCGCGTTACAGGGCGTTGGCGGCGCGATGATGGTGCCGGTCGGCAGATTGACGGTGATGAAAATCGTACCGCGCGAGCAATATATGGCGGCGATGACCTTTGTCACGTTACCCGGTCAGGTCGGTCCGCTGCTCGGTCCGGCGCTCGGCGGTCTGCTGGTGGAGTACGCATCGTGGCACTGGATCTTTTTGATCAACATTCCGGTGGGGATTATCGGTGCGATCGCCACATTGCTGTTAATGCCGAACTACACCATGCAGACGCGGCGCTTTGATCTCTCCGGATTTTTATTGCTGGCGGTTGGCATGGCGGTATTAACCCTGGCGCTGGACGGCAGTAAAGGTACAGGTTTATCGCCGCTGACGATTGCAGGCCTGGTCGCAGTTGGCGTGGTGGCACTGGTGCTTTATCTGCTGCACGCCAGAAATAACAACCGTGCCCTGTTCAGTCTGAAACTGTTCCGTACTCGTACCTTTTCGCTGGGCCTGGCGGGGAGCTTTGCCGGACGTATTGGCAGTGGCATGTTGCCCTTTATGACACCGGTTTTCCTGCAAATTGGCCTCGGTTTCTCGCCGTTTCATGCCGGACTGATGATGATCCCGATGGTGCTTGGCAGCATGGGAATGAAGCGAATTGTGGTACAGGTGGTGAATCGCTTTGGTTATCGTCGGGTACTGGTAGCGACCACGCTGGGTCTGTCGCTGGTCACCCTGTTGTTTATGACTACCGCCCTGCTGGGCTGGTACTACGTTTTGCCGTTCGTCCTGTTTTTACAAGGGATGGTCAACTCGACGCGTTTCTCCTCCATGAACACCCTGACGCTGAAAGATCTCCCGGACAATCTGGCGAGCAGCGGCAACAGCCTGCTGTCGATGATTATGCAATTGTCGATGAGTATCGGCGTCACTATCGCCGGGCTGTTGCTGGGACTTTTTGGTTCACAGCATGTCAGCGTCGACAGCGGCACCACACAAACCGTCTTTATGTACACCTGGCTTAGCATGGCGTTGATCATCGCCCTTCCGGCGTTCATCTTTGCCAGAGTGCCGAACGATACGCATCAAAATGTAGCTATTTCGCGGCGAAAAAGGAGCGCGCAATGAAGTTCTGGCGACCCGGTATTACCGGCAAACTGTTTCTGGCGATTTTCGCCACCTGCATTGTCTTGCTGATCAGTATGCACTGGGCGGTGCGTATCAGTTTTGAGCGTGGCTTTATTGATTACATCAAGCATGGTAATGAACAGCGATTACAACTGTTAAGTGATGCGCTTGGCGAGCAGTATGCGCAGCATGGCAACTGGCGCTTCCTGCGCAACAATGATCGCTTTGTCTTTCAGATCCTGCGTTCATTTGAACACGATAATTCGGAAGATAAACCCGGCCCGGGTATGCCACCGCACGGCTGGCGTACCCAGTTCTGGGTGGTTGATCAAAACAACAAAGTGCTGGTTGGTCCGCGAGCGCCGATTCCACCTGACGGTACACGGCGACCCATTCTGGTCAACGGTGCGGAAGTTGGCGCGGTGATCGCCTCCCCCGTTGAGCGGTTAACGCGCAATACTGATATCAATTTCGATAAACAACAGCGGCAAACCAGCTGGTTGATTGTCGCCCTGGCAACGTTACTCGCGGCACTTGCCACTTTTCTGCTGGCGCGCGGTTTACTGGCACCGGTAAAACGACTTGTCGATGGCACGCACAAACTGGCGGCGGGCGATTTCACTACCCGCGTAACGCCCACCAGTGAAGATGAACTGGGCAAACTGGCGCAAGACTTCAACCAGCTTGCCAGCACACTGGAGAAAAACCAGCAAATGCGGCGCGATTTTATGGCCGATATTTCTCACGAACTGCGTACGCCATTAGCGGTGCTGCGCGGTGAACTGGAAGCCATTCAGGATGGCGTGCGTAAATTCACGCCGGAGACGGTGGCGTCTTTACAGGCGGAGGTCGGTACACTGACCAAACTGGTTGACGATCTCCATCAGTTGTCGATGTCTGATGAAGGCGCTCTCGCCTATCAAAAAGCACCGGTAGATTTGATCCCACTGCTGGAAGTGGCGGGCGGCGCATTTCGCGAACGATTCGCCAGTCGTGGCCTGAAACTGCAATTTTCCCTGCCAGACAGTATTACCGTATTTGGCGATCGCGACCGTTTAATGCAGTTATTCAATAACTTACTGGAAAACAGCCTGCGCTACACTGACAGCGGCGGCAGCCTGCAAATCTCTGCCGGGCAGCGCGACAAAACGGTGCGCCTGACCTTTGCCGACAGTGCGCCAGGTGTCAGTGACGATCAGCTACAAAAATTGTTTGAACGTTTTTATCGCACCGAAGGTTCCCGCAACCGTGCCAGCGGCGGTTCCGGGCTGGGGCTGGCGATTTGCCTGAACATTGTTGAAGCACATAATGGTCGCATTATTGCTGCCCATTCGCCTTTTGGCGGGGTAAGCATTACAGTAGAGTTACCGCTGGAACGGGATTTACAGAGAGAAGTATGACCGAGTTACCAATCGACGAAAACACACCGCGTATTTTGATCGTGGAAGATGAACCGAAGCTGGGGCAGTTGCTCATTGATTATCTGCGTGCTGCGAGCTATGCGCCGACGCTTATCAGCCACGGCGATCAGGTACTGCCGTATGTGCGCCAGACACCACCGGATCTGATCCTGTTAGATCTGATGCTCCCTGGCACCGATGGCCTGACGCTGTGCCGGGAAATTCGTCGTTTTTCTGACATTCCGATCGTGATGGTGACGGCAAAAATCGAAGAGATCGATCGCCTGCTGGGGCTGGAGATTGGCGCAGATGATTATATCTGTAAGCCGTACAGCCCACGGGAAGTGGTAGCGCGCGTCAAAACCATTTTGCGCCGTTGCAAACCGCAGCGCGAGTTGCAGCAACAGGATGCTGAAAGCCCGTTGATTATCGACGAAGGTCGTTTTCAGGCTTCATGGCGCGGTAAAATGCTTGACCTGACGCCTGCGGAATTTCGTCTGCTGAAAACGCTCTCTCACGAACCAGGAAAAGTGTTCTCCCGCGAGCAATTGCTCAATCATCTTTATGACGACTACCGCGTAGTAACCGACCGCACCATCGACAGCCACATTAAAAACCTGCGCCGCAAGCTGGAATCTCTCGACGCCGAACAGTCATTTATCCGCGCCGTTTATGGCGTCGGTTACCGCTGGGAAGCCGACGCCTGCCGCATCGTTTAGTTTTAGCGACATTATTTTGTTAGCCGGAGATGGCGTTCAGACCAGATCCGGCAACATTATCCCACGCATGGTCAGCAAACTGACATTATCTCTCCGCCCTGGCAGGCATCAGAAAATCGCTCATACTTTAATCGGTAAACAGCACCTTTAGATGCTGTTTTCGATACACAATTTCAATCAAGGAGTCATTATGGCTGGTTGGTTTGAACTCAGTAAGAGCAGTGATAATCAGTTCCGGTTTGTGCTAAAAGCGGGCAATGGTGAGACTATCCTCACCAGCGAGCTTTATACCTCAAAAGCCTCTGCGGAAAAGGGCATCGCGTCGGTGCGTAGCAACAGCCCGCAAGAAGAACGCTATGAGAAAAAAACGGCAAGTAACGGCAAATTCTATTTCAATCTGAAAGCCGCTAATCATCAAATTATCGGCTCCAGCCAGATGTACGCCACCGCGCAATCTCGTGAAACCGGAATTGCCTCCGTTAAAGCCAATGGCACAAGCCAGACGGTGAAAGACAATACGTAATTACGATGCCGGGCGTGGGTTGTTGGCGTCCGGCGCTTTACCAGATCCCCCCACAGCGCTACAATGCCCGCCCTTAAAGTGGGGGCACTCCCCTAACCGCTTCATCAGGTGAAGCGGATCTGACCTGTCATCAGAACGAGAGAATTATGTTTAAACCGGAACTCCTTTCCCCGGCGGGAACGCTGAAAAATATGCGTTACGCTTTCGCTTATGGCGCAGATGCTGTTTATGCGGGCCAGCCGCGTTACTCCCTGCGTGTGCGCAACAACGAATTCAACCACGAAAATCTTCAGCTCGGCATCAATGAAGCCCACGCGCTGGGGAAAAAGTTTTATGTCGTGGTCAACATTGCACCGCACAACGCCAAGCTGAAAACCTTTATCCGTGACCTGAAACCGGTGGTGGAAATGGGGCCGGATGCGCTGATTATGTCCGATCCAGGGCTGATTATGCTGGTGCGTGAGCACTTCCCTGAAATGCCGATCCACCTCTCGGTGCAGGCTAACGCCGTAAACTGGGCGACGGTGAAATTCTGGCAGCAAATGGGCCTGACCCGCGTGATCCTCTCTCGCGAGCTGTCGCTGGAAGAGATTGAAGAGATCCGCAATCAGGTGCCGGATATGGAGATCGAGATCTTCGTTCACGGCGCACTGTGCATGGCCTACTCCGGTCGCTGCCTGCTCTCTGGCTATATCAACAAGCGCGATCCGAACCAGGGTACCTGCACCAACGCCTGCCGCTGGGAGTACAACGTCCAGGAAGGGAAAGAAGATGACGTTGGCAACATCGTACACAAGTACGAGCCGATTCCGGTGCAAAATGTTGAGCCGACGCTGGGTATCGGCGCGCCAACCGACAAAGTGTTTATGATCGAAGAAGCCCAGCGTCCGGGCGAGTATATGACCGCGTTTGAAGATGAGCACGGCACTTACATCATGAACTCGAAAGATCTGCGCGCCATCGCCCATGTAGAACGCCTGACCAAAATGGGCGTGCATTCGCTGAAAATCGAAGGCCGTACTAAATCTTTCTACTATTGCGCACGCACCGCACAGGTTTACCGTAAAGCTATCGATGACGCCGCTGCGGGCAAACCGTTCGATACCAGCCTGCTGGAAACTCTGGAAGGTCTGGCGCATCGTGGCTATACCGAAGGTTTCCTGCGTCGTCATACTCACGACGATTATCAGAACTACGAATACGGTTATTCAGTTTCTGACCGCCAGCAGTTTGTTGGTGAGTTTACCGGTGAGCGCAAGGGGGACCTCGCGGCGGTAGCGGTGAAAAATAAATTCTCCGTTGGCGACAGCCTTGAGCTGATGACGCCGCAAGGCAACATTAACTTTACCCTTGAGCACATGGAAAACGCCAAAGGTGAAGCGATGCCGGTCGCACCAGGCGATGGTTATACTGTGTGGCTCCCGGTCCCGCAGGATCTTGAGCTCAATTACGCTCTGCTGATGCGTAATTTCTCCGGGGAAACCACGCGTAACCCACACGGTAAGTGATTAATTTCGATTATTTTTCCCGGATGGAAAATTCTTAGAAACCGATCACATACAGCTGCATTTATTAAGGTTATCATCCGTTTCGCTGAAAAACATAACCCATAAAATGCTAGCTGTACCAGGAACCACCTCCTTAGCCTGTGTAATCTCCCTTACACGGGCTTATTTTTTACGCGTAATACAATGAAATAAAAGGATTTATTTCTGGTCACGTCCACACATTGACCACATCGACAAAAAAGCCCCTCGACTGAGGGGCTTCCTGTTTGTAATTACATCCACATAATTTGCTGCCCTGACGGCAACGGGTGCGGCCTTACGGCGTGGACTTCTCCCGGCTTCACGATGTATCGCTGTACCGACTCATAAGTGATGAACGTGGCGCTGCAATTCACGTTCTGACACTGGTGATAACGCTCTTTTGTCGTGTCAGTGATATAGCGACTTGTACGCGCATGTGCGGCATGCTGGCATAAAGGACAATGAAACATCGCGAGCACCTCTTCCGGTTTTGTTGATGGTGCCATTTTAGTTAATTTATCCTTATAAAACAAACAGATAAAATAAAACAGATCACTCATTATCTTCTGTTTCGTACTCCACATCAGAAAGCCTGACCTCAAGCTCTAAGGACGTCGTGAAGCCGCTATTATTCAGAAAATGTGTCACCTTAGTGATTGTCCAGTTCTGCTCGTCTATGACGCGCTTAAAGCCTGACACTTTGACCGGCGTTTCCGTGTAAATATCTGCACGACCGGTAGCCAGGATGATGGAGAACTCCGCAACGCCCCGTTGCAGTTTATCCCACTTCGCCTGAGCGGCGCGCATGGCCTGCGCTTTTGTGGCATATACCGTAGTCAGGGCAAAAACGTTGTCAGCTTCACCGGCCATGTATTCACCTTCGCGCGCTTCAGGTACTTTTGGCGCTTTCTTCTGCGTGACTGGTTTTGCTTTCGGGTGCTCCAGTGCACGCAGGTGTTTTTCTTTCTTTTTGCGTTTCAGTTTTACCTTCTGCTTTTGTGGTTTCGGGTCTTTGGTGTGTAACCACTTTGCCGTTACGCCGGTATAGGCTCCACGGTCAGCAATCGCAAAATGATGACGGTCGCCGTCGCTGCGGGTGATGGTAATCTGCGGGATTTTTTTACCGCTGGCCGTCACCCCCTGCCCCGCTTTGAGAAACAGCAGTTTTCCCATTTTTACCGACACCTCGCCGCCGTTGCGTTCAGCAAGACGGGTCAGGAATTTCACATCGGACTCCTGCGACTGGTCGATGTGCGGGATTTTAATTCCGGCCAGTGACGGAGCGACACTGGCTTCCAGCTTATTACGGGAGGCTATCGCCTCAACAATCGCACCGAGCGTGGTGTCATGCCATGAGCCTTCACGGCGGGAATTGAGCGTCCCGCGAAAATCTGCACTCCGGGCGCGGATGGTGACCACATCCGGTGCGCCCCGGTGTTCAACCTCATCAACGGTAAATTTCCCTTTGCATACCAGGGCAAAACCTTTCCAGCCGATATACACCGTCAGGACAGCGCCACGAACCGGCAGCCCGACCTGCCCGTCGGCATCGTTCAGTTCAATATCAAGCTGGTCAGCCTCAAAGCCCCGGTTATCCGTCAGGGTCATGCTCATCAGACGGTCGCTGATATTGCCGGTAATATCCCTGCTGTCGAGCATCAGCATGTAATCCGGCGTCAGCGTACTGCCTGCATCAAATGTCAGCGCATCCAGCATTATCCCGCCTCCGTCATACCCGTGAATCTGGTCGCCATACTGCCAGCCTTACCGATGAGCGACTCCGCCTGTTTACCGATATCGCCATAAAGCGCGGCCAGTGATTCATCCACGCGGGTGAGCGACAGCGTAAAATCAATTTTCCGGGGTGTGCCGTCTGCAAAGAAAATACTCCCTGTTTCACTCACCCTGCTGATGACATACATGCCGTAAATCATGCCGGAGCCATCCAGCAACGGCCACGCCCGGCCTTCCTCTGCCATCAGTCTGAGCGTGGTCATCGTCAGCTTGCCGCCGGTCAGTTCGGGATAAAGCACACCGGCAAGCGTGATGTTTTCCTCGCCAACACCGAGAAACTGAAAGGCATCCCGTTTACCGATACGGGAATTTGACGGCCAGCGATAATCTGATTCACGCTGCATGGTCTGGTGTGGCAGCGTCTGGCGCATAAAAACAAACATACCTAACGCGAGCATCATTTTTCGTCACCTCCTTAACCGTCATGCATCATGCTGGCACGGGCGCGCGCACGTTTATCCCGCTCGTATTTTTCGAGCGCATCCTGTAACTGGCGGTCAAGCTGTGTCCCCGGCGCAGTACCACCCGTCAGGCTGATGTGATATTCGTTTTTACTCTGGTCCACATAAGAGCGGCCAGCCGGTGCCGTGACCGGCTGATAAGCCTGATAGCCTGCATAAGAGCTGGTCGCCGGAATATAACCACCGGTGCCATACGTGGCGGCATGAGTTCTGGCGGCGGTCTGGTCAAGTGTGTCTGACTCTTTGTTGATGACCCCGAGCTTTTCCAGTACCCAGTCAATACCGCTGCGCAGTTTGTTGAACGCATTAAGCGGCAGCATCAGCGCGTCAGCCAGTGCCTGCCCGAACATGACGCCCGTGTCACGGCAACGGTTCAGGGTGTCCTGTGTGGCTTTGACCGGGGCAATCAGGTTTTTAAACCACTGCCACGCGGCCTGTAACTTTTCGCCCAGCCAGTCAAACACCGGTTTCAGTGGCGTGAACAGCTCCCCCACCGGCGCAAATGCCGCTTTCAGCCCTTCCACCACACCGCCAAAGAATGCGCTGACAGGCTCCCAGTATTTACGGATAAGCAACGCCCCGGCGACAATGGCGGCCACCACGGCCACAACCGGCCAGCTAATCGCCCCGATGGCCGTCATAACAGCACTGCCAACCGTCATGAAGATTGCCCCCATTGCGCCTGCTGCCGCGATAATGGCATTAATGCCGGTGATAACCGGCCATGCTACAAGACCAATGGCACCGATGATGCCAATAAGCGCCAGCGCGCCACCGACAATGAGGCCGATGGTTGACGCCAGTGATTTGTTTTTCTGGATCCAGCCGTCGAGTTTTAACACATACTTTGTGGCCGTCTGAGTGAGTTTACGCAGTGCGCCTTCCTGCTGGTCAAACAGGTCTGTCCCCACCGCCTCATAAGCGGACTGAAACTCCTTAAAGTCACCGCCGAGGTTGTCCTGCATGATATTTACCAGCTCGGCGGTCTTCCCGTCTGAGGCTTTAAACGCAGCGGTCAGTTTGTCCAGCTTTCCGGTTGAGGCGGCAGTCATCAGCACGGCGGCGGCTGAGCTGGCCTCCTCCCCGAAAATGGTTTTCATGTATTCAGCCTGCTGGGCAGTACCGAGCCGATTTTTCTCAAAACTGGCCTGCATTTCTTTCAGAATGGTAAATATTGGTCGGGTGTTTCCCTTGCTGTCTGAGGTTTTCACACCAAGCTCTTTCAGTGCATCCCATGCTTTTCCCGTCGGTGCCTGCAGGCGGCTTAACACGGCACGGCTTCCCGTCCCCGCCATTGAACCGGTAATTTTTGCATCATGCAGCGCCCCGACCATTGCGGCGGTTTCTTCAATGCTGACACCGGCATTTTTTGCCACAGGTGCGGCATAGGTCAGCGCATCGCTCATGCCGTCAAAATCGGCGGCGGTTTTGTTCATCGTCATGGAGAGAACATCCCCGATATGAGCGACCTTATCGTTTGAAAGCTGAAAGGCGGATTTCATCCCCATCAACAGGGCGGCGTTTTCTTCCATCGTGCGACGGTTCGCCAGCGCCATATTCAGCGTGACCGGCGTTGCCGCCTGAATGGCATCAACATCCCCACCGGCTTTCGCAATGATAATCTGCGCACCGGCTGCATCATCCGCCGAGGCGGCGGTGTTGTCGCCGAGCTGGCGCGCCTGTTTGCGTAATGCGGCCATTTCGGCGGAGTCTTTTGCCGCACCGAGCACAGCCTGCAATTCTGAGTTTTTCTGCGCAAACTCATAACCGGGCATCAGCAGCTTAACTCCGGCCATCGTTCCCGCAGCAGCTATCCCCACACCGGCAGCGCCCACTGAGGCCATATTTCCGGCCAGTTCCTTTCCGGCCTGATAACGCTGTTTTACTGCGTTAAGTTTTGCCTGTTGTGCACTGACACGCGCCAGTGCGTCACGCTGACGGTTAAGCTGTGCGGTGGTTTCACTGATACGGTTTTTCAGTCCCTGCTCATCATGTGCAAGATTGCGGGTATTAATTCCCACAGCGGCCAGTTCCCGCTGCTGGCGTTTAACGGAGTCCGTCAGGCGGTTATATTTCGCCTGTAAGTCCTCCGCCGCACGCTTTGCGGATTCCAGCACTTTCGCCTGAGCACGGGTCGGACGTTCGGTGTTTTTAAACTGTGTGGCAAGGGCTTCGGCCTCCTGCCGTGCCTTTTCAAGTGCATGACCAGTCACGGCGAGCTGTGCACTGGTCTTGCGAAATCCCTCAATACGGGATGCCTGACCGTTCAGCTCGCGCAGTGATTTTTGTGTTTCCCGGATATCCCCCGACAGCGATTTGCTCGCTGTGCGGATGGATTTAAACGGGCGGGATGCCTGGTCAACAGCCCTGAGCAATACCTGTAATTTTACATTGTTACTCATTCGTGTTTCCGCTTCGCCGGAGCGCCTTTTCGCGCCATGTGATGAGTTCGGTCAGGCTCATGGGATACAGTTCTGATGGCGGCCAGTGAAATATCACTGCCACATCCGCCATCAGGTCATCGACCGAGAGATTTTTCGGAAACGTCACTGCACCGAGTTCGGCGACAAAAAACCGACCACCTTACCGGCCAGCGCCACAAGGTCAGGCAGTTCCAGTGCGGCGACTTCCTGCTCGGTCAGCATCGGTGCAGTCATGCGCGGCAGCACCTTAATCAGTGCATCGACTTCGGAGTTCGCGACCGCAGCCAGACTGACACCGCGCAGCGTCCCGGCGTTAGGTTTCATCAGCGTGACCTGTTCGATAACCTGCTCACCACGTTTGACCGGATTGTCCAGGGTAATGACGTTTTCTTTGTTCATGGTTTTCTCACTTCTGAATCGGGGTTAACCGGTCAGCCAGGCTGACCGGATGAAAATCACAGGCCGATATTGCGGCGGTGTTGCTCCAGCCGGTCGACGCCGTTCACCTTCTCAATCATGTTGATGGTGTCAATTTCGACCAGCTCCTTACCGTCCATCGTCAGCCGGAAATAGGTGCAGACCACGGAGATTTTCGACTCGGTGTCTTCTCCCTGTTTACCCTCGCCGGTGTCGATTTCTTTCTGACGTCCACGCATGACCACCTCGACGGCCACCGTTTCGCCGGTATCGTCACGCTGGTAAGAGCCTGCAAAACGAATCGGTACGGCATCCACACCGGTTGCGGCGTAAAGTTCCCAGATAACCGAATCCGGGAAGCCCCCGAGCGACCACTCCATTGACAGCGCATCGTCATCAAGGCCGAGGTCTACCGGTGCGCTGCCGTTCATCCCCGCACCGCGATAGTTTTCGAGCTTACGGGTCAGTTTTGGCAGCGTGACGGACTTTGCAACGCCCTGATAGCTGTAGCCGTTCAGAAAGACGTTCATTAACTTGAGTTTGCGCGGCATTGCCATCGGTCAGGCTCCTTAATTGCTGTTAACCGAGGTGACCAGATTTGCCAGGTATTTATCGGTAATACGCTGGCGCAGGGTCAGGTTTTCAAGAGGAGGCACCGGTGTATAGTCGTAGTCGATATACAGTTTTCCGGCCTTGAGGGTTTCCGCATCGTTGGATTCTTCGCTGAACCAGCAGGTCGCATCCACGATATAGCCGTTTGTTTTCAGCTCACGGAATTTGGCATTGATGCCGTCAACAATGTCGCGAATCAGCGTTGCGGTGATGGGCTTGTCCACCGCCCACATGTGCGCCTCAGCCATCGTGTCGGCCAGCACCTGCGCGGTGCGGGTGTAGTTTTCAAAGAGGAACAGCGGGTCATCAGAGCAGGTACGGTTACCCCAGAAGCGGAAACCGTCGCGGCGAATCAGCGTTGTGACGCCTGACTCGTTAAGCAGGTCAGCATCGGTGCCGGACTCCTGCAAATCCCAGAATACAGATGCGCTGATACCGGTAGCACCGTTTACCCCGACGTTGGACAGCGTTTTATGCCAGCCCTGCTCCTGGTCGATTTTAGCGCGCAGACCCAGCGCACGGGCAGTGGCATACGCGGTGGCGGTGGTACTGGTGACCGTATCCCATGCGAGGAAATCCGGCCAGATGACCATCAGCTCACGCTGGCTGAAATTCTGGCGGTAGGCTTTCACCTCGGAAATGGTCTTACAGCCCCATGCGCTGATATATCCGAAAGCGCGCAGCTTCTGACAGACGGATGCCAGTGCAACAGCCACCTCTTTGGTATCCAGTCCCGGCACACCGAGAATACGCGGTTTAACACCGGTTACCGACTCCGCCGCCAGCAGGGCTTTCAGTCCGGTGTACTGACCGTTTTCGTCGGTGGTGCCGATGATATTGGAAACGGTCTGCGCGAGTTTCGTTTCCTCGTCATCACCGGTGCCGTCTTCCACGCGCACGACAACGGTGACCGGTTTTGACTGGTCAGCGATGGCCTGCAACGATGCCGCCAGCGTGCCTTTTTTACCGGCCTTTGCAATTGCGCTCTGCACATTGGTAATCAGCACAGGTTTATTGAGGGGGAAGGTTTCCGCATCCGCATCGCTGGCCGTGCAGACCATGCCGACCAGCACCTGCGCGGTGCGGGTGTAGTTTTCAAAGAGGAACAGCGGGTCATCGGAGCAGGTACGGTTGCCGTCGTTAATCTCCAGCACCTGCACGCCGTGATGATAGTCACTCATCCGTTTAACTCCGTGGTTAATGGGTGAGTGATATTTTCAGTTGTGCCGGAGATGTCAGGCTATTTGTCCCGGTTGGCTAAGGGATGACACAATTTATTTTTTGTCACGGAGGCGGGGAATTTTTTATAGAGCGTGGACAGGCCAATATCAAAAATCAGTGCCACGCGTTGACGTGATTCCCCTGCAGCCAGCAAACGCCCGGCCTGCTCCCACTCACTCGCGGTGAGTTTCGGACGTCTGCCACCAATACGACCTTTGGCTCTGGCCGCTTCCAGTCCGGCGCGTGTCCGCTCGACAATGAGTTCTCGTTCCATTTCGGCCAGGGCACCCATCACATGAAAGAAAAAACGCCCCATCGGCGTGCTGGTATCAATAGCATCCGTCAGGCTGCGAAAATTAACGCCGCGTTCGCGCAGCTCCTCAACCAGAATGACCAGATGCCGCATACTACGCCCCAGCCGGTCCAGCTTCCAGACTACCAGTGTATCCCCCTCCGATAATGTCCTGAGCAGTTTTTTCAGTCCCGGCCTGTCGGACTTCGTGC